>Ga0180433_10012015_pt1 | contig 10175 bp, 9 predicted proteins | sample SS_ome_8_FD_132980 | JGI IMG/M metagenome (GOLD analysis project Ga0180433, IMG submission 132980) | Hypersaline lake sediment archaeal communities from the Salton Sea, California, USA - SS_1_D_1 metaG | ecosystem: Environmental > Aquatic > Non-marine Saline and Alkaline > Hypersaline > Sediment...
CGCTGCCGTCCGAGACCTATCCCACTTCTGGACCTATTTTACCACACTTCTCCTTTTTTGACACCCTCTCATGTATGCCTGCGGCGGTGAGTTAAATCCCTTGAATTGGCGATGAAGCAATTTCTGGAAACATTCACAGGCAGGGTATTGACAAAAGTCGCAATCTGTGGTATAATGTATGAAAACGTTACCAGATCAAGGCTTCGCTGGCGGGCCTGGCCCCGTCTAGCGTGCTGGATATATTAACGCTTAGCGACCTCTTCAGCGAAAGCTATATCCATTTATTTAATTTTGTTACCCTACACAAGTCTCTCGTTTGAGTTTAAATGATTTTATGAAGCAATTTTGAGGTGCCAAACGGCTTCCTTACGGCCCTTTTGCGCGAAAAATGCTCGTTTTTTTGTCCTCAAGGTCATAGAATGAAAGAACTGTAGGATAGTGAGGTTTTAAATATCCTCTTCCTGGGCGGTGCACTAACTCTGTTAGGGGAGGTAGCACTCGATCCCAATCTGTCCCCATTCCACGCGTCAGCGCAGACGTTTAGACGATAATCGCCGGTCTGTCGGTCCGATATTGGGCCGACTAGGTGGAATCGTTTTCCTATTAGTCTGGGCGTAGTCTCTCTTTTCGTTTCGTAGCGGTGGTCATCCATGGCGGGAACAAAATCCTCTGTAACTATCAAAGATCTTGCCAAATATGCAAGTGTCTCGCCTGCGACAGTTTCCCGTGTCCTGAACAACAGTGGGTATGTCAGTGAAGAGACACGCCTTCGCGTGGAGCAGGCGATTGCCGAGCTGGGCTACCAGCCTGATGCGCGTGCTCGTGGTCTGAGAGGCAAGCCTTCCCACCTCGTGGCGCTGATTATCCCCGATATCCTGAACGTCTTCTATACCCCTCTTTCACGGGCGATCGAGCAGAGTCTTAAAGAGCATGGCTATACCATGCTTTTGGGCGTCACCGAAGACTCTGGAGACCTTTATGTGCAGTATCTGCAGTCCTTCTGGGAAAGCAGAGTAGACGGCATCATCTACGTACCGCCAGTGACCGGCGAATACTCCGCTCATACTCGCAGGCTGGTGGCCCAGGGAATGCCCATAGTGGAGGTGAACCGTCAGCAGGAAGTTGACCTCCTGGATGGCGTCGTAGCCGATAATTTTCGAGGTGCCTATCAAGCGACCGAGTATCTAATTAACCTGGGCCACGAGCGAATTGCTTTCATTGTCGGCTCCCCCGAGATTACTACGGGCAAGAATCGCATCAAAGGGTTCCATCAAGCGATGATGGATGCGGGACTAGAGGTCGATCCGGAACTGGTGAGGATCGGCGTTTTCTCCAAAGAGTTTGGCATTCAGGCTACAGAGGAACTGCTCGAGCTTTCACCAAGGCCTACGGCCATCTTCGCCACGAGTAACCGTATCTTGGTGGGAACGATGACTGCTTTGGCAGCGCACGAGATTCGCGTGCCCGACGAGATTTCGGTCATCGCCTTCGATGATTCTGAGTGGCTCAGCTTCTGGCAGCCGCCTATCACTACCGTGGATATCGCTGTCGAGGAGATGGCCATGCTTGCCGTCCAGTTGCTCCTTCGTTGGATTCGTGAGGGGCATCCTCCCAAAAAACCACGCACATACAGCCTGAGCACCATGTTGATCGAGCGCAAATCCTGCAAGCGAGTGGCTCCTCACTAGCCAAGATAGGGATAACGTCAATTGGGCCGGGGCGGAGATACACCATGACCAACTCTTTTCCTAAAAATTCCACCCATCTGGGCTATTTTGGTAATGGGGCTGATCGCCTTAATCCTTCAGTTCAAAGAGGCTACCTGACCTGTTGAACGGATCAGACTGGCATCTGAGGTCAGTGGGTTGGATGGCCGAGTGGGGCTGGGCTCGCTCAGCAGCCCTGATCCGGCCATCCGCACCGAAGTGCTGGAAACCATGAAGCGTGACATAGGCGTGTCCAAGGCAGTGGGGTCGCCGCTGGTCAGTCTGTGGCCTGGCCAGGACGGCTTCGACCTCTTGCACTTTAACGACAATTACAGCGAGTGGGACTGGGACATGATCCCGAAAACCTTTCGCTTTTGGGAGCACCTCGAGCTGATCTTCTGGCTGCGTGAACTAGGATGCAACAAGTGGTATTCGATTGACATTACTATGCCACGTGGCGATGCCATCAAGGTATGTCAGCAGAGGGTGGTCAACATCCAGCGCTTGTGTCGCTTCATGGACAAGCTGGATCGCGACCAGATATTGGCTAATTTCCACCGCATGACCATACGGAGAATCTGCGGGTATCAGATTCGGTGTTTGAGGCACTGGGGGTTTAGGCTACGCGCCTGCGCTGGTTTCAGAACGGTGAAGGCACACCCAGAGCCTTATTGTGTTGGAGGACTTTATTGTTTTCGAGGAAAGGAGGTGGAAGCGGGAAAAAGAGTGTCAAAGTGAAGGCGACCGCTGAGCATCTACCCTCTCAAGCGGCCGCCATCCCAGCGAGGCGGTTTGCCCCGCCGCCAGATATTTTACCATAGTTAGGGGCAGGAGACAACTCTGGGAACCAAATCTCAACTCCGATATCTATCGGAGGCAACTACGGGAGGTAAAAGAGAGATGAAAGGCAAGATGTTCGCTTGGGTAGCAGCGATGATTGTCATTGCTGCGCTCGTCACGACCTGTGGTCCCACCCCGACTCCGCAGGTGATCAAAGAGACGGTGGTGGTGGAGAAGGAAGTCCAGGTCGAGGTTACCAAGGAAGTACCGGTGGAGGTCACCAAGGTCGTCGAGGTCGAGAAGGTCGTCGAGGTTGAGGCTGAAAAGCCCCTGACCTTCGTGCTCATCCCAAAGTCGGTCGGGCACCCATTCTGGGGTGACCTGGAGAAGGGGATGCACAAGAAGGCTGTTGAAATAGGCGTGCAGGCTATCTTCCATGGCCCGGAGCTGGCATTGGCCGAAGGACAGATCGAGCTTTTTGATACCTACCTCAACATGGGCGTGGACGGCATCGCTATGGCGCCGAACGATCCTGCGACGGTACCACCCCTTGTTAAAGCGGCCGAGGAGGCCGGTATACTCTTCATCACCTTCGATACCGACGCGCCGGAAAGCGGCCGTCTCATGTACATCGGCACGGACAACGTGGTGGGGGGTGCGCAGGGGGCCGAGGCGATGCTCGAGCTCTTGGAGTACGAGGGCAAGGTAGCCATCGTAACCGGTGGCCTGACCGCGCTGAACCTGAATCAGCGCATCGAGGGCTTTGAGGAGGCTGCAGCAGCCTACCCCGATGTTGAGATCGTTGATACGGTGGCCCATGGCGATGCACTGGAGACGGGTGTGCCTCTCATTGAGGACTTGCTGACCGCCCACCCGGATCTGAAGGGGATCTATGCCGTGAGCGGCCCCAACATCGTGGTCGAGGCGCTTCAGTCACAAGACTACGGGCCCGGCGACATCCTCGTCTTCGGGTTTGACATCTTTGACCCCATCCCTCAATTGATGCGTGAGGGCTGGATTCAGGGCGTGGTCGCCCAGCGTCCGTACATGGAAGGCCAACTGGTTGTGCAGTGGATGCACGATCTGGTCACCGGTGCCGCTGAGGTGCCTGATACGGCTTTTGTTGACACAGGCACGAACGTTGTACTTCTGGAGAACCTTGAGGAATACCTGAGCGTGCCACACTAGGTTCTCGGGAGACACCCGGAGGCTGGGGGATTCCGTCCCCCCAGCCTCCGGGCTACAGGTTTAGACAAGCGGAGATCGGCAGAGGAGAATTTTTATCTATGGCGGCAGAACCTATCCTTGAGATGCGTGGCATCTGCAAGAGCTTCCCTGGTGTACGGGCCCTGGATCATGTGGATCTGACGGTGCAGCGTGGTGAGGTTCATGCCATTGTGGGGGAGAATGGGGCTGGCAAATCCACATTAATGAAGATCTTGGCTGGCGCCTACACCAAGGATGAAGGTGAGATTCTCTTTAATGGCTCGCCGGTGGAGATATACAACCCTTTAGAAGCTCAAGCCCTGGGCATCGCAATTATCTATCAAGAGTTTAATTTAGCTCCACATCTCAGTGCAGCGGCCAACATATTCATAGGTCGCGAGCCCCGAGCGCGCTTTCTGGGCCTTATCAAGCGCCGCAAGATTCGCGAGGATGCTCGCAGGCTGTTCGAGCAGCTTGGTGCAGACATTGACCCGGCAGAAGAGGTGGGCCGCCTGAGCGTCTGCTGCCAGCAGATCACCGAGATCGCCAGAGCACTCTCTATGGCCTCGAGCGCGCTCATCATGGACGAGCCGACCTCAGCCCTGCCGGAAGCTGAGGTACAGATGCTCTTCGACGTGATACGTCGCCTTAAGAGCCAGGGCGTTACCATCCTCTATATCTCCCATAATATTGATGAGGTTTTTGAAATTACTGATACTATCACGGTGCTTCGAGACGGTAAGCGCATAGGCACTAGGCCTGCTGCCGATCTGGATCGCGAACAGGTTGTACACATGATGGTCGGGCGTACGATCGAGGAGACGGAGAGAAGGGAAGGCGTCCAATTCGGCGACGAGGTCTTGCGAGTCGAGGGGCTGTGCCGGGATGACGTACTGCAGGACATATCCTTCTTCCTGCGTCGGGGGGAGATTCTAGGGATAGCCGGATTGCTGGGTTCTGGGCGGACAGAGTTGCTGCGTTGCCTTTTTGGGGCGGACCGCAAGACATCGGGGAAGGTTTACGTAGATGGACATCCTTGCGACATCCGACACCCCATTGACGGTGTCAGATCCGGTATGGGTTTCATGCCTGAAGACCGCAAGCAGCAGGGGCTGTTCCTGGGCCTGGCGACGCGGGAGAACGTCACGGCCGCCAGCTTGGGAACTGTGGCCCGCTTTGGGCTGGTTAACCGGCTGGCCGAGCGGGGGATGGTTGACGGTTATATCAAATCGCTGGACATTAGGGTCTCCAGCCAGGAGCAGAAGGCGGTCAACCTAAGTGGCGGTAACCAGCAAAAAGTTGTCCTGGCCAGGTGGCTGGCCTTGAGGCCCAAGGTATTGCTGTTAGACGATCCAACGCGGGGTATTGACGTCGGAGCCAGGGCGGCCATCCATGATTTGATCGTGAGCCTGGCAGACCAGGGAGTGGGCATCGTCTTTGTGTCGTCGGAACTGCCGGAAGTCCTGAAAATAAGCGATCGCATCTTGGCCATAGCTGACGGCCAGATCATGGGGGAGTTCACTCATGACGAAGCGACCCAGGAGAAGATTATGCTGTGCGCTACTGGGGCCGCTGTGCGTTCCTAATAGACATCCACGTGTCAACAAGTGGGAAAGCGAACATAGGTTGAGGAGAGAAGTAACCATGACAACTGCTGTACCACCTGACGAAGTAGCAACAGCTACAACAATGGAAGGGAGAGAGGAAAAGGTTGTATCCCTATGGTCGCGACTCAAGCGCCTGTTTAGCTTCCGTGAGGCAGGCATTCTGTTTGTGCTCATCGCGCTGTGCGTGATCCTGAGCATCGTCGCTCCTCGTTTCCTCACGCTGAGAAACGTCACCAACGTGGTTCGCCAGTTCTCAGTCATCGCTATCATGTCAGTTGGTATGACATACGTGATCATCACGGCGGGTATTGACCTGTCCGTGGGGTCTATCATCGCGCTGTCAGGGTGCATGACCGCCTGGTTCTTGGTGGAAGGGTACCCTATTTGGCTTAGTGTGTTGATCGGTCTGGCGCTGGGCGCGCTGACAGGCATCGTCAATGGTCTGCTCATCGTCAAGGTCAGGCTGGCACCCTTTATCGCCACCCTGGGTACGATGGGTATCGCCCGCGGATTGGTTCTCGCCCTGACCATGGGCTATCCCATCCAACCTTTCCCTGAAGCGTTCGAGGTTATTGGGCGCGGCTACCTTGGCCCCATTCCGATCCCTGTTGTCATTATGACGGTCGTGGTGATCGCGGGCCACATCTTCCTGAGCCGGACTACGATCGGGCGCTACATCTACTACGTTGGTAGCAATCCTACGGCGGCTAGGCTTTCGGGCCTGAACGTAGGCCGTATCCTGATTCTGGTCTACACCGTGGCCGGCCTTCTCTCTGGGTTGGCTGCGGTTGTCCTCGTCTCCCGTCTGACTTCGGCCCAGAGTAATATGGGAACAGGATGGGAATTAGATGCTATCGCCGCCGTTGTCATTGGGGGCACCAGCCTAGCCGGTGGGGAGGGATCCGTCCTCGGCAGCTTGATAGGCGCGGCGCTTATGGGGGTCATTAAGAACGCGTTGATCCTGCTGGGTGTGAACGTATACTGGCAGTCTGTCGTCATCGGCATCGTGATCGTCTTGGCGGTAGCACTGGATGCCTGGCGTCAGAGCAGACGTCCAGTGTGAGCGTCTACATAAACTGGAAGTTCAGTTCTATCGGAAAAGGGGGTCAAAGTTATGGAGAAAAAGATACTTGACGTTTTCCTGATCCTTGCCGTCCTGCTGATGCTCAGCCTCGTCTCCTGTGAGTCGCTGCAGTTTGGCAGAGAGACCGGCGCCGAGGTGGTGACACCTACGGTTCTTCCCTTCAGAGTCAAATCCGAAGATCTTTACGAACCGACAGAGGAAATTGTCGTCTGCGATGTGGCGCTTACCATCGTCAATGTAGAATGCACACACAACGAACGGGAGGGGCAGGATCTGCTCGTCTTGACCGTGAACCTGGAAAACAGGTCCGCTAAGGAGGTGCCCATTAACTCGTTTGACTTCTACATCGTGGATAGTGACAACAACGTCAGCTCGCTAGCCTCTGTCCAGGTCGAGAACCCGTTGCGCAATCCCAAGTTGGACCCTGGCGAGAGCGTGTCTGGCATGCTTCCCTACAGAGTAGCAGCAGGGGACAAAGGGGTGAAGTTGAATTGGCAGCCAGGCTGGTGCACAGGTCAGGCCATTGTTAATGTCTGGTGATGTTCTGCCCCATACAGCATAGGGGGGCTGGAAACTTGGTTTTCCCCACCTTATACGAACACTATCCAATACCAACCCAAACAACTATGAAGTGATGGGGAGGATCTATGTCCTATCATCCTGAGTCATTGATCATCGAACTGGAAGAGCGAGCCCGCGAACTACGGATTGACAGCCTGGCCATGATCTACAGGAGAGGGGCTGGCCATCCAGGGGGCTCTCTATCAGTAGCCGAGATCATGGCTGCGCTTTTCTTTCACAAGATGCGCCTGGATCCGGAGCGGCCGGACTGGCCGGAGCGCGATCGTTTCATCCTCAGCAAGGGGCACGCCTCGGCTATTCTGTACGCGGCGTTGGCCCGGCGGGGTTTTTTCCCCATGGAGGACTTGAAGCAATGGGGGGAGTTGAGTTGCCATCTGCAAGGTCACCCCGACTGTCTGAAGACGCCCGGAGTGGAGATGACTTCGGGTATTCTGGGCCACGGTGTGGCCATCGGGTCCGGGTGGGCCCTGGCCGCGCGCATGAACCACCTAAACTATCGGGTCTACGTCCTCCTGGGAGATGGGGAGTGTCAGGCTGGCGTCGTGTGGGAAGGGGCCATGACGGCTGCCAAATACCGGCTGGCCAACCTGACCGCCATTGTAGACTATAACGATGTACAACTCGATGGCCCTGTGCATGAAATCATGCCCATGGAACCTTTTGTCGGGAAGTGGCAGGTCTTTAACTGGGCCGTGCTGGAGATTAACGGTCACAACATGCGCCAGGTGGTGGAGGCCCTGGATATGGCGGATGAGATTCACGACCGCCCCACGGTCATTGTGGCCCACACGACCAAAGGCAAAGGGGTCTCTTTCATGGAGAACGATTCCCACTGGCACGGTGTCCCACCGGACGACGTTCAATATGCCCAGGCGATTGCGGAACTGAGGGGAGAGGTGTAATGGCTGAGATGTCTATGCGAGAGGGCTATGGACGGGCCCTGGCGGAATACGGGGAGATCAATCCCGATGTCGTGGTTTTGGACGCGGATACGTCGGCTTCAACTCTGTCACATTTTTTCGCTCAGCGCTTCCCCGAGCGCTTCTTCAATATTGGTATTGCCGAGCCCTGCATGGTAGACGTGGCGGTCGGTCTGGCGTTGGGAGGCAAGATCCCCTTCGCCAACGCTTTTGCCGCCTTGGTATCTCTGCGGGCGTTGGAGCAGATCCGCACCTGCGTCTGCTACGCGCGCAGGAACGTCAAGCTCGCCGCTGGCTACGCCGGCCTGTCGGACTTTAAGGACGGCCCTACTCATCACGCGATTATGGACATCGCCACGATGAGGGCGATGCCGGAGATGACGGTGATCGTACCGGCTGATGCCCTTGAGGCAGGCAAGTGGGTGCCGGTCATGGCTGAATACGAGGGCCCGGTATACTTCCGTCTCAGCCGTGCTGCGACGATTCCAGTGCACAATGAGGGCCTGCAAGTGGAAATCGGCAAGGGGATCACGTTGCGCGAGGGGAGCGACGTGACCATTGTCGGCACTGGCTCCATGGTGGGCCGGAGCCTGTTGGCAGCGGAGAAGCTGGCCAAGGAGGGAATGGAGGCCCGCGTCCTGGAGATCCACACCGTCAAGCCGCTCGATGTGGACCTGATCTGGCAAGCGGCTGAAGAAACTGGCGCGATTGTCACCGCCGAGGAGCACTCGGTCATCGGGGGGCTCGGCGGAGCGGTGGCAGAGACGCTGTGTGTGGGCCGGCCTGTGGCCCTTGAGCGTGTGGGAGTTGCCGATACATTTACCTGTACGGCTCTGGATCCCGAATCACTGATGGATGCCTGCGGTTTAGCAGTGGAAGACATAGTGACTGCGGTCAAACGAGTTCTAGGCCGAAAGCCTAGGTAGGTATAAGAACCATCCAAATGGAGGTAAATCAATGAGCAGGATAGAGAATTTTGGTGAAACTCAAAACGTAGCGGTCATTGTGCTGGTTGACAACATGACCGATATGCTTCTAAAGTCAACCGACACGGTGAAGCGCTACACCCAGGAGAGCGGGAAACCCCTGCTGGCTGAGCACGGCCTCGCGGCCTTGATTGATATCAAGGAGGCTGGGGTGAAGATCTTATGGGATGCTGGCATTACCAGAATCGCGCTGATGGAGAACATGAAGCGGATGAAGATTGACCCGAAGACGATTGACAAAATCGCGCTCAGTCATGGTCACCCCGATCACATCATCGCGATGACGGACGTAATCAAGGCAATCGCTGGAAAACCCAGCCCCCGAAACTGGGACAAGGATGCCACGCCGGAGGAGATGCGCGCTTGGATGAAGGGCCTTAAAGTGCCGCTTGTCGCCCATCCCGCCGCTTTCCGGGAGCGCTGGAAGGCCTTCCCCGATGGCGCAAAGTACGGGCCAATGGTCACCCCACGTGAGGAGTGGGAGGCGGCCGGCGCAGAGATCATCCTTTCCGAAGGGCCGTATGAGCTGGGACCAGGATGCTGGACCACGGGTGCTGTCCCACGCCAGAGTTTTGAGACAGCGGGCACGCCCCCGATTTTCGCTTACCGGGAAGGCGACGAATTCATCCGCGACTACGTAGATGATGACCAGGCGATCGTTATCCATGTCAAGGACAAGGGGTTGGTTATCGTCCCCGGCTGCGCACACTCGGGTATCGTGAACACCGTCAACCACGCCAAGGAGATCAGCGGCGTGGATAAGGTATGGGCCATCATCGGTGGGTTCCACTTGATTTCCTCGACCGATGAGGAGATTCAGCGTACGATTGACGAAATCAAGAAGGTGAAGCCGACAATGATTGTTCCTTCGCACTGTACCGGTTTCAAGGCGATCAACCAGTTTGCCAACCAGATGCCAGACGAGTTTGTATTAGGCGTCGTGGGTACGACATACTTGTTCTAAATCAAATACAATATCCTACTCGCAAGGAGGAATTCCCATGAAACTCAAAGATCGGGTTGCGATTGTCACCGGAGCAGCCGAAGGCATCGGGAAAGCCATCGCTGTAGCCTTTGCTGAGGAGGGTGCCAAAGTTGTCATCGCCGACATCAACAATGAACTGGCTAAGGAAACAGCCGCCGAGATTGGCGGCGACGCTACGGCCGTGAAAGCAGACGTCACCAAATGGGATGAGGTGACTGACATGGTCAAGCAGACCATGACAAAGTTCGGCCGCGTAGACATTTTGGTGAACAACGCCGGCGTCGTGCGCAAGGGGTGGGTCAAGGACTTGCCGGAAGAG
>Ga0180433_10012016_pt1 | contig 10175 bp, 7 predicted proteins | sample SS_ome_8_FD_132980 | JGI IMG/M metagenome (GOLD analysis project Ga0180433, IMG submission 132980) | Hypersaline lake sediment archaeal communities from the Salton Sea, California, USA - SS_1_D_1 metaG | ecosystem: Environmental > Aquatic > Non-marine Saline and Alkaline > Hypersaline > Sediment...
CATGTTATGGCTGATTCTTTCGATTTCAACTCTTCTATTCGTATTGGCATACATTTTTTACGGTAGATTTCTGTCGAATCGTTTTGAGCTGGACAATAGCCGTCCCACGCCCAGCCATACGGATTATGACGGCATCGACCGAGTTCCGGCGCAAAAAGCGGTTCTGATAGGGCATCATTTTTCTTCCATAGCGGGAGCCGCCCCGATCGTCGGTCCGATTATTGCGGGGATAGCCTTCGGCTGGGTGCCGGTTCTGATATGGGTGATTCTCGGCTCGATTTTCGTCGGAGGCGTCCACGATTTTTCCGCGCTGGTGGCATCGATCCGCCACAAGGGCCGGTCCATAGCCGAGATCGCCAGGCAGTACATGTCACCTTTTGCTTACAAGCTCTTCCTGTTATTTATCTGGCTGGCCCTCGTTTACGTTCTAACGGTTTTTACTGACTTGACCGCCACGACATTCGTTCAGAACGGGGGCGTGGCAACCTCTTCAATTTTCTTTATCGTCCTGGCAATTCTCTTCGGCCTGTCAATCAACAAATTCAAGATACCGTTGCTGCGGGCCTCATTGGTCTTTGTTCCGCTGGTGTTCGTCGCAGTCTGGGCGGGCCAAAAAGTCCCGATTTCCGCCGACATAGTTCCGGGGATTATTGCAGGCGATCCCAAGAAGACCTGGTGCATCATATTGGTCATCTACTGTTTTGTGGCGTCCACTACGCCCGTGTGGATATTGCTGCAACCGCGAGATTACCTGTCCTCTTATCTGCTGTATGCCTCGGTCCTGGGTGGTTTCCTGGGTATACTCCTGGGGGGATTTGAGATCACTTACCCGGCGTTTACCGGCTGGAGTGTCCCCAATACCGGCACATTGTTCCCGATTCTGTTCATTTCAGTGGCCTGCGGGGCGTGCTCGGGTTTTCACTCAATTGTTGCTTCGGGGACAACGTCAAAACAACTGAATAGAGAAACCGATGCAAAAGCTATCGGTTACGGGGCAATGCTGCTTGAGGGCTTGGTCGCAGTGGTTGCGCTGTCTACCGTTGCGATGGTAGCCAGGGGTGATGCTCTTGTAGGTGAGCCGCCACTGGTCATCTATGGGACGGGGATGGGCAATTTTCTGGCTGCACTGGGGATACCAAAGGAACTGGGCTTTTCCTTCGGATTGATGGCGCTTTCGGCCTTTGTTCTTACGACTCTGGACACCGCAACAAGATTAGGTCGGTATATTTTTGAAGAGTTTTTCAATTTGAAGAAGGCCAGTGCCCGTTACGTCTCTACGTTTGCGACGTTAGTGCTGCCGGCCGTATTCGTTTTAATCACAATCAAAGATCCCTCCGGCAAGCCCATACCCGCCTGGAAGGCGATCTGGCCCGTATTCGGCGCAAGCAATCAGCTACTGGCGGGTTTAGTGTTGCTTGTGATTGCTGTGTGGTTCAAAAAAATGGGCAAAAGAATAGGGTTTATTATCGGCCCCATGATATTCATGAATGTCATGACACTCTGGGGATTGGTTACACTGCTGATACGCTCCAAATTATCGCCGGTCGGTATTATTGCCGCGGTATTGTTGTTATTAGCGCTGGTCTTGATAGTCGAGGCCTATAGAACCGTTAGGAAAAGCATCTTTGTTTAGACAAGAGTTTTCCAAAAGTCCAGTTTAGAGATAAAACCGGCGGCAGGATTTTTTACATTAGCAGCGTGGATGACTGTCGAGGCTTTGCTGACCTTTTTCCGGGTTCAGTTGCCTACTTCTCAGCAGAAGGAAGCGGAACCAGCTTGAATTTGGCCTCAACAGGTTCGTGTTCGGGATCGAGTTTGATTTCCCCCTTCCGCACATATTTCTCCGGCAGGTTATACTTAAGCGCTCTTTCCACCTCGTTGCCACTGCGGTCCTCGTCGTCGATTTCCACCGTCACCTGGAACCGCTGGGTTTCGTAAGCCGTCTTCGCTTCCAGAGTAGCTCTGATCTTGATTTCGCTGCTCGTTAGCGTGACCTCATTTGATACCACTGCTCTGTATTTGCCTTGTGTGATGGGACTGTAAGAATACCCTACTCTTACCCGGCTTATCGTAAACGGTTCAAGCTCTTCTTCTTCAGGAACCAGCTTGACCCTGACAAGTTCGTCCGAAAGTCTTTTCTGATTGTCCGGCAGCACCACATACGGTGTTTCATTGATGGCTCTTGACCTTGCTCTCTTTATTTCGGTTGGCGCCAACGCAATCTCGGCTACTTTGTCCTGCCCCCAGTCTTGCGGCACGAACATGGTTATTTTGGATGGAGTAATACTTTCAAATTCAAGGGTTCTTCCATTTTCATCGACCGATTGGATATTCAGATCGCGTTTGACGAGCTTGACGACGTTAACGGTGAGCGTATTCGGTTCACAGGATTCCACGGCAAGACCGCCGAGCGCCCTTATTTGTTCGCTTTTTCTGACGAAATCGAGCACGTTCAGAGTGTACGAACCGGCGTCGGTCATATTTTGCATTTCCGGATTCAGCGAGAAAGAGAGCTTCAGGATGTTGTTGTTCAACCCTCGCTTTACTTCTGCTATTCTGGATGACGGACCTTTGAGTACAATTTGCTCGATAGCGACCGACGCGAGGGGTGGGCCGTCTTCATTCCTGAAGGTTACCCATAATTCTGTGTCGCCGGATCCGGCGATGCTAACGCCAATATTGGTAACCGGGAGCGTATCATCCACCGCCAGATCGGCATATACCCAGATCAGCACGGTCAGGAACATCACGATCGCGATCTTGCTGAATTTGAGCTTTCTTGAGGCTACGTTTCTTGCCATGCTTCAAATCCGGTATTGTCTATGACAGTCCGCTTGCAAGATAATCTATTAACCGGGATTCGTTAAGGTTTCGAGTCAGCTTTCCGTTCTCGGCGACCGAAATTGTCCCGGTTTCCTCACTCACTACCAGACAAACGGCGTCCGAGCCGGTTGTTATGCCTATTGCGGCTCGGTGGCGCGAGCCCAGACCGGTGCCGCTGACACTCCCGGCCTCGGCCAACGGCAACTGGACTCGTGCGGCGACTATCCTGTCGTTGCGTAGCACAACGGCCATGTCGTGCAGGGCCGTGCCGGGCTGAAAAATGGTTTTTAGAAGTTCCACCGTTACCCTGGCGTCGACTCGAACTCCGGTTTCTATGAATTCGCCCAGCGCGACCCGTCTTTCAATAACCACTATTGCGCCGATCCTTGCCGCTGAAAGTTCCATCATCGCCGCGACCAGCTCTTCGGCGGCCCTCGACAGCTTTTGAGTTGCACCGGACCAAAAATGGCTTTGCCCTATTCGCATCAGGGCCCTGCGGACTTCGGGTTGAAACGCCGCGACTGCGACAATCAGAACACCAATCAAAAAACCGTTGAAGAGGTACTGCAGCCGCTCCAGGTGAAACCGGCCGACGAGCAGTTTTAGGACAAGAACTCCGATTATCAGGATGAATATGACGGCGCGGAACAACCTCTCGCCGCGAGTGCCTTCGAGAAAGTCCACTATCCAGTAAACGACCAGCCCGATGAGGATCAGTTCGACGGCAACGATATACCATTCATAAGTCGCTATACGACGGAGATAATCGACAAAAGTGACCACAAGTCAAATCCTTTTGTTGTCGTCCGGAAACTCAAACTCTAACACAACGATATACGCCGGGCACATTCAAAAAATAGCAGCGGCTCGGATTTTTGTCAACGAAAAAGCTCTCGAATACGTTTGCCTTTGCTCGATACAGGTTTTATTTGACCCGAGCCTCAGACATGATTACACTGTTTGTGTCCGTTTTGTCTCGCCGGGCAGGTCTATATGGGGTAAGACAAATACAGGCGATTGATTGGATGCTATTTTATCACTTGATACGATTTCAGGAGTCTCTGTCATGAAAAAGAACACAACTAATCGGCGTCTTTTCCTCAGGCAGGCCGCCGGAGCCGCACTCGGCGCCGCTGGTTTCCCGCATGTAGTTTCCTCCTCGGCGCTGGGCGCCGGCGGAGCGGTTGCACCCAGCGAGCGGATCACAGTCGGGGCCGTCGGCGTAGGACCGCAGGGGACCGGCGTGATGCGCAACTTTCTCAGACAGAAAGATGCGCAGGTCGTTGCTGTCTGTGACGTAAAGAGCAACGTTCTCAAGAACCGCCAGGATCTGGTAAACAAGCACTATAACAGCACCGGATGCAAGGCTTACAGCGATTTCCAGGAAGTGATGGCACGTGACGATATTGACGTGATCCTCGCGGCCCCGCCGGACCACTGGCACGTGCTGATTGCCATGGCCGCGGTAAAATCGGGCAAGGACGTGTATCTCGAAAAACCGATGGGGCTGAGTCTCGCTCAGGACCAGGCGCTGCGCACCGCCGTGCATCGTAACGGCAGGATATTCCAGTTCGGAACTCAGCAGCGCTCCGGACGCAATTTCCGCTTCGCCTGCGAGCTGGCACTCAACGGCAGGCTCGGCAAGCTGCACACAATCAACGTCTGGTCGCCCGGCAGCAGCCAGGGAGGAGACCCGGCACCGGTTCCAGTGCCCGAGTGGCTCGACTACGAAAGGTGGCTGGGGCCTGCTCCGTTTACCCCGTACACCAAAGACCGCTGCTCGAACAAGCTCTGGTGGTTCATCTCAGACTACGCGCTCGGCTTTATAGCCGGCTGGGGCATTCACCCGATCGACATCGCCTTCTGGGGCGGCGGCAAGAAAGTTACCACGCCGCTGACAATCGAGGGCAAGGGCAAATGGCCGACAAAGGGCGTCTGTGATACCGCAATGAACTGGGAAGTTCTCATGAAATACGACAGCGGCCTGACGATGAATTTCACCGGCGCGCCTTTCCCCAAGGAATGGGCGAAGCGCTACGGCAGGACCACCAGCCACGGCACGGCTTTCGAGGGCGCCGACGGCTGGGTCCACGTAGACCGCGCAGGGATCAACGCGCACCCGAAGGAGCTGCTGAAAACCGAGTTCGGACCCTCGGATATCCGTCTGGACGAAAGCAACAACCACGTGCGCAACCTGCTCGACTGCGTCAAAACCAGGTCCAAACCGCTGTCGCACATAGATGACTCGGTTCAGAGCGACATTCTGTGCCACATCAGCGATATCGCGATAAGGCTCGAACAGAAACTCAGATGGGACCCGAAAACTGAAAAATTTGTGAATAACGATGTCGCCAACCGCCGGCTCACAAGACCAATGCGAAGCCCCTGGACCCTGTAGACACGGTAGGGTATGCAACGCACACCGAATTCGATATTTGTTAAGGAGAAATCAGAGATGACGAGGAAGTTAGTGTTTGTATTGCTGTTTTCAAGTTTGATACTGACTGGCTGTCAGGTAGGGCCTCAGAAAGACAATTGGCAGAGTCTTTTCGACGGCAAAACCCTTAACGGCTGGAAGGCAAGCGAGAACAAGGACACGTTCTCAGTCAAAGACGGCATGATCGTAGTCGACGGACCTCGCAGCCACCTGTTCTACGTCGGGCCGTACAGTGGCGCCAACTTCAAGGATTTCGAGTTCAAAGCCGACGTTATGACAAAGCCCGGCTCTAACTCCGGCATATATTTCCACACCAAATTTCAGGATACCGGCTGGCCCGCCCAGGGATTCGAATGTCAGGTCAATTCGACCCACAGAGACCGCAAGAAGACCGGCGGGCTTTACGCCGTCGAAGACGTAATGGATAACGCGCCCTCAACAGACGACAAATGGTTTAACTACTACATCAGGGTCGAGGGCAAACACGTCATCATCAAAATCGATGGCGAGACGACCGTGGATTGGACGCAGCCCGAAGACTACACGCCGCCGAGAGGCATGCCGGGACGCATGATCGCAGAGGGCACCATCGCTCTTCAGGGCCACGATCCCAAGAGCGTTATTTATTACAGGAACATAATGCTAAGAGTGCCGCCCGCGCCGATGGATTAACAAATCTCGTCGGCGGTTTTGGAGGATCGCGACAGATGGAAGAGAAGAAGATGTTCAGCCGGCGCCGGTTCATGGCGAAGTCCGCCGCTGCAACAGCAGGCTTTGCAATTGTCAAGCCCTCGGCAATTCGAGGATCGGCCGCCAATTCTCGCGTTGAGGTCGGCTGCATCGGTCTTGGCGGTCGCGGCCGCCTGATAGCCCGGATGCTTGGCGAGCACGATGGCTTTCAGATTACCGCCGTCGCGGACTATTTTCCCAACGTCGCCCAGTCGATTGGCGAGAAATTCAAAGTCTCCGAGTCGCGCCGCTTCTCCGGGCTAAATGGCTATCAGAAGCTCATCTCCGCCGGGGTCGACGCCGTGTTCTGCGAGACACCGCCGTATTGTTTTCCCGATCACGTGACCGCCGCGGTCAATGCCGGTAATCATGTATATCTCGCAAAGCCGGTCGCCTGCGACGTACCCGGGTGCATGGCAATCTCCAGGGCCGGTAAAAAGGCCTCGAAGAACAAGCATGTCTTTTTAGTGGATTTCCAGACGCGCACCGATCCCTTCATCATCGAAGCCGTCAAACGCACGCACGCAGGTCTTATCGGCGAACTGGCGATGATCAGCTCGTTTTATACCGACGGCGGTTTTCCCGATCCGCCGCTAACGGATAATATCGAGAGCCGGCTGCAGCGACTCATCTGGGTCAATGACATCGCCATCGGCGGCGGGCTGCTGGTCAACGCGGGCATTCACGCTATCGACGTCGCTCTCTGGATCGCGGCAGCGCGCCCGGTCAGCGCGATGGGCTGCTCGCGCACCGCAAGGCTCAATCCCCACGGCGACGCGCCCGACGTCTATTCGCTCACATATAAATTCGAGAACGGATTGATCCTAAATCACCGTGGAGAGCACCTGAGAAACACTCACGGCTTCAACTGCACCTGCATGGCATTCGGCCAAGAGGGGCACACGCTAACGAACTACGCCGGCAACACTATGATCCGCGGCAATAAGGGGGGCTATCGCGGCGGAGAGGTAAAGAACCTCTACAACAGCGGCATAAGACGCAACCTCGACACGTTCCATCAAAGCATTGTCAACGGAGCCTATGGTAATCCCACGGTCGAGCCCAGCGTCAATGCGACGCTGGCGTGCATTCTCGGCCGCGAGGCGGCAAAGAGAAATAAACTGCTGACCTGGGACGAGCTGATCAGAGAGAACAGAAAGATCGAGATCGACCTTACCGGCCTGAAGGTCTGATATCCGCAACTCTTACCTGTAAGGCGCGCCGCCAAAGCCCATACTCGTGCCGGACCTCCCGCCGGATCCCACGACCATGTTCCGAAATCCGTATCCGCTGCTTAAACCAGGCGTCATGCCGCCGATTATCCCGCCCATGCCGGGCATTCCCATTCCATATCCTCCCATCGTGCCGCCCATGCCGGGCATTCCCATTCCGTATCCGCCCATCGTGCCGCCCATGCCGGGCATTCCCATTCCGTATCCGCCCATCGTGCCGCCCATGCCGGGCATGCCCATACCCATCATCCCCATACCGGGCATTCCCATGCCCATCATTCCCATTTGCGGGAAACCGGTAGAAGGCTGACCGACCAGGTCGGTAACGTCGTAAACGCGAGTCACCATTCGCTGAGGCAGGCTATCCAACGTTGCAACGATAATCACGCCGTCGTCAACAACGTAACCTAATTCTTCCGGGGCCCCTCCGGAGACTCCGGCCAATAGAGATTTCAAATGCCTGCGGAGCGGAACTCCGGAAACGCCGTCAACTCCTATCGGCGTATCGGGATATATATCGGCGTTCTCCTCCAGGTCTTTCCACAGAACCGAGATATTCAGACTGGGAAAAGTCGAGTTTCGCAGTATCTCGATAGCTTCACTAAGCGGCATCTGAGGCGTAAAGGTCGACGGATCCATCAAATTGGCCGGCCTGCGTATTACCGGGGGGATTCTCGCGGGTCTGGCAGGTTCGGCGGGATTGTCTTTCTCGTCGGCTTCGTCTATCGCATAGCTTGATTTGAGCGGGGCTTCCACCTGCTCGGCCGAAGCAATTGGCTTGTTTTCAAAAAGCGTTACCTGTTGAGAGTTTTGCCGGTTGACAATATGCCTGTATAACGGCGTATTCTTGAAGGACGATACGGCATAAGAGCTGCCGGCGCCAAAGAGCACCACCAGGCCGATGAAACCAACGCTGAGTCTAAATCCGGATTTGCTGAGTGCGTTTTCCATAATCCAATCCCCGTGCAAAAAGCCGTAACTGCCGGCAACCACAATCCCTAATTCACCTTTCGCACAAACTCCCACTTATATGAGGCCACATGATACCACAAAGTAACAAAAATTTCAAGAAATTTTCTGATAACCCTCGATAGCACAGAAAAGATAGACAAAGGGAGAGCCACGAATTATGGAATAGCTAACCTGATTGCAATAAAAACAGAGAATTTGAATATTTGTGTTAATTCGTGCAAACTTGTCCCACTTGTGCCACAGGTATAGGTATTCGTGGCAAAAACCCATGTAAACCCTGTTATGCTATCCAAAAGAATGCCGAATTTGTCTCTCATTGGCTGGGATAATAGGCAAAGTACGGCAAGGTTTCGGGACTTTACGACGGCCGAGCCCGGGAAGTGAAAAAATTGCTTCATCCGGATAATGAGTGGATCGCTGGCGTCGATCGGGGCTCCGGGGCTGGGCCGAGAGAAAAATCGTTTGGGCAGATGGCCAAATTAGGGCGGCCAGGGGGGTAATTTGGACATCTGGGGCCCCGAACGATTTTTCTCGGTTGTTGGGATCGCCAGCTTACCTGCGCATTAACCGGATGAACCAAAAAATTTACCCGAGACCTTTAGTTCGCCCGCACCTGTTCGATCGCGGCCAGGACAACGTATTCGCAGTCCAGTTGAAGTACGACTTCTAAATGAATACACTGAAAAAAGGCTGCGCGCACCAAGCGCACAGCCTTTTATTGAATTGCCAGTTTTATTTAACCGGCGGTTTCAACTCCGCCGATACAACCAAAATGCTCTACTAAGCACGCTTGCGCAACTTCACACCGACAACGCTCAAACCAATCATCCCAAGCAGAACAGCGCCGGGAACAGGGACGACCTCTGAACGCGTGGGAACCCAGTACTGAGATCTTGGCTCGTATCCGCCAGAAGCCAACACTCCATTTACTATAGTGTACCTGCTGGTCCACACCAGGGTGTCACCATTGAATAGTGCCCAATCTATGACGACATCCTTATCGAGATCGTCCTCGAAATACATACGCCAGTTTATATTACTTGTGGTTGGCCCCGACCAGGAACTGAGGGTCGGCTGATCAAGAAGAATTCCCCATCCAGCATTGCTGAAATCGGCCGCTGCAGGGCTCTTGTAGACATCACCTGCGGATGATATCTTTCCCGCACCCAAATTCCAAACAGGGCCGCCGGCAAAAACCTGGAATGACCAACTATTACCTTCAACGACATTGCCGAATCCCATGGTTACACCATCAACTGTAGTGTAAGTCATGTCAGCCGAGACAGGCGCGGCCACAAACGCACAAAATACTGCTATTAAAGCTACTTTTCTCATCTTGCCCTTCCTCCAATATATATTTCTTTGAAACCTTAAAAACAGATAACGTTCCTTTCAATCTTGAACGAATCCACTACGCACGTTTGCGCAATTTGACACCGGCTAAGCTCAAGCCGATCATGCCGAGCAGGATAGCACCAGGAACAGGGACCGGACTATATTGCAGATGGTCCATTTCGAAGTACACAGAAGCCGGATCGCCTGCTGCGGTATCGAGCATCCTGTAAGATACGCTCTCGATACCAGTGGTGGATGTCGCACCAAGCCAACCCTCTACGTGATGGCCGGTTCCATTACCAGATTCCAACGTAGGCGAGGTAAACGTAGCACCTCCGACTTCTGTAACAACCATTTCAAAACTTTCAGCAGATGCTCCGTTGTTGTCATACAACCATGCTCCAACACCGGCGGCTGGCGTGGAGAACTGGAAAGTAATCTCATCATAAGCAACGCCAGAGGAATCCCGGTTCAGAAGAGCCTTGCCGTAAACAGTCCCAACAACCGATCCCTGCGACGCTCCGCCCCAACCACCGGCGAAAATCTCGGCCGTCGGCGCTGTACCTCCGGAACCACCTAAGCCGACATCAATCGTGATAGAACCAATTGTGAAAACATCAACGTCGGTTGCACTTGCATAACTTTCA
>Ga0180433_10012017_pt1 | contig 10175 bp, 5 predicted proteins | sample SS_ome_8_FD_132980 | JGI IMG/M metagenome (GOLD analysis project Ga0180433, IMG submission 132980) | Hypersaline lake sediment archaeal communities from the Salton Sea, California, USA - SS_1_D_1 metaG | ecosystem: Environmental > Aquatic > Non-marine Saline and Alkaline > Hypersaline > Sediment...
ACTATAGATGTAATGAGGCTTTTGCCATCAATCTTATCACGGGTTTCCGCCGCTGCTAATACTGCAGGCACAACTGTAGCCCCCGTGTGTATACCCGTATGCAGATTAAATTCATCAAAGTCGAGTGCACGGGCCATTGTTGAATTGACAAATACTGCCTCATGGGCAGGTACTTTGGAGTTATAGAGAAAGATCGTGCCTTCCCTCTTACCCCCCCAGCCCTCAACTAAATCAGCTATTTGCCTTATACCTTCCGCACCCGATCCGCTAAGTATGGCGCAGTAGGTGTTCATTATGAGATTTTTTGCAGCCTCTATTGCATCTTTAGGCAAATTCTCATATCGCGCTGAGGCTATATAATCGATTAGGCGCTCTACATTGAGCATTTTTTGTTAATATCCTCCTCTGTTCTGCTCTTTTATTACAGATTCCTATATTTGTAGAAAAATTGGCTATTTTTGGTGCCTAAGTTTTTTGTTAAAACTATTATATGAGGTGAACATAGTTGTCAAAGAAAAATGTGATTTTTTGAGTTCTTTTTCCCTATGAAGCTGATTTTATTAATCTTATATGAAGGTTATTTCATCAAGAATGATGTGGCATAAAGGGAATTTTTTGTTTCGGGGAAAAGAGGGTCTAAAAAAAGGGATGAAGGGTGGGTTTATGTATAAAGATTTAGGGTGTCATGCTAAACCTCTGTTTAAATCTAATTTCCGTGCTGCCCTTCTATGGTTAAAGATTTCCCTGTATATAATAAAGATACCGATTATAAGCCCCACATAAATGGTCAAAAACCGCCATGAGAGGGTTAATAATAGTATATCTTTTTCTTGCACCAGTTGGGCGAATAAGAGGCCATACCCCCCTTCTGCTACCCCCGCTGCACCAGGTGTGGGGGTAAAATACATAAAAAATGTAACCACTACCTCAAAGGACAAAATGGTCCATATTGGCACCTCATATCCAAGGAACCTGGCCAGTAAAACGGAAAAGGAGAAAAGGAGCAGCAGAAAAAAGGCAGTGGAGGCTATAGAAAGAATTGCCCAGATGGATCCGCTCCTGAAATACTTTTTGAATCCGGCTGAGAATAGATCCAGTTCATAGCAGAACCGTAAAAAGAGCGATCTAAGCCGAGGCCTTGGTAGGAGCTTAAATACATTGAGTACATATAATGCCAAATAAATAAAACGTTTGATCGTTTTGATTCTAAAGATAATGATCCAAAAGCCGGCAAGGTAGAGACATGAAAATATAGTGACAATATAGAATATGTTCTTTTGGAAAAATATACGAAAAAGATTAGGTTCAAACCAGATGATAATTGGTGTGAGAGTAAAAATTATTAGACCGGCTATTATAGTCCTTATTGATGTGGCCGCTGTTGCCTCACCAATGGGCATTCCTCTTTGTTTCATGAAATAAATCTGGACTAAACCACCCCCTGTGGCAAAGGGAGTGACATTTGATACGAATATGTTGATAAAGACGAGTTTTATAATATAGATAAAACCTATGCGAGAGCCCATAGCTCGGATAATGCAATAAAGTCTCAGACCATCAGCCAAAAAATACAGAAGGAGTAAAACAGTCAGAGAGCCGATAACATGCAAGGAGAGAAAGTTGGAAGGTATCCTCACCTGAGTGCCTGAAAAGGAATGTCGTATAATGTAAATGGTGGCAAATGAAAGTGCAAAGAAAAGTACAGCCATGCCAAAGTAACCTAAAATGCGTCTTGAGATATTTGGAGGCACATCCTGAGAAATAGAAGGGAATTTTTTTTCCATAAACCAAAATTATTAAGGGTTCTTTACCGCTCTGTACCTAAAACCATATGTCCTCCATTTATGATTACGATCTATGAAGGTTCATTGCAGGTCTTTTCGAAAATAACTCACAGGATAAACCAACTTTTTCGGGCATTGCGAAATATACTTTTACCTAAACTGCAAGTCAACGAAATTTGCGCAGTAAAAATATTGATGTCAGGAATGCCAGAAAATATGGCATATCTTCAGATAGGTTATAGGTAGATTTTTCCGGCAGATGAGTAATGCAGGTGGCATTTTGAAAGGTAAAATTGACTAAACCTAGGTTATGCGCAAGTAGGTTGCTATACAGTATAACCTGGGTTTAAGAAATATCTAAAATTGATGGTTTCGCAAAAAGTCATTTTACTCGCTCATGATGCCCATTTTGGGATTCATCAAATGCTTCGCTAAATTCCAAAAACTCGGTCTAAAGGCCTCAAACAGTTTGTCCCGCTTGCAGCGGGATTATACGCTCAGCATTTGCTGAATCTATTTCCAAAAGTGGCCAAAATCGCTCGCAAAAGACTTTTTGCGAGTTTGTCAAAATTGGTTCTCATAAAGAGACTTTCCAAATTTCTATTTTTATTGCAGGATTCTCATAACTTAATACTATCGCTATGACGTAGTTTTAACCTACCCTAATATGTTTTCTAACCCACTCAGGGACTGTCCTGAGGTTGTAATAATAGGCCATGGTATAAAAACAGGTGGAAGAGCAAAATGGATTGCACCTTTTCTTGACTGCCTGCAACTCCTCTTCATCAAATTTGGGCTCCCATATCCTACCCCAATCATGATCATAGCTTATAAGATCGAAGCAAGGCGAGAGAGTACCGTCAGGCCTTATTAATGCGCCATTGTGGCCTGCCCTGCAGTCCCATGGTTTCATCTGACCTCTCAGCCTATCCTTAAATACCATAAGGTGCTTTATAGAGTTTACCATTGGCCAGCCATGGCGCTGTTTGTCAATAATCCAGTCTAATAATTCATCGATCTCGTCATACTGCTTGGGCGTTATGGTAAGCATGTCGTCATGGTGTTTATAATGGTTTATATCCACAAAACTCTGGGGGGGTTCATTCAGGTGATAATCAGTACCTATCTTGTTTTGATGTGCTATTTCAGTTAGGAGTTTAACGTCCTTAATATTATTCCTGCAGATATTTATGTTAAAAAAGGGGAGATAGCCGTATTTTTTCTGCCTCTCGACAAGGTACCTGAATTGTGGCTCAATATTTAACAATGCCTTTGGCAGACCTTTTATAGGGGCTACACAGTCTACGGCAAGGTTTATTGCTGCTACACCTGCCTTACCAACCTCATCAATAAATGCCTTATCCATAAGGTATCCATTTGTGGGAAGGTACATAAAGAAGCCATTTTCAGCCCCGTATCTTATAACCTCCAGGATAAAGTCTTTTCTCATTAGAGGCTCACCGCCCATAAGCGGGATAACCCTGCAGCCTATGGATTTAAGCCAGTCTATTGAACTTTTTGCAGTATCAATATCCATTCCCGGCGCTTCGTTATTATACTGGAAGCAGTACCAGCAATCTATATTACAACGCCATTCGGTAAAAAGATAACAAAGCACCGGCCTGAACTGATTTGAGTGAATACGTGAATTGAGGTAAGGGATTACCCATCTTTTAATCGCCTTAGACGCATTTAAAGTCTTATAATAAGTAGTTTCGAACATGATCTTTCTCCTTAGCAAATGACATTTACGGTTTCTTCGGGTTATAAATAGAAAAGAAATGAACGTACCATGAGCATGAGAAAAGGTGGAACAGCTGGATTTATTAATTCTTGGTTTATCCCTTTGTTCTTTATTAGCCTTCTTCAATCGAAGAATGCTACTTTCTCCATGCTTTTGTCATAGGCCGACGCAATCCTCTCAGCCTTAAAACGTATACAGGCCGAAAAGAAGGTTGGAGAGACCTGTGGCATGCCTAATGTTAATAAAACCACTTTTTTATAATAGTTCAGACACCTATTTTATCTATCCAAGCTGTAACCACTGTCAAGGAAAAAATATGAGAAAATTGAAAACCCTATTGTTGGGGCTATTGTTTTTACCTTATTTTATCAAAACAGCCATGAGTATCCCGGAGAGGTAAATAAGCATTGTTTTTGTTGAACCAGGTTATCCTATATTTTTGACAGGAATTTTAAGTGTTTTTAAATTTTTTAATATTGATCGAGGCACGTTTAGAGGTAATAATAAATTATTTTTATGCCGAGCCTTACAAGATTCAGAAAAACGCAGACAGCGGCATGCAATGTAGCTTTGAATTTCCCTGGATACGAGACAATGCGATCTTGAACACTTCATCAATTTTGTGCTAAATTATTTAAGTAGCTTATTAAAAATGCCGATACCCTTATGAGGAGACAACCAATTTACTCAAGGGCTGACTAAGCTTTTGGCTTGATCGATTGCCTCTCCACGACTAGCGGCTTGGATATATTTATGGTCTAGAGCGCGTAGGATACGGGTGGGCAAAGTTAAGAGCTCGTGTCATATCGGCAGTTCGTTTTATAACTAATAAAAGAAGTGGAAGATGCTCCGTAAATTCTTGAGGAAACTGGGTGTATTTAAAGCTCTGATTGTCCTTACTATTGGAACGACTTCAGGCTCCGTCCTTTTATATTTAATTCTATCATCCAATCTAGACGGGATCTCCTTTTACGGTATAATCGAAAGCGCTATCATCCCGATTATAATTGCGCCTTTGGTATCTTTTTTCTTTATTAAGTATTTAGTCCAGCTTGAGGAAGCAGAGGAGTCACTGCGGATAAGCGAAGAGCGATACCGGAGTATAGTTGAATCTGCTCCTATTATTGTAGCCATTATACGGTCAAGGGATGCCCGATATTTTGAGGTGAATAAGGTATTTTGCGAGTTTACTGGATATACAAGGGAGGAGGTATTAGGTAAAACTCCGGCAGATATCAACTTGTTTGTTAATCCTGAGGACCAGAAGCGATTTATCCAAAAACTCAAAAAAGAGGGGAGTGTTAGTAATTTTGAAGTTCAGTACCGGATGAAGGATGGGACGACCCAGGATACCCTTACATCGGCAAGGCCCCTTCGGTATAAAGGAGAGAACTGCCTTATTACGATTTCCATGACCATTAGCGAAAGAAAGCAGGCAGAAAAGGCGCTGCGGGAAAGTGAGGAACGGTATCGGCTCCTCGCTGAAAATGTTACGGATGTTATCTGGATCAGGGATTTGAATTTGAAAATAAAATACGTGAGCCCCTCTGCCAAAAACATGACCGGTTTTAGCGTGGAAGAATTAATAAGAGATGATTTTAAGAGTTTTTTTACCTCTGCCTCTGTAAAGCTCGCCAGAGGGGTTCTTGCGGAAGAAATAGCTGCAGAACAGAGGGGTGGCAAAAACCCTTTAAGAACGAGGACCTTAGAATTTGAGGGGCATCGGAAGGATGGCTCTAAGGTTTGGACCGAGGAAAAAGTTAGTTTTCTGCGTAATTTAGAGGGGAAGCCTTCAGGGATACTGGGTGTATCACGTGACATTACAGAACGTAAGGAGGCTGCCCTGGCACTTCAACAGAGTGAAGAGCGATACCGATCGCTGGTTGAAAATACTATGGATGGATACGTTGTTTGCGAGGTCCCTTCAGGAAAGATTTTGTTTTTTAATAAAAGATGCGGCGAGCTGTACGGCTATACAAGGCAAGAGGGCGTGGGGCTTACCTTATGGGATGTAGTCTGTCCTGAAGAACACGCGCGTATCAAGAAGCGCATTCATGCGCGTCTGGCGGGAGAGGATATGGGAGAGGAGCGGCAAATTTACAATTCCCTTAGAAAGGACGGATCGACCTTTCGCTCTGAGATAAGCACGTCTCTAGTAACGTACCGTGAAAAACCTGCCATTCAAGGTGTTATACGAGACGTTTCGGAACAGGAGCGACTTGAAAAGCAGCTTAAAATGGCGCAAAGAATGGAGGCCATTGGAACGCTTGCCGGAGGGATTGCTCACGATTTCAACAACCTTCTCATGGCTATAGAGGGAAATGTTTCTCTCCTGTTGATTGATAAGCATATCGATGAAGCGCAAAGAGAAAGAATATCAAAGATAGAGCAGTATATTATTGACGCCAGAGACGTTACGAGGCAGCTTTTAGCCTTTGCAATGGGAGGTAAGTACGAGGTCAGGCCACTGGATCTTAACGAAGCTACTAAAAAAACCTGTGAAATGTTCGGTCGGACTAAAAAGGAAATTAAGATTAAAATAGAGTATCAGGAAGATATCTGGGCAGTGCAGGCAGACAGGGGCCAGATTGAGCAGGTATTGTTAAATGTTTGCGTGAATGCGTGGCAGGCTATGCCTGGAGGCGGGGAACTTTATGTAAAAACAGAAAATGTCTCATTGCGAAAGGATGATGCCATAGGTTTTGGAGCGGAGCCAGGTAATTATGTCAAGGTTTCTATTACTGATACCGGAATAGGGATGGATGAAGATACCCAGGCGAAGATATTTGACCCGTTTTTCACTACAAAAGAAATGGGCAGAGGAACAGGTCTGGGGTTGGCTTCTGCCTTTGGAATTATCAAGAATCACGGTGGAATTATTAAAGTCTACAGCGAAGTGGGACAAGGTACATCGTTGCATATCTACCTACCTGTTTCTAAGGAGCCCATATTAAGGGAAGATATTAAAAAAGAAGATATCATGATGGCAGGTTCAGGCACTATCCTTATTGTTGATGATGAGGAGATGATTCTCGATGTTGCAGAGGGCATATTAAAAAGCCTTGGATACCAGGTTTTGCTAGCCAAGGACGGCGTAGAGGCAATCGATATTTATAAACAAAGGGGAGATGATATTGAGCTGGTTATTCTGGATATCATTATGCCCGGTCTGGGTGGCGGAGAGATCTATGACAGGCTTAAGGCAATAAATCCGGGAATAAAGGTTCTCCTGTCTAGTGGATACAGTATGGATGGTACGGCAAAGGAAATATTGAATCGCGGCTGCAATGGTTTTATTCAGAAGCCTTTCAATGTGAGGGACCTGTCCATAAAGCTGAGAGAGATTATCCAGGGGAAAAAATAAATATATTTTCTGAAATAGAGGGCAGTCCTCATTTCATGATGTATTGATGAAACACGTGGCAGAAAGCTCAATACCCTTTAATGACTTGTTATCTGGCATTGGGCTTTAAATAACCGTATGTAACTTATGGTGTTACAGGGTTTCGGTCTGATTCTCAAAAGGGAATCAGCGTTTTCCTCCACGTGAAATTATTTGTTCGTGCACACTTGTATACATTTATAATGGGCTATAGCCAAGGAGTTTGTGTTATCAGAGTCCGACATTAAACCTATTGCCTGCACCTGCTCGGGCTTTTTTTTGAAAAGTTTCTTGTAATCTGCGCAAACATCAACCTTTTCTTCTATCCATTGGTCCAATGGAGAGCGCTGATTTTGCAGTACCACGATCTTTGTCGTATTGTTAAAAGGGCTTTGAGTCATTGTTTTTATAGGTAGCGATGCACTCCATACGTATTTTATCATATCAGGCCTGATAAGCCCTTCAAATATGACATAAATCGCAGCAGCACTGTCGCCTGTTTCCTTGAACCGCTCATCACCTCCCTGGGGGAGCCTAACTACCCTCCACTGCCATTTCAGGTAAGGGTATTCACTTAGCTCATATATAAATTTTTTGGCTATTGCAACGGCTGAGTTGTCGGCATTTGCCTGGAGATAGGCCTCCTGGTTAGATTTTATTTGGTAAACATCACTCGCATCTCCTCCTCGGGACCTCCAGCCCTCCGGGAAAGAGCCGTCTTTAAATAAGGAGAAATCCTCTATTCTCTGGACTGGTGATGAGTACCCGGTTGACCTAAACAATAGGCCGGCAAAAGCTAAAAAGGCTACTAAAATGACTATAATTGCTTTTTGTTTATGCATTTGTTTTTCTCTAAGATATCACGAATTCTAAGTGATAAAGGAAAAGGCTTCTTTTACCTCCGATATTTATCTGCTGCCCTGCTCCTACCTGTATAGCTGCGGTTTTCTACCCTGTGCGTTCCTTCCCTTCCTTTGCTCGAAGAGTAGCGGGGGTGATTATTAAGGTTTCTGTGATCTTTTCCATTTAAGCTCGCACGAGCTACATTATTTTTTGAATGTGGCAGCTTCGGAGTGGCATTGACTCTATTTGGTACCCTTTGCTTTTTAATTGCCTGTTTGCCTTTATCAGTTACGCGGTTTTTGGGTTTAGCCGGTTTAATTTTATTGTGGGGCTTATTCCTGTCTCTAATATGAGGCCTTGCCACAGCGTGAGTGCTATGCTTGCCCGTTATTTTTGAGTCGCTGGGTGGATGCCTTCCTTTCTTATTGAGCCTTGGCGGTGCTAACGGTTTTTGCGGGACCTTAGGTACTATAACCTTCTGGTGTTGCTTTCTCACTGGTGGATGAAATGCGTGACTTTTTTTCGCGGGGGACAGGTGCCCCGTTCTTTTTTGATGATTCGGCTTCCAGTAAGCACGGAAATGATTGTGGTGATATAAATGATAATGCCTGTTAAACCGTCTTGCCCTCTCAATATTCAAGATAACAACGTTATGCGACGGCCAGTCAAAAACAGACCAACCAATAACCCCAAAGCCGATAGACATTCGAGGTGAAAAGGCTATATTTGGGCCGACAACGCTTATACCGGGGTAAAAAAGGCGGAAAGGCGGAAACTTAGGGCAATGCCATGTACCATAGATAACAAATGGATCATATACTGGAACGTGTAGATAATTATAATATGCCGGCTCGATACGGATTATTTTTTCTTCTATAATCACCTTTTGTTCATTTGTGGTTGCCAGGTTACCCTGGTCTCTGGCCATGGCGCGCAGTTCCTGAATTGTGTCCATAACATCCTGTTGCTGATGCACAAAGGCATCGCCTATTTTTGCAGTCCACGTAAGATTTTCCACCATCATAGTTAGAACATTTGGATAATAACACAGCGAAAGAACGCTGACATCCCAGTCTTTGGAGTGTAGAGCATCGTCTAATTGTTCATCTGTGAGGTAAGGCTTTTTGGCTATCCATCTTTCAGCCTCGGCCACTTCAAATGGATATGAGGCGGCAATCAAAACCTGCGAAAGAAGAGAATCGGGATAAAGGGCGATAGGCGCAAGTATTTGTGCTAATTCCTCATTGCTGAGTGTGGGGGTTTTTTCATGGTTGTTTGCGGTTTCTGCCCTTACTGCTAGATGCAGAACAAATAGCGCTATCAAGATAAAAGCCATAATTGCTTTAATGCTTTTTCTCTTCATAATCAAATCTCGCGAAATTTTAAAATGTGAATTTCTTTTCTTATTGTATGTATTTGACTGCATTTTTGCAGGTCTATTACATTTTAGATATTTTTTGTGCTGTTTTCTTATCTCTTTGCCATGCTCTTTGATTATTTTCTTGTTTTTGTCTTTCTTTTATCAGCACATGCCCCTAAAGCTGTAAATATAAAAGACTCCTATAGAAAAACAATTACGGGCCTGGACGCAGATATTGAAGACTCACGTTTTTGTCTTTCGTATTAATACATCCTGTATTAATACCTTACAAATTAGACGATTATGGTATATAAATAGTTTACATTCATTTTGATATGCCGACATACTGTTTTTGCGTTAGCATTGTCTATAATGAATTCCACAATTGTATTAACTATAAATAACATTTTTGCATTGCCAAATAAGACTACTTTAGTAAAATTAACAAATTTAAATCTGCACAGGTCTCAAAAATATACCATATGCAGCCATATTTTTTTGTCTTCACAATGGGGATACCTTAAGGAGAATATATTTTTAGAAATTGTAATTTCTTCTTAGAATTTTTTATGAGATCGTTTTTAAATGACTTATTAATGCCTTTAAAAAATTGAAATCACAGTCCTTCCATAATGTAATGTATTCTTATTTACGCTATTTGTAAAATAGCCTGAAATATAATTGCCAGGACATTTCCCCATACTCATCAAGATACTATAGTCCCATCAAAGATACCTTTCAAAGGATTTTAGGTTCTAACTTCCTCTTAGGGAAATTAAACAGGGCCAGCTCCTTACGATAGATATCCTCCTGACAGGTTATGGATTTGAATCTGTTTTAGAGAAGCTGGCCGTTCGGTTTACCCCTTTTGTTACAACATATAGCATAGTCGGTCAAAAACTCTGGATTGTCAGTAAAACGCTCGAAGGGCTGCTTGTCAATATAAAGACGGGCATGCTTTGTCATAAATGGCCAGACGTTGGGTTCGTGCCTGAGGAATCAACTAAGAGAGCTTATTTAAAAATCCTTTCGCTCTCCATTACCAGCGAATAGTTTGTGGTA
>Ga0180433_10012018_pt1 | contig 10174 bp, 11 predicted proteins | sample SS_ome_8_FD_132980 | JGI IMG/M metagenome (GOLD analysis project Ga0180433, IMG submission 132980) | Hypersaline lake sediment archaeal communities from the Salton Sea, California, USA - SS_1_D_1 metaG | ecosystem: Environmental > Aquatic > Non-marine Saline and Alkaline > Hypersaline >...
GCATATGTATTTTGGGGTTTTTTTAAAAATATAAGAATAAGAACTAATTTTAAAAAATAAATGGTTTCTTTGATTAATTTCCTTCTAGACCTAAAAATTTATGAATTTTTCTAACAAATTCATTCAAATTATTAGAATATTGCAAGAAGATGCTAAATTATCTTGTAAAAAAATTGCTAAATTATTAAAAACTCCTGCGAGCACGATTCATTTTAGGGTTAAGAAAATGATAGAAGAAAAAATAATCGTTAGGTTTAGTTCTGTAATAGATGTTGGAAAATTGGGTTATGAAACAGTAGGTTGGGTTGGTTTAACAATTGATCCTTTAAAAACAGATGAAATAGCAAACCAAATAGCTAATTTTGAAGAAGTAAGAATGTTATCTATTGCGGGTGGAGCTCATAATCTTGTAGTTCAGATTTTGTCTAAAAATGAAAAGGAACTCTGGAATTTTATCCGAGAAAAGATACAAACTATAGATGGTGTACAAAATCTTGATGTTAGTTCTTCTTTAAAGATTTTTAAATGGGATACCTGCTATTTTTTTGACCTACCAAGATAAAACATTGAATTTTAAGCCTAACATTAATTATATTGAATTTAAATTAGAAAAGAATTATTAAATATAGAGAATAATAATGGAAGAGAAAAAAGCACCAAACTCAGGAAGACAAGAAGGATTTATCTATCTTTTAAAGAAATTATGGGTGAATTTCTTCGTATATAATTCTTATGCATTTACGGTTTCAATGATTTTCATAAATTTCATTATAGTTTCAAATATAATGTGGCCTGGCGAGGATTTTCATTCAAGTGAATTGGGGTTAATTGTGGGAACTGGTATGTATGTTATGGCTATTTCAGGCATACTATTTGGTTTTTTAGCCGATAGATACTCTCGTATTTATTTAATGTCATTCACAGAAATAATTTTTGGAATAGGAGTATTTCTTAATGGCCTTGTTCCTGAAGGTTTAGGATTAATATCATTCAATTTTTTCTTGATATGTAATTTAATTCGTAGTTTTTCTTCGGGTGGGTTTTATCCTATTATTATTTCATATGTTAATGATTCTACCGAAGAAAAAGAAAAATCTCAATTCTTCGGAATGTTACAAGCATTATTTCAACTATTTCAAATAAGTGGTATGATAATATCTGCAATATTGTTTCAAAATGCATTTTGGAGGCAATTCTTTTGGGTCACAGGTGTAATTTTTATTGCTTTTGGTATATTAATTTTTTTTAAAGGAAAAGAACCGAAAAGGGCGTCAACCCAAGACGAATTGAAGCATGTCTTATTAGATGATGATATTAAGTATGATTATAAGTTAAATAAGGAGACTATAAAAACTACAATAATTGCTCCCACAAACATAATTGCTTTTGCAGAAGGAATTTTTACCACCATTATATTGATGGTCCCTGATTTTCTATTAGTGGCTTATATTCAATCTCCCCCTCATAATCTCTCTTCATTTGCTACAAGTATGTACATGGTTATTTTTGGGCTTCCTGGAGGACTGTTCGGCTCCTTAGCACTTGCTAAACTCTCTGATAAATTAGCTAAGAGAAATATTAAATATAGAATTTATTTCATTGTATTTTCTATAGTAACGCTGTTTGGTCTGTATATTCTTATATTTTATCTCCCGATTCCGAATTTAAGTATTGAAGAAGGAGAAAATTTAGCTATCGTATTTTCATTACCAGTAATTTGGGTTATTGGTTTGTGTGCTTTTTTTGCTCGGGCAGTTGTTGGAATATGGAATATTAATCAGCCTCCAATTTTACAAGCAATTAATTTACCTGAAGCCCAAGGAACGGTGAGTTCTGCAAATCAGTTTTTAGAATTGATTGGGAGCGGAACAGGACCAATTATAGCAGGATTTCTTTTAATCTATTTTAACCAAAATTATCAAATTACTGTAACGCTTGTTATGGGAATAGGAATATTTGGTGGAGTTTTATGGCTTCTTGCTACAAAATGGATAAATAAGGATATTGAACGAGTCTCAGATATATTAAAAAAGAGAGGGAGTGAATTAAGCATGAAAAATAAAGAAAGCAAGATTTAAACTTATTTTATTTTTTTTTTTAAGATAATGTTATTGAATAATTCACAGGATTTATAAAAAAATAAAATAATAAAATGTTTGATTTTAAAACTGGTCTTTTATACTTTCATATAAATCCAACGATTCTGGATTTCTTAGAGCTCCTCGATTAGCTACGTCCATTCCATGGATAATTTTGGTAACAGCAATTTCCACTTTCTTATTACTAAAGGTATAAGGAATGCCATCTGATAGTGCTTGAAATATTAACTTAGGTAAGTGTCTTGGGGGAAAGCTTTACCTTCACATTTATCTTAATATCTTCCAAACAAGTAGTCATCTTTTTCACTTTCCTTTTACTTAGATATTTTTTTAATTATAATGTAAATTGGAGTTCTAATAAGTGCTTGTTCACCATCACTGAAAAGAATGAACCAAGGGAGCTTGTAGTCATTAAATTGAAAATTAAGTATTTTTTTAAAAAAAAATTTCTAAATAATTCCCATATTTTAACTCAAATGTATACTTTTTAGAACGGAAAATTCCCGAGTCTTATCCATTTAGTAGAAATTTGAGAAAAAATAACAATTGTCAAATCATTTAGTCCTTAGCAATTGATCCAATCAACAATCGAAATATTCCTGAATAGTTATTAGATAATAAGTTTATCAAAATGAAAATTCATATCTAATTTAGCGAACAAGCTTTTTTTAGAGCCCCAATCTGTATTAAATTTAATAATATAAATTAAATAATAAAAAAGGAGAAAAAATTATGGAATATATGGAAAATTGGAAAGAAGTTCTAGGTGCACTTTTTTGTGTACTAATAGGTGTTGTTTGGATTGGATTTGCATTACTTGGACCAAGTGATATGGTAATCCTCTTTTTTGCTATCGCACTTACAATGGTATTTGGGACGTTATCTGCTGGTCTTTATGCAATGAGTTTTAAAGAAAAAAAAGAGGAAAAAAAGTAAAAGTGATTTGATTGTATGAAAAACAAAAAAGAGGTTCTATCTTCGACAAGAAACATCTTTTCCTCCGTGATTGTTTATTTAATTAAAGTCAAAATCTCCAATATTAAAATTAAAAAAAAAATTAAAAAATGATAACAATGATTGAAATTAAGAGAAAAGCTCTATACTTTGGTGGAATTTTTGGTCCTATTTTTTTTTTATTAAATGATATAATTGGGACGACAATAACACCAGGATATAGTCCAATTATAAATGCAGTTAGTGAATTAACTCAAACTGGTGCGGAGAACGCAATTTTATTAAGTTCATTATTCTTGATTGCTGCTTTTGGATTAGTTATTTTTGCAATTGGACTAGTTAAGCATTATCCCTTTGGAACAAGTAAATTAATATTTTTAGGAGGGATCTTCATTATTTTTTTAGGAATCCTTTCAGCATTAACAGGAACTATCTTCCCAATGGACCCTTTTGGTGAAGCTGCAACATTTGCAGGAGAAATGCATAAGAATCTAACAATGGTTAATATAGTGTTGATTGTGCTGGCGATCCCGATGATTGGAATAGGTATCTACAAGGAGAATCAGTGGAAATTATTTATGGTTTATTCATTCATTACAGTACTCATAATGGTTTCTTGTGGTATATTAACAGGAGTGTTGATGGCAAGAAATATTAAATTGTTAGGGTTGTTTGAACGAATTACAATTTATACCTATCAATCGTGGATATTTATCCTTGCTATCTTATTTATTAAACAACCATTTAAATGGGATTAAACTAAAAAGAGTTTTGTTTTTTTTTATTTTTTTACAATTGATATGAAACATCCGAAGAATTATAGTGAATTTAAAGAATTGATGACAAAATTATGCACCTATTAAAAATAGTTTACTAATTTATAAAAAGGAAGTACATGACAATATGGTAATTTGTAAAATAACTGTTCTTAGACGAACAATAAATGAAGATTTTGCCAATGAATACACTAAAGCGAAAAGTGAATTATGCCCTAAAACATCTGAAGATCAAGTTTTTTTCTCTATTGATGGCGCTAAACCGGATGATTTTTGTGAGTTTGCATGGATAGACATCTACAAATACATATTTGCTTTGACATTTAAAGGGAATTTTAATGAGTGGATGATAGGGCCAAATATAGTTATTGCATGCTGTACAGACGGCATTAGACCTGTTTTTTATAAAATTGAGAGAGTAAAATAATAAGTGAGTATTTTTTTTTTTTTGCTTATTTTCTTAGAGCATTTTAAATAGTTATAAATTATGGAAATATAAAAATAGGGAGAAATTTATTATAGAATATTTTTTTAAGTAGAAATAATGGATGAAATTGATTTAATTATTTTAAAGAAATTAAATGAAAACTCACGATTGACTATTAGAGAATTAGCAAGGATAACAAATATTTCAGTAAGTGCAACACATAAACGTATTAAAAACCTTGAAGATAGTGGAAATATTTCTGGTTATATCGCGAGACCAAGTGCAATCGCATTAAAATATCTATGGGTTATGATATTTGGAACATCTAATGCAAAATCAATGGATGCTATAAGTAAAGAGATTGGACAACATGAGAATATTATATTTATAGCTATTACTGGGGGAAAGTTTCTTTTAATTTCTGGGTATCTACGGGATATAACGGAACTTCAAGATTATAGTAGTTATGTCTCAAAAACAGCGCAACTGAGTGAACCAACTATTGCAATTTATGATGTTTCTTATAGAACTGTCCCGGAACCACTTTCAAGTATAGATTTTAAGATCCTAAAAACTCTTAATAAGGATGCAAGGAAATCGATAACAGATATCGCGGACGATGTTGGGGTTTCGACTAAAACAATTAGAAAAAGATTAGACCACATGATTGAAAATAATTTAGCTAATTTTTCCATCCAAATAACACCACATATGGATAGTTTCGTTACAATTTTCCATCTATTCTTAAAAGAGGGAGCCAATATTAAATCAACATTAGAATATCTAAGAGAAAAGTATTCAAAAAATTTATTTTACTGTCTAAGCTTTAGCAATATACATAACCTAATTCAACTAAATGTGTGGACAGAAAACCCTCAAAATGCTCAGAAAATAGAAGAGAGACTCCAAACTGAAGGTTTTAAGGATATAATACCTCATATTGTATTATCAGTGCAATGGTATGATTGTTGGATCGACAAATTACTCAGAACTAAATGATAACACAATCTTTTAATTAAAAAGAAAAATAATAATTAAGATTGAAGTTTATCCTTCATCTCCATGTAGAAATCTAAGGATTCTGGGTTTCTAAGAGCCCCACGATTGGTGACTTCCATGCCATGGATAATTTTGGTAACAGCAATTTCCACTTTCTTATTACTAAAAGTATAAGGAATTCCATCATCAGGTGCCTTAAAGATTAGTTTTGGAACATGCCTTGGACTTGTTTTTTCACGAAGAGTTTGGCGAATTTTAGATTCTAATTCACTGTTTAGTTCATATCCTTCGTTTAAGAGTACAAACATTATTATTCTTATATCTCCTTCATATTGCTGTCCAATAACTAGACTATCAGCTATTTCAGGCAATTGTTCCACAACATTGTATATTTCTGCAGTGCCTATTCGTACTCCACTTGGTTTTAGAACTGCATCTGAGCGTCCCCAGAAAGTTATACCCCCAGTGTCACTATGAATTACAATATAGTCTCCATGACGCCATACATTTTTACCGACATCCTTATAGTAATTGAAATAGGCTGCTTTATACTTTGTCATATTCTCGTCATCTCCCCAAAAATATATAGTCTTTATAGAAAAAGAGTATATTTTAAAAATACAATTAAATTAAAATAAAAAAAAAAGTTAAAGATTATCTTTTAAACCTTCATAGATATCAAGTGAATCAGGATTTCTTAAAGCTCCTCTATTAGCCACTGACATTCCTCTTAAAATTTTAGTGACTGCTATTTCAACTTTTTTTCCTGAGAATGTATAAGGAATTCCATCCTCAGGAACTTCATAAACTCTCGATGGAACATGTCTAGGAGATGTTTTAGCCCTTATCGTTTTTTTAATCTTATCTTTAAGATCATCGGATAATTTATGATTCTCAGCTAACTGTACAAACAAAAGAATTTCAACATTCCCTTGTTCATCTGGTAATCCAATAGCCAGACTGTCAGAAATCTCTGGCAATTGTTCAACAACATTATAGATTTCCGAGGTACCTATGCGAACGCCAGATGGCTTTAAAGTTGCATCAGAGCGTCCCCAGAAAGTTATACCTCCAGTATCAGAATGTTCAACTATCCAATCTCCATGACGCCATACATTTATTCCTTGATCTTCGTAAAAATCGAAGTAAGCTTTTTTATACTTTGTCATCTCATCATCATCTCCCCAAAAATAGATTGGCATCGAAGGTGCTGGAGCTTCACATACTAATTCCGCTTGCACATCTTTAATTGGATTACCCTCTTCATCAAAAGCTTGCACTTTCATTGCTAATGCTTTTCCTTGTAACTCTCCTGAATGTACGGGAAGGATAGGTAGGGCTCCAGCAAAACATCCATTAATATCCGTTCCTCCTGAAATTGAATTAAAGTAAAGATCTTTCTTGATTTCACTATAGACCCATTCAAAACCTTCTGGACTAAGTGTACTTGCGGTTTGTGAGATTTCTCTTAACGATGATAAATTATACTTTTGCTTTGGTTTTAGCCCTTGACCCATTAGATAATGAAGATAAGTTGCCGAAACCCCAAATACTGTAATCTTAAATTTTTCAATTAATTCAAACATCCGTAGGGGATCTGGGAATAATGGATTGCCGTCGTATAAGAATATTGTAGCACCCACAGCTAAGGAACTAATCAACCAGTTCCACATTTTGGCTGAAATAGCGAAAAGCTATACCATCATCCATGAGGGTGCGGTAATATAGGTTATGATATCGTTTCTTTTTAGGTCGGTTGATAAAATCAACTCCTTAAGATGATTAATTAGGACACCTCCTTGAGATTGAACCATACATTTAGGTTTACCCGTGGTTCCCGACGAGAACATAATATATAGGGGATGATCAAACGGAAGCTGTTCAAAGTGGTTTTCAACCTCATCTTGTGCAATGAAATCGTCCCAGTGTACGGCATTAGGAATAGAACTTATATCTGGTTTATCCTCGGATATATAAGACACTACTACAACTTTTTCAATTGAAGGAATAGCATCCACAACTTGTTTGATGTTAACAGTGATATCAAATTTTTTATCTCGATAAAAATAACCATCGACAGCAAACAAAACTTTCGGTTTTATTTGACTAAATCTGTCTATAACAGCACTTGCCTGCAATTCTGCTCCGCAAGAAGCCCATATTGCTCCTATGCTTGAAGTAGCGAGCATCGCAGTAGGAGTTTCGACCAAATTAGGAATATAAGATACCACTCGATCGCCTTTTTTTACTCCCATATCTGTCAAGGATTTAGCTAAACGAGCAACTGTTTGATTAAGCTCTTTATAATTTATTTCTTTATGTTTTTTATTCTCTCCCTGGAAAATGAAAGCAAGTTGAGTATCCTTGTATTTTAATAGATTTTCCGCAAAATTTAATTCCGCACCTGGAAACCATTTAGTACCTGGGAAAGTATCCAAGTTTTCAACCACTTTATTAAATGTTTTACTTGCTACTACGTCTCCAAAATCCCACATCGCAGCCCAGAAATCAGCAATCTCTTCTACTGACCATTTATAAAGATCTTTTGCTCCTTTTAGTTTTTGATTATATTTCTTATTTGCATAATCAATAAAATGAGTGACTTTAGCATTTTTAATCCATTTCTTCGAAGGTTCCCATAACTTCTTTCTTACATCTGAAATATTTAACGCCTCTTTTTATGAAAATTTCTTGTATTTATTTTATTAATTCCGGATAAATTTTAAAATTAAATATTTTCATTTTTACATTTTTATCATAATTCATTTCCTTTTTTACTGCTTTTGCAAAGAAATATCAAATCATTAATTAATTTTTGATGATTTCAACGTTTATTCACTTATATTGAAGAATGACAAATTTTATTATCGTATTGACTAAAAAATTAGCCAATATTAACGATAATCTCATCAAAACTATAAATATTAATTATATCTAAATTTAATTATCATGATTTAATTTTTAATAGAAGGGGAGATAAAAATGGAAATGAAAATATTAAAGGAAGGTACTGGAAAGATTTTTTGTAAGAATACACCTTCAGAAGTACGGAAATGGACTAGAGAGAATAAAGATCGCGCATTACGAGATAAACGAATGAGAATAAAGGACGCGATCAAGAAATATGTTAACGATGGAGATTATCTTGCGATAGGAGGTTTCGGTCATATCCGAATTCCCATGGCATTAATATATGAAATAGTCAGACAAGGGAAAAAAAATATATCTGTCGCGGGACATACTGCAGTACAAGATATTGATGTATTAATGGCGGGAGGATGTGTGAAAGCAGTGGATATAGCATATGTGGTTGGTTTTGAGCTTAGAGGGCTTTCAGGCATCCAAAGAAGACTTTTTGAGTCCGGACAAGTTGAAAAAACCGATTATACTAATGGCGCTATGTCTTATAGATTAAGGGCCGGAGCTCAAGGAATACCATTTATTCCGGTGAAAGTTATGCTTGGGACGGATACAATGAGGCATTCCCCAGGAAAAGTAGTAAAATGCCCATTTACTGGAGAAAAAGTATTATTACTACCATCATTAAATCCTGATGTCTGTATACTTCATGCTCACCGAGCAGATATGTATGGAAATGTGCAAATTGACGGACATATTGTGAAGGATGATTTACAAGCTAGGGCATCGAAGCGAGTTATAGTAACTTGTGAAGAGTTGGTTTCCACGGATATGATCAGAGCAGATCCAGGGAAGACAGTTATTCCTTTTTTTATGGTCGATGCAGTTATTGAACAGCCTTGGGGCTCGCATCCAGGAAATATGCCTTATAAATACTATTTTGATCATCAATTTACTGAAGATTATCTAGCAGTGGGAAGAGATTCAGACCCTAAAGTATTAGAATCATGGCTAAGTGAATGGATTTATGAACTTGAGGATTTTGATGAGTATTTAACCAAATTAGGCGCTAAACGACTATATAATCTAAGAGATCTTGAATTTTTAAGACCACCTGTGAGGTGATACAAAAATGGAAAGTAAAAATTATACGTTAAGAGAATTAATGGCTGTTGTAGCCGCAAGACAGTTAGAAGACGGAAAATCGGTAGCGGTAGGAACTGGGCTACCACTCGTGGCAGCTATGCTTGCTCAACAAACTCATGCCCCAAATTTAGTAATTTTTTTTGAAGCAGGCGGAATTGCCCCTCAATTACCAATTCTGCCAATTTCTGTAGGGGATTCTAGGACGATTCATAAGGCACTATGTACTACTACCCTAATCGATATTATGGATACCATGCGTCGGGGATTTATCGACTATGCCTTTTTAGGTGGAGCTCAGATAGATAAGTATGGGAATTTGAATTCAACGATGATAGGGGATGATTATGACAAACCAAAAGTTCGATTTCCGGGTTCTGGAGGAGCAAATGATTTTGGATCGCTAGCATGGGAGACATTAATTATTATGGATCGTCATAGCCCTCGTAGATTTGTTAAAAAAGTAGATTACATTACTACTCCAGGATATCTATACGGACCTGGTGCTCGAGAAGAAGAAGGGCTCTCTGAGGGTACAGGACCTTCAAAAGTAATTACGGATTTATGTTTGTTGGATTTTGAACCTGAATCCAAACAAATGAGATTAATTGCAACTCATCCAGGGATAACTGTTGATGATGTAATAAAAGCAACAGGTTTTGAGTTATTAATAGCAAACGATTTAGGCACTACCACTTCGCCAACCTCTGATGATCTAAGAATTTTACATGAGGTAATCGATCCGCAAGGTTTTGTATTTAAAAAATAATCGTTCCTATTTTTCTTTATTTAAAGCTGAGAAAATCTAATCGTTTAAATATCTAATAAATATCAGTCTTATCATGTAATTCTTTGACTAGCATCTTAAATAAAGATGGAATGGTGAGAAAGATTAGACATGCAAATACTACTATGTA
>Ga0180433_10012019_pt1 | contig 10173 bp, 10 predicted proteins | sample SS_ome_8_FD_132980 | JGI IMG/M metagenome (GOLD analysis project Ga0180433, IMG submission 132980) | Hypersaline lake sediment archaeal communities from the Salton Sea, California, USA - SS_1_D_1 metaG | ecosystem: Environmental > Aquatic > Non-marine Saline and Alkaline > Hypersaline >...
GTTATAATAATACAGCAGTAGGTTATGATTCACAAAAAAATAGCACAGCATCCAATAATACTTCTGTAGGATTTGAAAGTTTGTATAATAATACATCTGGTCAACCGAATGATGCGTTCGGTTTCCAAGCTTTATACAGTAATCAAACAGGAACAAGTAATGTAGCTGTAGGTTTTTCTTCTGGATTTAGCTGCGTTGGGAACAATAATTCGTTTTTCGGGTATGATTCCGGTAAAAATTTGACCACGGGAAGTAATTGCACAGCCGTAGGATATTCAGCCGAACCAAGTTCAGCAACAGCAACAAATGAAATAACGCTTGGTAATTCATCTATAACTGCGTTAAGATGTCAAGTAACATCAATAACTAGTCTTTCAGATTTGAGAGATAAAAAAGACGTAGAATCATTAAAAGAAATGTCTGGATTAGAATTTGTCAGTAAATTAAATCCAGTGGATTTTGTTTGGAATATGCGGGACGGTGGAAAGGTAGATATAAAAGATCAAGGTTTTATAGCACAAGAGTTACAACAGTTACAGAAAGAAACTAATATACATATTCCATATCTAGTTAATGATGTAAATCCAGATAAATTAGAGGCAAGTTATGGAAGATTGATTCCAATAATGGTTCAAGCAATAAAAGATCTAAAACAAGAAATAGATGAGTTAAAAAAATAAAAAGAATATTCAAGAGGATAAAAATTCAAAAGAAGGTAATATATTAAGTATATGTAACAATATACTATTAATTTTTTATATAAAAACATTTATAAGGTATGTTATATAGCTTAGAGCACCAATAACTAAACCCAGTGCCGTGCGGATAAGAAGTAAATGAATAGATAGCTGTTGCATATGACATAAGATAAAAATCAAGAAGAGTATTTTTAACTTTCTCTCTTTCCAACTCAACGCCTTCTCCAAGATGAGTTATGTCTTTAAAATAAAGTTTAAAATGAGGGAATTTATCGCGTAATAAATATTTAATTTCATTATTATCGGCGATTAGAAGAACAGATTTATCTTTATTATTAAATATGATTTCAATAATTTCATTTTTAATAATCTCAAAGTAGAGAGAATTAAATATTTTATTTTCACCTTTTAAATAGGAATCGCCAGAACGAATATGTAAAACTAAAAAATTATTTTTGACTAAATCAAGGTATAATAAAGTTTCGTCAACGCATTGAATAATTTCTCTCGAAGGTTCAAATATAAATTTGATTTTATCAATTAGTTCAAGAGAGATATTATCAATTGGAAAGAATATATTATATGAAAAAATGGTATTATTAATAATAGGTAAAGAACATAAGTAATGAATAAATAAATTATATTTTTGTTTAGATAAAATAAATTGTTGTATATTATTTTGTTTATCAAAAATGGTTTCAGTCCAATTAGTATCACTAAAAATATGAACAGTATTATTTAACGATTTATTAAGAATTTTGCTATTAAAATATTCAGAAGCATAATTTTGTAGAAATTCAGCTATTGGGTGATTAATAAGTATTTCATAATCAAAATTATATTTAATAGAAAATTGAATAATAAAAAAGCAACTTCTAATAAAATCACCAAATCCAGTTGGATTAGAATTATTTGCATATTTTTCTTGATAAATATGATAAATTTTTTTGACGTGTTTCTTAAGTCGATTAACATCCCCCTCATTAATAGTGTTAAGTCGTTTAACCTGATCCTCATAAATAGTATCACTAATAAATATATTCATATGAATTGGAGTATGAATAGTTTGATTAATTTTATTTAAGTCAAAATTATCATTTGAAAAATAATAAGGATCAATAATTTCTTTAAAAGAAATCTTAGGTATTTTATCAATATAATTTTCTCTCGAAGTATCGAGTTTAAGAGAGGTAGAAGTTTTGAGGTTGTCAAATTGATATAAAGATTCAGTAGATTTGATAGGTTCTATAATATCAATATTTATAGAATTTTTGAGAATAGGAATAAAAGTATTAGTTTTTTTATGAATATTTGAGATGCGTGAAATATCATTTTGAATAGTTTTCTTCTTATTAAATTTATCAGCCATTGATTTATGGAATTTGTTAGACATAAATATAAATATAAATATAAATAATAATAAAATAAAATACCTAAAATGTAAATAATATAGATATTATGGAAGTAATAAAATCAGAAAATTATGAGATATATAAATTGGAACATTCAATATATAAAATAACATTTCGTTATACAGCATATTCGCTGGTAAATTCATTAGTAAGGTCAAGACTAATAATGGGTTCATCAACAGATGAGAATTATAAGATGATAAAATTTAAGGCGGAATCAGTAAAAACATTTCGTAAATATTTGGAGGATTATGAGGTAATAACAGGTAAAAAAAGATTATTAGTATCAGATGTGGCAAAAATGGTTCGTTCATTGGTTCAGCAGTTAAACTATTTATTAGAGAATACATCTAGCACGATAATAGGTTATACTCCAGAAGAAATAATTGTGATAAACGACGAAAAGTTCGCATTCTTAGGCAGCGAATTAGTAGCCAATTTTGACAAAGACACAGAACACGCTATGATTAGCTGCCCTTTTTTACCGAAAGATTTTTTCTTCTCTCCAGAAATAATTAGAATAAAGGAGATACCGGCTTATATTCATTATAAAACATCTTATTTTAGCTTAGCTTGTGTAATAATATATGCATTATTAGGCGATAACGAATTTTATACAGAATATTTAAGACATAAACAAACAGAAAAAATTATAGAATATATAGATAATCACCCAATGAAACAAACAAAAATTTACTGGCTTCTCTCTAGATGTTTAGTTGAAGAACCAAATAATAGGAGTATTCTTCTAATATAAAAATCTACCTTTAGCCAAAGCCCGAAACGCAGCGTCCCTAGTGGCCTTCGATTTAGAAAAGATCCAAATAGACTGTCATTGCAGAGCCAAATTTATAAAAATTATCTATATGTTAATAATGTTTTTGCTCCACTTTTTTAAAAAAGTGGTAATAAAAATCTCTAGCTATTTTATAATGTCATTAACTGCTTTCAAAAGAAAATCGGTAATTAATTATGGTTCAAAACGTTCAGGTAAACCTCCAGGTGGTTTTTGGTTACCTCAAGGTCCATTTGGACACTCAACTAGAGCATTAAAAGAAGCAATTGATAATTATGGTGCGGTAGGATTTTCTATTAATGGTGGTCGTAGAAATATTGGTGGTGTTGGTAGAGATATGAAAATGTCAAAATCAGGCACACCTTATAGAGGAACACAGCCAATTGGATTTGGTGGAACTTTTGGTAAATATCCTTCAGCAACATTAGTAGGAAGTACAGCAAATAGTATTCAATCAACAGGTTCAATTCCAAATACTCATAGTAAACAAGCGGCTGTAGATCCAGTTTTAAATTCACGTATTGTCGATACAATGGGTACACAATACTTATATATCAAGCCATCCGTGCTTTCAAATTATGGTATGTTAGACAAAAAATACAGATGGGCTTGGTATGGTCAATATCCAAACAATTGGGTTCAACCAAACTACACAGGAAATCAAACCGATTCAGCAAGTCAATTGTTATACATTCAAAACAAAGCGTCTGCAAATACTTGTAATCTCAATGTTAATAATGTTGGTACATATGAAGGTTACTTTATTAAATCTGGTCCTACACTATGTACACCAGGAAGGTCAACTGCTGGATTTACGTTTAACGATATGGCTCGTAACGGTCCTTATACAAAAACATTATATCAACCAGTATCTTATGCTCAATACAACTTATATCTTACAAGAGGTTGCAATAATCCAATTGGTCCACAAAAACCTTTCCCTTTTGCTGTTCAAACAGGTTCAAGTCAAGCTGCGGCAGGAACAAGCATTACTTCATTTGCGAGTGGTTGTGGCACAAGTAATGTATATCTAGCACCTCCAGAATGGTATACACAAGAGTCTATACAGCCAGTTGAAACTGGAGATACTCCTCCAACAGAATTTTTTATTCAAAAGAATTGGAAACAACCAAATGGATTAGCACAGCCAACACAGACATTACCATTTTGTTAAAAAAAATTGAAAAAAATAAAAAAAATATTTTAAATAAGTAATTAAAATATAACCATCTACAGTTTCAAATATAAATATTTTTTCATATTTGTTATAAATTTCCTTGAATTTTCCTTTATAAATATTTTTATCATAAATGTGTGTAAAATAATATTCAACCCCGGGAACAAGAATTGAAACATCTTGAACGGCAAATGAATCGCCAGATTCAGTAATAACATTAAATAGATTATCTGTCATTTTAATTATGTTTATCTTTATAAAAATAATTTTTTATATCAATTTTATTTAAAATTGAAAATATTTAAACACTTTTATTAATATTATATACGAAATAATATGGGAACTCAAGGTTCATTTGGTTATAAAATAGGACGTAAAATTCGTTTGATGCATGTTCAATATGATGCCGATATGCTTTGGCAAACGTGTGTTAGAGAGATATTTATATTAATTAAGCATTTTGGTTGTATAGATTTATTACGTGAAGCATTTAAGAAATTAAAAGAGGCAAAAAACAACCCAAAGCCTGAAGCGATAGAAAAATGCAAACCTTATACAGATTTAACTGTATCATATCGAAGTACGAGTGATTGGTATTGTTTGACACGAAATTGTCAGCATAGTTACATTAATATATTGGATTCAGGTTATTTCTTAAATAATGGTGATAAATCAGGAAAAATTTTCTTACTAGATTTCAACACTAATTCAGTGCGGTTTTATGGTGTTGTTTGGGTGAAAAATGGTGTTGATTGGGAGAAAAAAGAAGAGGAATATGAGAGGGCAACCATCGATGAAATCATGGAATTCGTTGACATGCCAACTAAGAGTTACACAGAAATTATAACAGAGACGAGAGAAAGAGCTGAAAAATATTTTGAAAAATTAAAGGCGGTTGACGAAGAAATAGAAAGATTAAAAATTTTAAAAAAGAAAACAAAGGAATTAGGTGCGACCTTAGATATGATTCAACAAGCAAGTACATTATTATTGAATATGGAAAATGAGCGTAGAAAATTAGAATGGGATTATAGGTATTTTTATCATCGTTTAGATGCATTAAATTTAATTAATCATGATATAAATAATGATGTCTAATACAAAATTAATCATAACAAAATAAATAACAATTAATATAAGGAAAAATATCTTTAACGGATGCTAAGAAAGAAGGATAATCATCAATAAAAGAAATATGTTCATATCCGTAAGTTAAATTAGTTCTTTTTAGATATTCTCCTTTAGTCATTTCAGAATTAGTATAATGAATATCAAAATTCTCAGGATGTTCAAAACCAGCTCTTTTAAGGTCATTAATAGTTTTTTGATGACTAGCAACTCCTCTGGCGGTTAAAAAAATAAGCTTACCACCGAGTTGAACAATCTTTTGTAACATATTATTAAATCCGTCAGGGTCTGTCTGTTTAACAAATCCGGTATTATATGCTATATTCATTAAATCAACTGCTTCTTTATCTGTATCAAGAGTGGTTTTAAATTTATTTGGTAAATCTTTATAATTTTCATTAAGAATGTTACGAAAATGATCTAATCCATAAGAGCAACGAATAAAAGTATGGTCAATATCACAAATAACTAGAGGTTTGCAATTATTTTCCAATTTAACATCATTAAAAGTTTTAATAACACTGAAGTTATGTGGTTGATTTTGAAAGAATAAATTCATATAATATAATTAGATTGATAACTTTATACTAATTATATTATTTATATTTTATTGTTAATATACATTTCAAATAATTCTAGGGCTTCTTTAGGTTTATAAGTAGGAACTTCGTGACCTGCAAAATGAACAGTCATAAAATAGAAGCGATTATCTTTGCTCCCTACGGGAGGTGTATTAAATTTGGTGATATATCCAGCAGTCTGTCCATCGACATACCAAGTCTTCCATAATGAATCAACCGAAAATCCTAGATCATAAATCCAACGTTGAGTGCCGATAGTTCCACAAACGCCATCATCATCACCAGAATAAACCAACACTCTTAAATCAGGATGCGTCTTGGAGTTTAAGATGGTCTTATAATAATGTTCCATAGGAAGCATTTTGTCAGCTAAATTATATTTAGTAGTTCTAGAGCATTCTTCCCATACAATATCACTATGAACATGAAGAGCATCTTTGACTTCAGGTTTGTTTAAATAATCGGCAGCATAATTATCTTCACAAGGTTCATATTCAGCCAAAGCATTTTTGGTCTCAAATACGATTTCACTCATTCTTCTTTGTTGGGCAGTTAAACAGACAGGATAATCAAGAGCATAAGGGTTAAGATTACCAATTTTCTTCATAAAATCGAGTAAAAGAAGTTCACAAACAGATGAGTTGACTTGTTTAAGAGGGTCAGTGCAACCATTAGATAAATAGATATCCCAAGATGGTTTAGGAAGTAATTGTTTCCCCCAATATGTTTCCACTTGTGCGCCGACTCCAGAATAATAATCGGTATAAGGATTTCCGACGGCAAACCCTTTGAAGTTTATGCGATGTTGAGAATATTCTTGAGCATCATTAAATTTTATAATAGCATCAGCCCAAGTGGGCATATAATGTCCGCCATATGATTCAGATGTGATGTATAATGCAGTATGATTAAAGTGCGGAAATTTGTGAAAAAATGCAAAAATAGTAGCTAAATTATCTTGGGCGGCTTGGTCATCACCAATCTTATAATCGTCTTTATTATCAGAATAAGAAAATCCAACACCGACAGGTTGTTCTAAGAAGACCATATTAGCAATTTTATTCCAAGCATATATATTTGGTTGCAAATTACCATCAGCATCAGGTCTAAAAGGTCCTTGTTCAGTCATAAAGCCAATTAAACCCGAGCATCCTGGTCCTCCATTTGTCCAGAAGACTAGTGGAGCATTTTGAGGGTCGTTTTCGGCTTCAACTAACCAATAATGAATATTCTTCTTAGTTCCGTCAAGATTCAAGTATCCACTAAATTGATTAAAGTTAGTTGGCCATTTTAATCCAGGAAGTTCAATAAGTTGGTCAGATAATGCATCTTGAGTATAATCAAAACCCTTTACAAGATTAGAGTGAAAAAGAAGAGAAAAAACAAATCCAAAGATATGCATAATATAATATATTAATATTAGATAATACTTTTAAACCAATTTAAAATATATTGAATATAGATTTTCTTTTCTTATGCTTTCTAGTTTTAGTTTTTCTATATTTACGTGTTTTTTTAGACGATAATTGGACCTTTTTAGAAAAACTCGCGGAGCCTGTCGAGCCTTTGGGCATTTTTTTGCCTTTAATTTGATGTCGAAATATTATAAAATCATTTTTTTTATTTGGGTCTTCTGTTAATTCTAAACGTGGCAAATTGGTCATATATAATATTAATTTAAAATTTTGAAAACAATATAAAACAATTGTGATTAAATAAATAATAGAAATGTCACAATCAGATTCAGAAGAAGTTTATTTCTACGAATTAGAAGAAGATTTGCTTCATAAGTATGATAGCGTAATGAAGTTAAAAATTTTTGTGGATTCTACGGATGAAGAACTTAAAAATAAATATGCTCAGGCTATTTATAGTCATCATTTAAAACTACAAAAGAATATCGACCATATTGATGCTGGATTTGATTTGTTCGCTCCAACATCTATGAATATGTATGATTATAAAACAAATTTAATTGACTATAATATTATTTGTAGCGCAACAATTATTAAGCAAATGCAGGAGTGTCGTAAAGAAATTAATACCGGATTTTATATGTATCCGCGTTCAAGTATTTCAAAAAGTCGAATTAGATTAGCAAATAATGTTGGTATTATTGATGCAGGATATAGAGGTCATTTGATGGGGATGTTTGATTGTCTTGAGTCATCATTGCCCATTGTTAAATTTGACCGTCATTTACAAATTTGTGCTCCTAGTCTAATACCAATTGTGGTAACAATGGTTGCAACAAAAGAAGAATTAGGTGAAAAAACGTCTCGTGGTGAAGGGGGATTTGGTTCAACTGGTAAATAATTTATTTATTTTTATTATTCTTCATAGTTTTCATCATTTTTTTATTCTTTTGTCTAAGTATTTTTGTAAATTTAATTATACGTTTTGCTTCATCTGTATAAACACATTTTTTGGTTCTTTTTTTAATAGTTCTATTTTTTTTACTCTTACGCATATATATTATTAAATTATAAAAAATAATTAAATAATATATGAAGTTACCAAAAATAAAAAATTTAATAAACGATGAAAATAAAACAAAAGTAATAGGATTATTAACAATATTAATTGTAATTTGGTTAGTATTATATTTTATTCCTGAAGTATTTGTATCTTTATTCAACACACTTTTAGGAAATTTAATACTTATTGTTATTGTTTTATTAGTTTATATGAATAATAGAATTTATGGTTTAATTACAAGTTTACTATTTTTATTATTATTTAGATTCAGTCAATTATCAAGAAGGGAAGGTTTTAGTGTAGATGATAAATCAGAACAAACCAATATGCCAACTGGAAGTTTTACACAAGATTCAAAAAACGATTTTATTAGCATACAGAATACTATAAACAGACAAAAAATTTTTGATATGAATATAATAGGAACACAAGCTTCTCAAGAAGAATTGGATTATTTTAATAAAAATGGACAATGGCCTTGGTCACAAAAAGTTATTGATTTATATCAAGAAGCTATTCGTCGAAATCCATATATAAGAACAATGCCCAAAGAAGCAACAAAGGAGGCAAGAAAAACATATAATCAAGCGGCAATTTTAAGAATTCTCTCTTATCAAACAAAAGAAGGTCAATTCTTATTAAATGGTGTCCTAGTAAAAGACCCATCAGGAAATAAAATGGAAGAGTTACCAAGTGGTTTTGGTGAATTTGGCTATTCTTCTGGATTATTAGGTAATCGTTCTGATGATGTAATAAAATGCAATTTAACAGATGATTCAAACCCAACATTAGAGAGAATAACATATACAGGAAAAGGAGGCATTTTTGGTGAACAAAATGAAAAAGTAACGCAAGTTAATTATAATAATTTGGAAAGTTTGATACCTGGATTCAAGTTCTTAAGTTCTCCTTGTAATCCTTGTAAAGCAATGTCTGCAACCCCCGATTATTCGTGTCCATTTAGTTTAAAAGTAAAAAATAAATCGCCATTCATAAGCGATGTTTGGCAGTACTTATGGGGAATAAATGATAACCCATTAGAATCACAACCATCATTTTTATCTGAATATATAAATCCAAACGAGTTTCCGTTATTAAGTGAGTTACAAACGGAATTACAAAATCAAAATAGATATCAACAATAAAAAAATTTATAAATAAATTTTTATAAATTTTTAACACTAAATTATTAATATTCTTGAGTCAGTATTTCATCATCATCTGTATTTGAGCTGACAAATCGCATAACTTGAGTAGCTTGTGGTGTCAAATATGGTGTATCATCAAATCCTGACACTTCATGCTGAAGAATTGGTAGGTCAGGAATAGTATCTAAATCAACCCGGTCTAAATCGAATCTTATAACTGCATTAGTTTGCCGTTGAATATGTGGAATTCTTGAAACACCTCTATTTCTTTGAAAACCTACAGGAGAATTATGAAAGATATTAACAGTTTCTTCACTTTCAACAACTAGAGTATTTGAAACAGTATATTGTCTTTGATTTCCTTGAGATGTTTGTCTTGCTGAGCAAAACATATTGCCATATCTGGTGTCAAAAGTTCTAAAACATATATAAATATCATCGCAAAGATTTTTCATAAATTTATCATCTGTAAGACTATTATCATTCATAAATATTTTGATTTCATCCATAAACACAGATAATTTTCTCTTAAGTGTATCTCTTTGTGCTGTAAAATTATATCTTGGATTTTCTTCTGTATTTTCTGGTTGTAATAGCATATTGGTCATAAAATTTGTAGGTATTCTCAAATTAAATATATCGCTGTTTTCTCTTCTTTTATTGCAATATTCATTAACTTCAAACATTAGTTGTAATGTTCTCTGTCTGAAGACGTGTCTAGAAAGATCGGTATCATCAAGTCTTCTTGATGGATA
>Ga0180433_10012020_pt1 | contig 10172 bp, 11 predicted proteins | sample SS_ome_8_FD_132980 | JGI IMG/M metagenome (GOLD analysis project Ga0180433, IMG submission 132980) | Hypersaline lake sediment archaeal communities from the Salton Sea, California, USA - SS_1_D_1 metaG | ecosystem: Environmental > Aquatic > Non-marine Saline and Alkaline > Hypersaline >...
TTCCCTGCATACTTGGGCCAGTCTCAAGACATTGTGCTTTGTTGCGGTGGTTGCTGAAAATCCTATGATATCGAAATGATTTTTTTTCAAAGCTTTCTTAAATTTGGGCAGGGTGTTTTTTAATATTTGAAAATCAAATATGCGCACCTTGTGACCTTCACCTTCCAATGCCGCCGCAAGATATCCCAAGCCGATAGGAAAGGCGCTGTCCCTGCTGCTTAGATATTTCGTTTCGTCAAAATCCATATAGGGCATGACCAGTAAAATATTCATTGGTTTGGTTTTTTGAAATAAAATTGTTTTAGCCCCAACACGCTTTTTATTCTCTTTTTTAAAACGGCTGGATTTGTAATTATAGCCATAAGAATCATGAAAAGATACTTAGGGTTTGCCATAAACGCGATTAAATAATACGTCCTTTGTATTTTCTTCAATTCCTTAAACGAAAATGTACGGTTTAATTTGATGGGGATATCGTCGAAGTCAAATCTTTTCCAATCAATCTGATCGGGGATCAAATTTCTCTCCTCGGCTATCCTCCACCACTCCGTTTCCGGAAAAGGAGTGGCAATTGCCACTCCTATGCTATTAAGCTTTAGCTTTCGTATCATTTTTATGGTCTTGCGCACATCTGTCGCTTCTTCATCGGGATGTCCGACAATAAAAGAGCCCGAGGTCTGTATCCTGTGTTTTCTGCAGTTACTGATCGTTTTATAAACCGTCTCTACACTCACGCCCTTATGCAGCTTGTCCAACATCTTTTGGGAGCCCGATTCGAGTCCAAAATTCAGCTTTTTACATCCCGCCTTTTTCGATAATTCCAGTATTTCCTCATCAAGGCAATCAACCCTGGCATTGGCGCCCCAATTTAGGTTTAGATCGGCGGCGATCATTTTTTTCAGGATTTCTTTTATTTTTTTTCTGTTTGAATAGATATTATCGTCGCGAAAAATAAAGTATTTTATTCCGTAATTCGATTTGAGCCCGGTCAATTCCTCAACCACCTTATCGGGATCGTATATTCTAAAAGGCATCCCTTCCCATGCGTTGTGACAGAAGGCGCAATTCCAGGGACATCCCCGCGTGATCATAACAGACAGGATGGGTTCGTTAGGGGGGACGAAAATATAATTGCCGTCTTGAGGGAATTTTTTCCTGACATTCAGGTAATACCCGTTATTGAGTAAGTGACGGGCCGGGAGAGGCATCTGATTGATATTAACAATTTTATCATTCATAAAAACGCCTTTATTCAGGCCCTCAGACAAAATTCTAAGCAAAGGGTGTTCCCCCTCTCCCTTGACTACCATATCGAACCTTGATAAAACGTCTTTTGTAAAACTCGACGCATGTACACCGCCTAACACCGTAGCAATTTTCTTCTTTTTAAAATATCCGGCGATGTTAAAAGCATCTTCTATCATGGTACTTGTTGCCGTAATACCGACGATGTCGGGTTTGAACCTTCTGGCTTTTCCAATAACATTCTCTCCGGATAATTGGTCAGCGATTTCGACATCGGCCCCCGCGCTCTCAATGAATGAAGCAAGTAAAGCCAGGTTAAGCGGCTCGTTGGCGGAAAAAATACGATCTGCGCCGGGGTTGACCAGTAAGATCTTCCTGTAACAAAAATGCATTAATACTCCATTGATTCTTTTTCCACTCTTCCTGATTTTCCCGAATTATATATAACTTCGAATTTAGATTTTTTACGGTTGCCAAACAAAAAAACTCTTCTCCGGCGCCCTTGATAACTTCGATTCACAATTTTCACCATATAGAATCATTGAATGCCGTATTGCACAGGCTGTTACCGATAAAATCATTATTTGTGGACACGGACCTTTGTTAATGTTGCCGGATCGGCTATTTCATCCAATTTAAAACCTCTAAGGGATCGTATGGCAATAAAGTAGTACTTCAGTCTGAGGCCCCTATTGTAAATGATGTCGGATATCAAGTGAGTGCTAAAACCCAAAAAAACTCCCAGAATATACGGATGGGCAAAAGTATCCCGAAAAAGATAAAGCAGGAAAGCAACCAGAATTAACAGCTCAAAGGAATGAAAAAAAACCACGTAGTGTATCATTTCGGCCCGGCAACATACCCGATAAAATTTTTTCCAGTTCCAAATAAATCCATAATCGCGGAAAAAATCAAAGATATGATCTATATCTATAGCGCTATTTGCGAAAAAATAGGCGGCGGTTATCGGTAGGCTTTTAGAAAAAGAATAAATCGCCAGGCCTCCCAAGGCGCCCACGTATAGATGATGGGAAATCTTCATAAATCTTTAACCTCGTCCCTACCCCTAAAAAGTAAAAAGCGTTTTATTGCTTTCGCTATACAAAATATCATGGTGCCAAGCCTTGGCGATCTAATTCGCCCGATAATAGATGTAATTCTTGGCTCTCTGAATAATTTCCGCCAAAAAAATGACGCGTCGAATCCCAGCGAAACCTGGTAATGTCAGTGTGCTTCATTGTCGCTAAACGAAAATTGTGTGGGCGATAGCCTTGACAAATCGGGATCAAAACCGTCGTCATTCATAAACTTAACGCATAACTGCGAACTCGGCAAAAACGGCAACGTAAATAAACTAATGCTGTCTAAATCTGTCTTTTGGGTATACTCTAAAATCACATAAATATCCTCGGCGGCGCGGATTTCGGAAAATTATCTGTTCCCTGAATAAGAAAATCAAAAATAGATACATCATGACCTCGGCGCTGAGCCATCGAGGCAGCATACATAATACCTAACGGCGGCAATATCGGGGGAACGTCATGGTGAAATCCTGAAATCGGCGGATTGACCGATAATAAACGCATAATTAGTTAACGCCCCCTCAGCATCCAGAATAAAGTTTTAAAGCCGCCTTTTAGATAATGCAAAAATTCACGAAACGAACGAATTTTAAAAACAAATCGTAAAAGATAAAGAGGCCTTAAATAAAATAAACGATTTGCCTCCTTTACATACTCTTCCAGTTCCCTGCGCGATAAAGTATCCTCGTAAATAAGCGCGTAGCCGTCCCCGTATGGCGAACCGGAGGCGTGCCCTTTTTTAATTTCGGGGTGATATCTCAAATTGAGAGAATCATAGAGCGGGCTTCCGGGATAAAGTGCGGTTATTCCCCAGGAAACGAAATCCGGATCCAGATCCAAAGAAAATTCAATTGTTTTTTTCAGGCTCCGGCGGGTTTCCCCGGGCAGACCCACCATAAAAAATCCTGCCGTTCTGATTCCCACGTTCTTGGTCAGAGAGAATGCCCTTTTAACATCTTCTGTGGTATATCCTTTTTTTATTTTTTTTAATACCCCCTCGTCGGCTGATTCAATGCCGTAAGATATCAGCCAACATCCCGAAGCCTTCATTTTCTCAAGCAATCTCCGGTTAACCAAATCCACCCTGGTGGTACATGACCAGGAAATATCGACATTCTGTGCTTTCAGAAGATCGCAAATTTCTTCAGCCCGATTCATGTCCATTGTAAAGTCATCATCGTAAAAATGGAGCTCTTTTACTCCATAGTTTTTTTTGATATGTTTAATCTCCCAAAGAACTTTGGCCGGAGACATAAAGCGATATTTACTGCCAAAGACGGATTTGGAGCAATAGGTACACTGAAACGGACAACCGCGGCTGGTTATCAGGGTCATGTAAGGATTCTCTTTACCGTAGGGGGGATGGGTTCGGTATTTTTTTGTCGGAAATAAATGTCGGGCGGGAGGAGACAAAATATCAAGATCCTCTACCGCATCCGATCTTAAGGTAGTTATGATTTTACCCCCCTGTCTGAAGGCCAGGCCCTTAATGGCGCTCGTGTCTTTTCGGCCTTCGAAAATTGCCTTTGCCAGCTCAACCAGGGTCCTCTCCCCTTCTCCGATTACCGCAAAATCTATGCCGGAATTATCCCGGAGACATTCCGCAGGCACCGCCGAAGGATGTGCCCCACCCACTACAATTTTGGCCTTGGTATTGGCCCGGGCCGCGTCCACGGTTCTCATTGCGGCGCCGTAAAAAGGCGACATCATCGTAATTCCGACGATATCCGGATTTTTTCGGGCCAACTCCCGTTCCAGCCGCTCGAATGAGTATCCTTCCGCCCAGGCATCGATAACCTCAACCGGAATACCCGCATTTTCCAATGAAACAGCCAGATAAGCCAGGCCCAACGGCATAATGGGATTGGATGCTTTGGAAGGCGGATTTATTAAAAGAATTTCCATTTTAGCAAATTTCTACCCGTATCCACCGCAGGAATCAGATGCATTTTGGTTCTTTTTCTATTCATGAAATATTATTTTCGTACCTTCCTTGTCTATCTCAAACGGTAATATTTTACAGTTTGATCTTTCCCTTATTTTTTTGTGATTTTCCGAACATAATAAAAAAAAGCCTCCGCCTCCTGCCCCCAGAAGCTTTCCTCCCAAGGCCCCGTATTTCATAGAATCTTCGTAAAACCTATCAATGCCGTCATCGGAGATCTTGCTTGATAATTCTTTTTTATAAAGCCATTCTTTATGCAGCGCATCGCCTATTTTAGCCATATCTTCCTTCCTTAAAATATGTCTAAACTCCTCCGTTAAAATAAGTATCTTTTTTAAAATATTGAATTTATGTTCGAAATTCATATTGTTCTTCTGCTCGGATAAAACAACTCTCGCGTCTCTTGCACCGCCTATGTAGTAAAGACAAAGATTCTGTTCGAGTTTTCTCTCTAAAGATTTTGTAAGGGGTATTGGCAAAATGTCCACCGTTTCGTCTCTGTTAAATTTAAAAAAATTGACATTCCCGTAAGCGGCGGCATATTGATCCTGCTTACCGATGGGTTCTTTCAGAATATCTATTTCTATCTCACAGGCCTCCCTGGCGAGTTTTTCCGTAGTAATTTTTTTTCCCTTATAAGCATATAGGGCGTGCAGCAGGCCCACTGTAAACGCGCTGGAAGAACCAAGACCGGTTCCCGCAGGAACATCGGCAAAACTTGCAATCTCAACCCCCTTATCAATCTTTACCTTCTTTAAACATTCTCTGACTATGGGGTGCTTGATTTCCCCTATATCTTCCACATCTTCCGTCCGGGAATATTTTATGCGTATCTTGTCATGAAAATAGGGGTGGATGCTGATGTACATATATTTCCTTATGGCTGCACTGACAACTGCGCCGTGTCCGTTTTTAACATAAAAAGCGCTTAAATCACTGCCGCCTCCGGCAAAACTAACCCTAAAAGGCGTTCGGGTTATAATCACCCCAATACCCCTTCTATTTCCTTTAACCCACGGGGGGTTCCCACATCGTAAAATTTCTTATCCGTATGAAAGGCCGCCAATTCCCGCATTTCTATCAATCTGGGCAAAATCTCCTGCTCTAAAGAACATATCCGGCCGCTTGCAATAAAATTAATCGCTTCCTTTTTAAGCACCAGCCCCCCTGCGTCCACACAATTCATGCCTTCGGAATTTTTCTTACTATAGGCCAAGACCAAGTTTGATTCCCCAACGGCGATATTATTCGGAACGATCCTATTCGGATTATCATAGGCGATAATCACGCCTAACCTGTCGTGCTTATGAAAAAATTCTACAACTTTTCCGTAATCTATAGGTAAATAAGTATCGCCATTCAGTAGTAAAAACTCCCGGGGCAATTTATCTTCTGCGTTTTTTAGAGCCCCTGCCGTGCCTAACGGTTTTTTTTCATGAACATATTCGATATGAGCACCCCATTTTGATCCGTCACCAAAGTATCCCCTGATTTGCGCACCCAAATAACCGACAAGCAGGATTATATTTTTTATTCCGGAATGTCCGAGATAATCAACAAGGTATTCAAGAAACGGCTTGCCTTTCACGGAAACCATGGGCTTGGGGGTCTTGTCTGTAATCGGCTTCAAACGGCTTCCCTTGCCCCCGGCCAATATTACTGCCCGCACACGAATTCCCTGACACATTTAGGCATTTTTTTTCTCCATAGCCATGTCGGCCACGAAATGGCAAATAGAAAGATGTACTATTTCCACATGGCCGTACTTTGTCGATGGTACATAAAAATTGATCTCTCCCAGTCTCCGCAAAGGGTTGTTTTCGTTAAAGCCCGAAAAGGTAATTACCGTTGCGCCCTTTGCCTTTGCCGCGTTTACTGCCAGCAAAATGTTTTCCGACTTTCCGGAACTGCTTATCGCAAATAAAATATCACCGGTCCCGGTAAATATCTTAATGGGTTTTTCAAACACATGTTCATAACCGAAATCGTTGCCCAAAGAAGTAAGTAAGGAGGAATCGGTAAAGGCCATAGCGGGAATTTTCACATTCTTCAGGAAGTCCGTCGATATGTGGCCGGCGATGGATGCGCTTCCGCCATTTCCGATAATAATGATTTTTCCGCCGGCTTTTGCCTTCGCAAGGATTATCTTTATCGTTTTCTCGAGCGCCTCATCCAAAGAAATGGCGGTACCGATGCCATCGGAAACGGTAATGTCATCGAATAATTTTTTTAGTATCTGCCGATCTTTTCGAATATCGTTTTCCATCGCAACAACCCCCTCATTTTACTCCAGGATAAAACAATCCATAGATTTGTCCGGCGGCATAAGCGAAGTGCTGAATAAGGTACACGAACATGACTTGTAATGTTAGCTTCGGATATTTTTTCCTCCGGCATTGAAAAAAGGATATGAAAAAAATAGCGGGAAAATAAAATACGCCTATGCAAAAAAACTTCGAAAAAGGAAAAAATAATATCAATAGCATGATAACCGCAAAAAATAACGGCAGCACATAATGGATGTTCCACATTTCAGGGAATCGTTTCAATAATCTCGCCCGCCCTTTTCCGTAACGAAACATATTTTTAAACCACGCCTTGGGATCCAGGCGCAATTTATGCCACACAAAGGAATCCGGTACAAAAAGAAATTTATATCCGCGGGAATTAAGGCGAAAATTAAGATCTGCGTCCTCTGCTTCGCTTTCCAAGGATTCGTCAAAATAACCTATTTCAATAATTTTCTTCCTTTCATACAACGCATTTGCCGTCGATAAACTCGGTACAAAAACGGATGCCTTAAACTGCCTGCCCTGAACACTCCTGAAGCTGCCGGGAAATGAGTCCAGTGCGATTTCTATAGCTTTCCGAAAATCAGTCGCGTTTACGGAAACTATATTTCTGCCGCCGACACCGATAACACTGTCTGATTTTGATTTTATACGCGTATAATTGTCCGCCAGACAAGCCAGCCAATCAGATGGTACTTGACAATCGGCGTCCGTAAACGCAACGTAATCGTGCCTGGCATTGTTTATTCCGCTGTTTCTGGCAGCCGCCGCACCCTTTTTGGGTTCGGTTATCATCCGGATATTTGAGCGATCTTTTACAAATTCCTTTATTAAAACCTGTGTCTCATCCGTTGAGTTTCCGTCTACGACAACAACCTCATAATTGCCGCCGTAGTCCTGTTCTGCCAGGGATTTCAGACACTCCCGGATATTATTCGCTTCGTTATAGCACGGGACAATAACAGATATGTTCACGGGTCAAAAACTTTCTTGTTTTTTGCTATTTTTTGTTCTTTTCTTGATTAATTCATATCCTCTGTTTTCTCGAACAGCAATAGTCTGTACATATCAAAAAATATGGGTCTATTTTTGACAGCCTTGAATCCGTTACTGTCGAATACATATATAAAATCTTCGGGGCGGTAATTGTATTCAAAAATGTTTATATGCCCGCGTATCAGCGTTGCCAGATAATAAAGGGTCCGTCCCCAGAAAGAGGCGTGATTCGGCTGCAACAAAAGTACATAGCGGCGAGAGAGCCGCATAAAATGTTTGGCATAAGATTCAAAATTCAAAAAATGTTCCAGCATGCCCTCGCTTGCCACCAAATCGAATTTATCCGTTTGATTTTCTAATTTACTTAGTTCGGCGCGCAGTCCTTTTTTTTTGCACACAGCGATTGCGTTAGGGGAGACATCTATCCCCTTGTAATCCAGGCCGAATTCGTGAAAAAGTTTGAGGGTATGTCCAAAACCGCAACCCAAGTCTATGGCTGTTTTAATATCGAGATTTTGAATTGTTTCCCGCATAACCCTCATCCTTTGTTCGGTCATGATCCGGCCGAGAAAGGTCACGGATTCCTTCCCGCCCGTTCCCCAGAATCTGTCCCAATTCGCATAAAGCAGTTTATCTTTGTTTTTTTCCATGTCTTTCCCGTAGAAGGTACCTCATAAAAGTAAAAGCGGCCCTCGCGGTTCTAACGCCCTCGGAGGGCCGTTTCATCCCCTGTTTCAGTTTCATCAGCATATAAACGGCCCTAAAGTGGTAATCTTTAAGCGCCTTGTCGCATAATCCGGTAAGCTCTTCCGCCGGCAATAACGGCAGATCAACAACCGAGTTATGATATCCCTTATCGGTAACCCATTGAGAAAAATCCGTGGTTCTCAAATAACCGTTACTTTTGGCCCAGTCATAGGCCTCAGTGCCGGGGTAAACATAAAGGGGATAGTACTGCATGCTGTCACAATTTAATTCCTTGGCGAATTTTATGCTCTCCGAGATAGTTTTTTTTGTTTCGCCCGGATTCCCCATCATAATGCACCCGTGAATCAAAAGCCCTGCTTTTTTTGCGTCTTTCACAAAGCGTTTTGTTCTATCCAACTCCAGATCCTTATGCATATTGTCTAAGATCTTCTGACTGCCGCTTTCTAAACCAACTGTTATTAATCGACACCCTGCCCGCTTCATGAGCTCCATCGTACCCAGATCTACGTCCGGCCTGACATTGCAATACCATCTTAACTTTATCTTTTTTTTGATAAGCAGACTGCAAATCCGATGCGTCCTGGCTTTCTGTGTCGTAAAGGTATCGTCTTCGATTCCTACCTCTTTTACACCCGGCAAATATTTATTGATGTAGTGAAATTCATCGACAACGTTCTCCGCGCTTCTTGGCCGATATTGCCTGTCATGAAACACCTGCGGATAGGTGCAAAAAAAACAGCGGTAAGGACAGCCCCGGCCGCTAATGATCATTACCATTGGGTAATTTGCCGCGGAAAAAAAATAATTTTTCAAGTTTAAATGTTTTTTATAAACTCTGCTGACAAAGGGAAGCGCGTCAAGGTCCTTTATGAGGGGGCGATCTTCATTATGAAGAATCTCATCACTTTGACGATAATCTATTCCCGATATAAACTTTAAATCTTTGCTTTCGGCAATACTTTTTGCCAGATCAAGCAGGGTGTAATCAAATTCTTTTCGAGCTACCGCGTCGATTGCCCCGCTCAGCCGAAGCGTTTCCAGGGGGAGGGCCGAGGGATGTGTTCCTACAAGACAGATGAAACAGGACGGAAAATGTTTTTTGATTTCCTCCGCATTTTTTACGTCTTCAAAGATGCTCGGCGTACTTGTGTCAACTATTGCCAGGGCAGGCTGCCAATCACCAAGCTTATGGAAAACGGTCCGCATGGTCCAATTTTCGGCGGGGGCATCTATTAACTTCACATCGAATTTGTTCTCTTCAAGTACTCCCGCGGCATAGGCAAGCCAAAAGGGATAGTAGATCGTCCCGCCCTTTGTAACTGCCGGGCTCCTTGAGGTTCTCGAAAATTTACCTTTGAACGGCGGGTTAAGCAGTAATATATTCATTGTTTTTCCAGTCATCGTATTCAACCGCATACATATAGATTATACCTCAAAACGCGCGTTCTCACACCATCCAAATCAGCTAAAGACCGTAAACTAAGAAGGCTTTTCCGTATTTGTTTTCCCGGATGGCATACCCTCCTTTATCAGGTATCACCGGAACCCTCTTGTCAGCAAACCTGTAAAACATCTGAATATAGCCAGGGCGGGTTTGGCATATCGATAGATCTTCGGATGATTCCATAGAAAATCGAATATTTTAATAAAAAAAATGCGGATCTTTTTCGGAAAAAATAGTGCAAATTCATAATATCGGACAAAACACGCAAAATTGTCATAGGCAAAGATTATTTCATTTTCCGGAAAATCTCTTAATCTTAATGTCGTATCCCCCTCAAGATAACCCTGTAGAGATTTATTTGTTAAGAATTTTTCCTTTTTACAAATTTCATACAAATCCGTTGTGGGATACGGATAAAAAATCGAAACCTGCATATCATAGGGCTTTAGGGCCGCGTTCAA
>Ga0180433_10012021_pt1 | contig 10172 bp, 11 predicted proteins | sample SS_ome_8_FD_132980 | JGI IMG/M metagenome (GOLD analysis project Ga0180433, IMG submission 132980) | Hypersaline lake sediment archaeal communities from the Salton Sea, California, USA - SS_1_D_1 metaG | ecosystem: Environmental > Aquatic > Non-marine Saline and Alkaline > Hypersaline >...
CACTGCCAGTAAAACGTATGATTGAAAACCTGGGCCGCGTTGTTGAAAATGCCGCCTCTGGACGCATCCCCCGCGGTTTTCTTGATGATATCCTCGAGACTGGCTTCGGCCAGATCGGTTCCTTGGATCAGTTTGTTTCCGTTGACAACATAGGCATTGTGATGTTTTCCGTAATGGAACTCCATAGTCTTTTGACTGATATGGGGCTCTAACGCATTTTTTGCGTAGGGCAGTTCCGGCAATATAATAGCCATTGTGTTACCTCCTTGTCTTGTGAATTTCGCAGTTCTTCATGACCTATACAGGTCTATGAGTTTCTTCCTTACCCCTTCCTCGGAGATATGCTGATGTTTTAATCCCTCATTAAAAGTCCGGGTCAGAAACGCAGGGTGGGGATACCAAATAAGGGATAATTTAGATTCACTTTGCCGATCCCCAGTCCCAGAACCCCCTGATTGCAGAACATTTGCAAGGCGTCGGAGAAGTCACCGGGCCCGTGTGGTGCCACATGGTAATCCCCTAATGCCATAAAGGGCATTTTTCGATCATTCATCATCTCTGTAAAATGGGGATGCGTGATGGTTAACAGCTGAATCCCTTCCGGGCCGCAACAGGTTTGATCATCGAGTCTCTCTATAAGTTGAGACACCTTCAAATTCAGATATCTTTCACCGGTTTGAAGCCTTGAAAAATAGAACCCCCCGGGTCTGGGCGGCGCTTCCGGACGCAACCGGAACTGATCGGATCTGTCAAAATGAATATCCTCGCACTGCCAGGTCTTAACCCCCCGGCGTTTACACGCATATTCCCAGGCCAATCTGCCGGAGAGAACCGCATCGGCATTGCCGTGACCGTCATGGCCAAAGCCATAGCAAAGAATGACACCGACAAACCCGTTACGCCTGTCTTTGTCTGTTAACAGGGGCGGTGCTCCAATCCTGTCGAATTCACCCTCCCGGATGCCCCATACCATTTTTCGGTTGGCGTTTCGCCAGGAATTGATTTGATCGGGGACGGGCAGAATAAAACTCTCCTTGTCTTTGGATTTGCGCTTTATGAATCGTTTTATTGTTTGTAACATTTTAGTATCCGAATTGATCGCAAACAGTGAACCGGAGAATAGGCAGAAAAATCAATCTTTTTTATTGTTGTGTTCCATGGCGGCAAAATAATTGAACGCTGCCAGTTTAATCAGGTCTTTCGTCAATTTTGGCTGTATCCGCTGATACGCCGAGGCATTGACAATCTGCTCGAGAATATCTCTGGGATGGCAGCTTCTGAACGGGCGTTTTCCACGAAAATAGTTGTTAATTAAATAATCTACGGCATCATTATTATATGGTATATCATATTTGGGGGCTATAAACTTCATAATTTTCCGAAACTTTTCTTCTGACGGGTCCTTGAGCTTTACTTTATAGGGGATGCGTCTTAAAAAAGCTTCATCCAATAATTCTTTGGGGTCTATGTTGGTGCAAAAAATAAGCAGTTCGTCAAAGGGGACTTGAAACTTAATCCCGTTGGACAGGGTCAGAAAATCAATTCGCTTTTCCAGGGGAAGAATCCACCGGTTCAATAAATCCCGGGGACTGACCCGCTGACGGCCGAAATCGTCCACCACAAAGGTGCCGCAATTGGCTTTCATCTGGAGCGGAGCTTCCGAAATTTTGGTTTGGGGATTGTACTTGATTCCCAGGGAATCCAGATCCATTTCGCCCCCTACGATAACGGCCGGCCGTTCGATTTTAATCCATCTTCTGTCATATTTAAGCCCGTTATCATCCGCACTTTTATGCCATTGGGGGTCGTAGAATTTCAGCAATTCACCACTGATAAGCAGTGTTTTGGGGATATAAATCGCATCCTTAAAGCATTTGTGAACTCTCTTGGCGATGGATGTTTTTCCGTTTCCCGGTGCTCCGTACAAGAACACGCCTCTGCCCGAATTGATGGCCGGTCCCAGGGTATAAAATACATATTTTTCCAAAATTAAGTCATGGAATGCATCCTGTAATTCTTCAAGCCCCGGATTTTCTTTTTGAATGGACTGGCTTTCAACACTTTTTAAATAATCGGAGAAGGGCACCGGAGCGGCACCTACGTAGGCAGAAGATTCTGAAGCGATAAGCGCTTTGCCTCGTCCCTCTTCTGTTAAAATATATGCGAAATCATTGATGCCGGCATCGGATCTATAGGTCAAAAACAGCTGCTTTTTTAAATCCGACAGGATCGGCTCAATAATTGCGAAATGGAGACAGATTTCATCGGAAATTTGTCTGCCGGTCATTACTCCCCGATTGAGGAGGAGTTTAAAGATAAGATTCTCGATCATCTTTTCGTTGAGTCCGGTTTGATTCAAATCTTCCGGCAGGGAGGGATAGAACTTTCTTTCTGATAATTCCTCGATGGAAATAACCGCCTTTTCTTGATATGCAACGCTCATGGTTGATCCCTTTCAAGTTTTACTATATATTTTTCTCAAAAATACCGGGTTCATATATTGTATTGCGAAGCTCTGAACCGGGCAGATCCTGAAGGCTATAACAGAACCTCTCGTATATTCAACAAGTTGTCGAAATAACAGATGTTTTGCCTGAAACCCGTCTATTCCAATTGGTACGAAGCCTCCAGGTTCGTATTTGCCATTTTTTTATAAATACAGGACGAAAACGAATAAAACGGATCAGTGTTTCCCGTCGCCACTAAAGCGTCTTCGACAAAGATTTCTTTTTGTTTATGTCGGCAATGCAGACAGGTCCAATATTCCCAATGAAGTTTGACGGCATAATCCAGACAATTGCCATAATAAGGACAAAAGACATTTTTATCACCTCTGGTGTGGACCGGATTTTCATTGTGATTCATGGCTTAACTCCCCAAAATTTGGATTAGCTGTTGGACTCTCAGTCCATTTAAATGTTGGTATCCCATTGATACATAATGATTCCAAAGTTTTTCTTCAGATATTTTATCCTGAGGCATAACTAAAGCAGAAATCATGCCAAATTTTTAAGGCAGGCTAAAAAACATAAACATATTAAGATGTTATGTGGTTATCTTAAATGTGCGGAACATGGATGATAAAATATATGACAATTTTTAGCAGATTCGGTGCCATTCTTCGGCAAATATTGCAGCCTTTGGGCGTGATGTATGTGGAAAAAAAGACTGAAGTTTTAGGGTTCAATACCATACAGGCGGCAGGTGTTGTCCCAAATTTCAGCGGACAGATCCTCAGGATCTTGTTTCCTGATCATTGCCAGTTTTAGTAAAACAGACCGCACAAAGGCAGGTTCATTCCGTCGGGTGTGATTTTTTTCGGGAGCGGGTGTCAGGTAGGGGGCATCGGTTTCAATAAGAATTCGGTCCACAGGTATAAAAGGTACAAGTTTACGCAGATCCGTGCCTCGGGTTTTGATGGTCACAATTCCGGTAATCCCAATGTAAAGGCCCAGATCAAGGTACTGTTTCAGCTCTGCTTCGTTGCCGCTGAAACAGTGGATCACCCCGCTTTTTACATTTTTGAAATACGTTTTCAGGATCTCGATGAGACGGCCGTTACTGTCCCGCTCATGAAAAATAACGGGAAGATTCCGTTCATCGGCAACCTCAAGCTGCCGGATCAGCCATTTTTCCTGGGTTTCTCGGGGCGAGAACATTCGGTTAAAGTCGAGTCCGATTTCTCCCCAGGCGTGAACACGGGGATTTTTTGAGAGATTTTTAAGGGTTTTCAGGGTCTCTTCATCGCAGCTTTTGGCATCATGCGGATGAATTCCCACCGAAGCGTACAGGCCGGGAAACGATTCCGCCAGGGAAACGGCCTTGATGGAGCGTGTCCGGGTTGTCCCTACGATCATTGCCGCAGCAACACCGGCGGAATTCATGCGGGCGACAACCTCCCGAATATCGTCGTCGTAGGCCCGGTCATCAAGATGGCAGTGACTGTCGAACAGTTTCATTAAACTAGGGGTTATTCCATTATTCCAATTGGCGCAACGCGGGTATAAATCACGGCTATTGGCAATATGAAAATTCATGTTCATCTGCGCTGTGTATTTAGCTTTGGGGAAAAGGTGTCAGGTTTCAGGTGTCAGCCCCGCCGCTGGGTGCTTCCACCCAGTTTGATCGAAAAAGAAACTTCAGCAGATCTAGTTTCATACAAGGATCGAGAAACTTGAAGAGCTGAAACCTGAAACCTGAACACTGACACCTTACGATTGAACTCAATAACCAACTATATTGATTTACACCCGTGCAATGCCCCTTATTGTTCGTGGTTTTCGGTCCCGGACGTCCCCCACTACATCTCAAATTCGAGGGGAGTAACGGTTTTAATAAGTTCCAGTTCAAGCATTTTTTCAATAACATCCTGAGGAATTGATACATTTGTTTTGAGAAAAATAATGTTCATTTCCCCGCCTTCTTCCTGTCCCACCTGCATCTGATCGATGTTAATATTATTTTTACCCAGAAGCGTTGCAAAACTCCCGATGGCGCCCGGCTTGTCATAATTATATATCAGTGAAATATGACCTGTTGGGATGAGTTCGAGCCGAAAATTATTAATTTTTACGATCCGGAGTTCATTTTTTCCGAATATGGTTCCGGATACCGTGTTGGTCGTCTCGGTGCTAATCACCCGCACCGTAATCAGATTGATATACTCACCGGATTCATCGCTGGTTGTTTCCGTGACCTTTATTCCCCTGTCCTTGGCAAGGACCTGCGCATTGACAAAATTCACATCATCCTTAACCACATGGGTCAGCAGCCCTCTTAAAACCGCTATAGAGACCGGTGACAGATCAAGTTCTTTAAAATCGCCGGCATACTCAATGATGACTTCCTTTGGAGCGCCTTTGGTGAGCTGGGCCTGGAGACTTCCCATCTGATTCGCCAGGGTTAATAACGGGCCCAGCTTTTTAAGAAGATCACCGGTTACGGACGGAACATTGACCGCATTTAAGATGGTGTCGTTCTTCAGATAATCGATGATCTGGCGGGCCACGTCAACCGCCACTTTGGTCTGGGCTTCCTGTGTTGAGGCGCCCAGGTGAGGCGTGCAGATCAAATGATCACAATCAAAGAGCCGGCAAACTCCGGGAGGTTCTTGCTCGAAGACATCCAGAGCGGCTCCGGCGACCTTGCCGGACTTCAGGACATCATAAAGATCCGCCTCATTAACAATGCCGCCACGGGCACAATTTACTATCATTACACCGTCTTTCATTTGATCAAAAGCGTTTTTATCGATCATGCCGGTGGTGCTTTTTAGCTTTGGAACATGTATGGTGATATAGTCAGACCTGCGGTATAACTCTTCCAGGGACACACTTTCAAAACCGGCCTTTTCAATCTGTTCGGGCGTGACAAAGGGATCGTGAACAATTACCTGCATTTTCAGTCCCCGGGCACGATCCGCAACAATGGATCCGATTTTACCAAAACCAATAACCCCGAGAATCTTGTTGTATATTTCTCTGCCCTGGAGCTTCTTTTTATCCCATCTTCCCGCCTTCAATGACGAGGTTCCCTCGGGGATATTGCGTGACAGGGACAGGATCATGGCGATGGCATGTTCGGCGGTTGTTATAACATTACCCCCCGGCGTATTCATCACCACCACACCATGTTTTGTAGCCGCCGGTATATCGACATTGTCAAGACCGATTCCGGCTCGTCCCACAACTTTCAATCGAGTTGCCGCTGCCAGGAGATCCTCAGTCACCTTTGTGGCACTTCTGATGACCAGAGCGTCGTACTCTCCGATGATATTTTTAAGCTCTTCAGGAGAAAGTCCTGTCTTCACATCCACTTCAATTCCCTCTTCATCGTCCAACATTTTGATACCGGCTTCGCCCAGATTATCACTGACCAATACTTTCATATTTATCCTCCTGAAAATATAGTGAGTGTCCATCCATAAACGGCATCTTTCGGCCCCCGGCAGCGTTCTCGCTCGTTTTCAATCCTCGAAATAGCGCGCTATGCCTGCCTGCCCCGCCTGCCCTGTTGAACCGGGCACCCTCCGGGTGTTCAACCGGGGTAGGTCCGGCAGATCGTACTGGGGCGGTTAAAAACTCGTTTGGGCCTTGCCGGAAACCAAAATCTACCGTTTATGGATGGACACTAGTTGCCTTTTGCGAGTTCGTCAAAATTAAGCGGCTATTATATTTATTTTTTTTTGATATTCAACCTATAATTTCATATTCCGGTTCATTTCCCATAAAAACAGCTATAAATCCTGAACCTCTCATGCCATGGATTCAAACTTCTTTTGATACGCTGCTGCGCTGTAAGCATCGTTCAGTTCATGATAACAGCGAACAATAAATCCAAGGCATTGTTTTGAATTTGGGAATTTTAGAAAAAATGACAGTGCTGTTTCAAAGTCGCCCAAATTCATATGACTTATCCCCAGACACAGGCCGAGCTGTTCATTGTCAGGGAAATGTTCGACGCCTTTTGAAAGGATTTGAACCGATTCCCGATAGTCTCTTTTTTTTTGATTTAAAATTCCCAGACCCAGGTAAGCGCGCGGGTCGGGATGGTAGGTCAGCGCTTTGATGTATAATTTTTCAGCGATGGTGTGTTTTCCCTTTATGTCTTCATTTTCCGCATAATCCCCATGATCAAAGGTCATCCCGAGCCTGGAGCAAAAATCGGCATGCAGGGGATAAAATTCCTTTTTGTCGATCAGCTCTATGACGTCTACAATTTCGGGAAGAGATTCATAAAATGAGGTTCTTAATTTTTTCCCAAAGGAGATTACAGTGTCACGGGGTAATTTGGCATCTGTTTCAAAATACTTGATATCCTCAATAGGATTTAACCATATATCCTCGGACAGATTGGATTTTTTCTTATATTGGGAATAGAGTGCGGTTCCCGGAAACAAAGAAAGAACAGAAGAATAAATGACCAGGGGTTTGATTCTTTTAATCAAATCGATGCTCTCTTGAATGGTTTTCCCGGTTTCCCCAGGGGACCCATAGATAAAATAGGCCCGGGGTAAGATGCCGTATTTTAACGTGATGTCAAAAGTTTTTTCGATTTCGGCGGTTTTTATTTTCTTGTTCAAATACGCGCGGATTTTCTCAGAACCGCTTTCTATCCCGTAACTGATTTGAATGCAGCCGGCCTTTCTCATCCAGGAAAGCACCTCTTCACTCATATAATTGACGCGGGATATGGCATTCCAGGAGATGTTCAGATTTTTTTCAAGGATTTTTTTACAAATTTGGATCACCCGTTTTTTGTTTACACTGAACGTATCATCCGAAAAATAAAAAAAGTTGATTCCCTTTTTGTAAAGGAGTTCGAGTTCTTCAACAAAATAATCCACCGAATGAAATCTGACCTTTCGGCCCCAAAATTTGGGTGAACCGCAAAATGTGCAGTTTCCCGGACAGCCCCGGGTTAAAGACAGGTGTTGGTATTCGAAATACGTTGCCGGAATGGGCAGCTGGTCAAGATCTTGTATATATTCTGCGGGTTTTGTTCGGACAATTTTACCGCGTTTTCTGAAAGCAATGCCGCTGATATTTCCTATATGTTCATCTTCTTTTTTTTCGATGCATTTGATCAGATCTAAAAATGTGTATTCTCCCTCACCCATGACCACATAATCGATTTCCGGGAAATGGGTTAAAAAATGTTTCCATAAAAAGGTGGGACTTACTCCGCCAAAAACAATTTTTACCTCGGGAAGGATTTGTTTGGCAATTTTGGCAATTTCGATGCCTGCCCAACGGTTTGCCTGCAAAATAGAAAATCCTATGACTTCCGGCTGTTTTTCAAGCAGGATTTCACTAATTTTTTCTGGAGTTTCATTGATTCTGCAGCAGTTCAATATTTCGACATCGTAATGATTTTCTTTAAGTACTGCACCCACATAGTACATGCCGATGGGAGGTACCACCACATCTTCGGTGTTGATTCGTTCTTCAAGCCAGTATGGGTAGATCAGCAATATTTTCATTTTTCGCGTTTAGTTACATGAGGGGTTGGGGAGTTTTTTAATGTAATCGCTCCATGAATAATCCGCAACTACACCGTACAAACTCATGCATAAGGGTTCGCAACAAAAAAACAGTATATCAATATTTAAATAAATGGGTTAGGTAGATAGCATCTTTTATCTTTTCATTATGAAATTATAAAAGCGCTGTTTTTTCGCAACGATCCCTAATGCATTCAAACAGTGTACGATGTCGTTTCGGATCATTCATTCCGCTTAATTTGGGGCTCTAAAAGAAAAACTCCCCGACCCCTCAGTTACATTATGTTATAAAATTTCCAAGACGTTGGATTAATCGCTTGAATCTTTATCATAGTTTGGTAATAATTTAAACATAAGATATAGAGAGGAGAATACCCTATGTTTCTATCCCTCATCCAAAGACGGAGAAGCATCCGCAAATATTCCGAACAACCCGTCGAGACCGAAAAAATTGATGCGCTCATCGAGGCGGCGCTGCGTGCGCCCTCCTCAAGAGGGTTTAACCCTTGGGAGTTTGTGGTTGTTACGGAAAAAGATTTGCTCGAAAAACTCTCAAAGTCAAAACCGCACGGCGCATCATTTTTAAAAAATGCTCCTTTAGCAATCGTTGTCTGCGCAGATCCTGAAAAATGCGATGTATGGATTGAGGATGCTTCCATCGCTTCCATCTTTATCCATTTGGCGGCAGAGTCCATGGGGCTCGGAAGCTGCTGGGTCCAGATTAGAAAAAGAATGTATGACCAGACAACATCTTCGGAGGCGTATATCCGCAGGCTGTTACATATTCCGAAAAATATGAATGTAGAATCGATTATTGCCATTGGCTACCCGGCTGAAAAGAAATCTCCTCACCGGAAGGAAGACCTGCAGTATAAAAAAGTTCATTATGGGATGTACGGAAATTGATTCATTGACATCGCAGAAGATTCTAATTATTAGAATCAATTTATACCCAAAATAAATTTGTGGATGGGCACAAATTAAAACAATCTAAATTTCTAATCTGCGATAAACGGGAAAAATGATGAAAGACAGAACGGTTAAGTTGGGTCGGAATGATCCTTGCCCCTGCGGAAGCGGGCTTAAATATAAAAAATGCTGTCTCGGCAAATCAAAGCCAGCTCCTAATGACCTCAAGAGCTTATATGCCAAAAAATACAAAATCCGACTCAAGCAGGCAGCGGATATCCAAGGTATCCGGGAAGCGGGTCGTCTTGTCATAGACACGCTGGACCTGGTAGAGTCTGAAATTAGACCTGGAATTACCACCGATGAGATTAACACTCTTGTGCATGACTATACCATTAAACATGGCGCCGTTCCCGCACCATTGAACTATCGAGGATTTCCGAAAAGTGTCTGTGTTTCCGTAAACGAAGTGATCTGCCACGGTATCCCCGGAGAACGGGTTTTGAAGGACGGAGACATTGTCAATGTCGATATCACGTCTATTTTAAACAGATATTATGCGGACGCAAACAAAACCTTTTTCGTAGGAACGCCCGGATCCAAAGCTCGAAAGATCGTAAAAGTGGCTAAAAAATGCCTGGGCCTGGGGATGGCCATGGTTAAACCCGGAAATACCATCGGCGATATCGGATGGGCCATTCAAAACCATGCCGAAAGCAAAGGATGCTCGGTGGTCAGGGAATTTGTGGGGCATGGGGTAGGGTTTGATTTCCATGAACCGCCTCAGATTCCCCATTTCGGCCGTAAGAGAGAAGGAATCCGTCTGATTCCTGGCATGGTTTTTACCATTGAACCCATGATCAACCTGGGAGAAAAAGAGCTGGTCATTCTGAGCGATAAATGGACCGCCGTCACCAAAGACGGCTCCCTTTCCGCACAGTTTGAACAAACACTTGTTGTTACCGATTACGGTTATGAAAGTTTGACGCCGTATGAGATATGAAAAGTCCATATGTTGACCTACCCACCCGGAGCAGTCTGGGGCGGGCGTCAGCACTCAAGACCTTTCAGCTTTCTGATTTCTTCCCTGGCCTCCGCTCTGCCGTTGGTAGAAATTAACAAATCTTGACCCACGACATAGTATTTTCCCCGGAGCTCAAGAATTCTCAGTCCGCCGGAAGTATCGATATCTACACCGTTTTCTAATGTTACTATTGTCATTATTTGTTTGTTTTTTGGGATTTGTTATTTGGAATTTCAA
>Ga0180433_10012022_pt1 | contig 10172 bp, 8 predicted proteins | sample SS_ome_8_FD_132980 | JGI IMG/M metagenome (GOLD analysis project Ga0180433, IMG submission 132980) | Hypersaline lake sediment archaeal communities from the Salton Sea, California, USA - SS_1_D_1 metaG | ecosystem: Environmental > Aquatic > Non-marine Saline and Alkaline > Hypersaline > Sediment...
CCACCCTTTGCGCCAGTTCGTTCTTCAATCAATGCTTTCATATTGGCAATAGGAGGGATGGACTGGGGATTAGGGATGCCGAGAGCCGCAGCCAGGTTTGCGTCCGGATCGGCGTCTATAGCTAAGACGCGCTTGCCTTGTTCATTGAATGCTCTAATGAGCAAGGCGGCAATAGTCGTCTTCCCCACCCCGCCTTTTCCGCTGATAGCTAATTTCATTCCCATGGATTCTCCTTCATGATGCACTGGGCTTTTCCACGTAGGTTCGTATCTCCTACGCCCCCAGGAAGTGATCGAGACTTGTCTGTAACACTCTTAACATTAACTGAGAGTTGGCGTCGTGTCAATTAGACAAGGATCACAACATGTTGTGAACGCTCTTAGATTTGGATTCTGTGCTCCCCCTCGATGGCCTGCCCGTGGTAAGCGTGGGTGTCCGGCGCCGATGGATGGCGACGACTTGGGTCCTGTTAGATCAAGACTGATCAGAATATTCTTGATTTCTTTCTTGTTTTCAACGAAATTTAGTTTTTATATCTTTCGATCATAGGACCGTCATTTCTTGATGAATTCGTTGACTCGTCAACGATCACAAGCTTGCTGGTGCTTCATGAACCACCCCTGGAGAAAAACTCCCCACCTAGCCACACCCTGTATAAAGGGTACAAAAGCTTGGGCCTTAATATAACTTGTAATATCAAAATATTATAGTTTAATCCTCTCGGAATGACCCTTTGGCGGATAGTTGGCATGAAACTCGCCTATAAAAATTTTGAGAGTTGCTGCTTCTCCGAGAGGGAACTGTGCCCGCCTCACCCAAAGACAAAACCATATTAGTCATCGATGACGAAGAATGCATGAGAGATTCCTGTTTTCAGGTCTTGACCAAAGCGGGCTATCGGGTGGAAACGGCCATGAACGGAGAAGTGGGCCTGGCCAAGGCCAGGGAAACGGGGCCGGACGTAGCCTTGGTGGACCTTGATATGCCAGGTGCTCATGGTTTAGAGGTCATGGACCGCTTGAACGAGATGAGTCCGGATACGATCAGGATACTGGTCACAGGAAATACCTCTTTGGATTTAGAAGAAGAGGTTATTGGCAAACATCGAGCCCTGTGCTGCCTGGCCAAGCCCTTTACCCCGGACGAATTGAATCTGGTTGTGCGACAGGCGTTGGATAGTAGGGACCGAATCGAACGGAAGGAGGATTGCCATGGCTCTTGATCCAACCAAATACAAGGACTGGCAGATTTCTGAAGATGCTGAAAAGGACATGCCCATGCCAGAGGCCTGGAGGGAGAGACTGGGCCTCGAAAAGGATGAGGTCCTCCCCATGGGAAGGCTGGCCAAGCTCGATTTCTTGAAAATCATGGACCGAATGCAGGACAAGCCCGATGGAAAGTATATAGAGGTTACGGCCATCACGCCCACGCCGCTGGGCGAAGGAAAGAGTACTACGTCATGCGGCCTTATGGAAGGTCTGGGCATGCGGGGCGTGAACGTGGGCGGCGCCCTCAGGCAGCCTTCAGGCGGCCCCACCATGAATATCAAGGGCACCGCAGCCGGCGGCGGCATATCGCTGCTTATTCCCATGACCGAGTTTTCCCTGGGCCTTACGGGCGATATCAATGACATCATGAACGCCCACAATCTTGCTATGGTGGCTCTCACGGCCCGCATGCAGCATGAGCGCAACTACAATGACGAACAACTCCAAAGGCTCACCGGTATGAGGCGGCTCAACATCGATCCTACACGCGTTGAGATGGGCTGGATCATCGACTACTGCGCTCAGGCCTTAAGGAACATCATCATAGGCCTGGGCGGCCGTATGGACGGGTTTACCATGCAGTCCAAATTCGGCATTGCTGTGGGTTCCGAATGCATGGCCATTCTCTCTATTGTCCGGGATCTGGCAGACTTGAGAGAACGTCTCGACGAAATCACAGTGGCCTTTGACAAGAACGGCAATCCAGTAACCACGGGCGACTTGGAAGTAGGCGGCGCTATGACGGCATGGATGCGCAATACCATCAATCCAACACTCATGTGTACTGCCGAGTACCAGCCCTGCATGGTGCATGCCGGGCCGTTCGCCAACATCGCGGTGGGGCAATCCTCCATCATTGCAGACCGCATAGGCCTCAAGATGTTTGACTATCATGTCACTGAGAGCGGTTTTGGGGCGGACATTGGGTTTGAGAAATTCTGGAATGTCAAGTGCCGATACAGCGGACTGAAGCCCCACGTGTCCGTTCTTACAACCACCATTCGAGCTTTAAAGATGCACGGCGGAGGCCCCAAGGTGGTTGCAGGTTTGGCGCTCCCTGAAAAATACACCAAGGAGAATGTAGAATTAGTTGAAAAGGGTTGTGAGAACATGGTCCATCATATTAAAACCGTGCGCAAGGCGGGCATCAATCCAGTGGTTTGTATTAATCGTTTTCATACCGATACGGATGACGAGATAGAGGCGGTCAGAAAGGCTGCCGAGGCGGCAGGAGCGCGCTGCGCCAAATCCACCCACTGGGCCCATGGCGGTGACGGCGCCCTGGAATTCGCTGATGCAGTCATTGATGCGTGTAACGATGAGGGCGCCTTCGGGTTTCTCTATCCTTTGGAAATGAAATTGCGCGACCGAGTGGAAACCATTGCCAAACAAGTCTATGGCGCAGACGGAGTTGCCTGGACCCCCGAGGCCGAGGCCAAGGCCAAGATGCTTGAGAATGATCCCAAATATGATGACTACGCCACTATGATGGTCAAAACCCACCTCAGCCTGAGCCACGACCCCGCGGTCAAGGGGGTCCCGAAAGGTTGGGTCCTTCCCATTCGCGACGTGCTCATCTATTCCGGGGCCAAGTTTCTGTGCCCCTGTGCAGGTACGATCAGCCTCATGCCGGGGACTTGCTCAAATCCGGCCTTTCGCCGCGTTGATGTGGATGTAAAGACCGGAAAAGTAAAAGGGTTGTTCTAAATAAGGCCCTTTTGACAGCCCAGACAACCAGGCCAGGTTAAGACCAGCTCTGTTGCCGGCCAGATCATAAACCTCCATGGAAATAGGGACGCCTTGGGCTGGCGTTATCAGATATCAGCAGAAGACCCCGGGCGTGAGCCCGGGGATGAATGCCAAGGTTTCGATTGAAAAAATCATTTGAATAGTGCCACGGGCGTAAGCCCGTGGGTATCTACTTATTCCTAAAGCTTTATGATAAAGGAGGAGAAGATGGCAGCAAAACTCATCAAGGGGACAGAGGTTTCTAAGCGAATTCGCGAAGAAATAACCAGAGAAGTGGCAGAACTCAAAGAAAAGCACGGTGTCACTCCGGGTTTGGCTACCATCTTGGTGGGTGACGACCCGGGGTCGAAAGTCTATGTGGGTCAAAAGGAAAAGGCGTGTCATAGTCTCGGCATCTATTCTGAGAGGAAAGATCTTCCTGCCGACACCTCGGAAGGTGATCTTCTGGACCTGGTGAAGCAATTCAACAAGGATGAGAAGATTCATGGAATTTTGGTCCAGTTGCCCTTGCCCGAGCATATTGATGCCACCCGTGTGATTTACGCGATCGAGCCTGACAAGGACGTGGACTGTTTCCACCCTGTCAACGTCGGCAAACTGATGATCGGCACTGGCCGCTTTCTTCCGTGCACGCCTCACGGGATTATGGAACTGCTGAGGCGTTCAGACATTGCGACCGAGGGAAAGCATGTGGTGGTGATTGGAAGAAGTAACATTGTGGGGAAGCCTGTAGCAAATCTGATGCTTCAGCCCCCGCCAGGCGGAAACGCTACGGTCACCCTTTGTCACACGGGGACAAGGGATCTGGGAACGTATGCCAGTATGGCGGATATCCTGATCGTGGCGGTGGGCCGTCCAAAGACGATTACCGCGGACATGGTTAAAGAGGGCGTTGTGGTCATTGATGTAGGAGTCAACCGCATTGGCAAAACCGATGATGGAAAGGCGATATTGGCGGGCGACGTTGATTTTGAATCAGTCCAAGAAAAGGCAGCGGCGATTACGCCTGTGCCGGGCGGTGTGGGCCCTATGACCATCACGATGCTGATGAAAAACACGGTGGAGGCAGCAAAGCCGTCGTAACTTGAAAATGGGAAGCGGGCAGGTTAAAAAATCCATGAAGATTTTCCAGGAAATGGAAGAACAAGCCAATGCAGTGGAGGACATAAAATGCCAAGAAAGATAATCCCCTTCATGAAGCCCGAGTGTCCGGGCATTTTCTGTGAGAGCAGCACCTGTGTTTTGGAAGAAGCGGCAAAGCATGGAGTCAGGACTTATGTGCAGCGCATGAAAGAGCGGGCGATACAGCCATGCCTTTTCGGCCAGGGCGGGACATGCTGTCGAAATTGTTCTATGGGTCCGTGTATGATGATCGACAATGTGCCTGAATCCATAGGCATCTGTGGGGCAACCCCGGCCACGGTGGCAGCGCGCAATTTCTGCCGCATGGTAGCCGCAGGGTCTTCTGCCCATATGGACCACGGCCGTGAGGCGGCTCTGACATTCTTAGCGGCTGCCAAAGGAGAGGCCCCCTTTGAGATAAGGGATGAGAAAAAGCTGCATTTCATCGCTGAGCTTTACAAGATCAAGACCGATGGGCGCAGCAAACAGGACATCGCCATCGAGCTGGGAAAAAAAATGCTTGCTGAATTCGGGCAGCAGGAAGGCACCCTGGTTATGAACGCCAGGGCGCCGGCAAAACGACAGGCGTTGTGGAAAAAATTGCAAGTTCTTCCGCGGGGCGTGGATCGCGAGGTCACGGAGATTATGCACCGCACCCATATGGGGACCGACCAGCACTTTAAGAATCTGATCTTCCAGGCTACGCGGTGTAGCCTGGCCGACGGTTGGGGAGCCTCCATGATGGCAACCGAACTTCAGGACGTACTCTTTGGAACGCCTGTGCCCATCCGAGCGGTGGTTAATCTGGGAGCGCTGTCTGAGGACCATGTCAACATCGTGATCCACGGCCATGAGCCCCAGGTCCCGGAAGCCATGGCCATCGTGGCCCAAGATCCTGAAATCGCCGCCGCGGCCCAAGCGGCAGGCGCAAAGGGAATCAATCTGGCGGGTGTGTGCTGTACGGGCAACGAGATATTGATGCGTCACGGTATTCCGATTGCGGGCAGCTTCATTCAGCAAGAAGTTGTTCTTGCCACGGGGGCTGTGGAAACGATGGTAGTTGACGTGCAGTGTATCATGCAGGGCCTGGCAGAGGTGGCAAAATGCTTTCATACGGATCTCATTACCACCTCTTCTCGGGCGATGATTGAAGGGGCGACGCATGTGGAGTTTGACCACCATCGCGCCCTTGACATCGCCAAAAAACTTATTCTTCAAGCGGTTGAGAACTTTAGGAAAAGGCCGAAGAAGGTGAAAATTCCCCATGGCAAAATGGACGTAGTTGCCGGGTTCAGCCATGAGACGATTAACCAGATGTTGGGCGGCGCCTTCCGGGCCTCCTATCGGCCACTGAACGACAACATCATCAATGGCCGTATCCGCGGTGTAGGCGCCGTCGTGGGATGCGACAATTGCCGGGTTGAGTCCGGCAAGGTGCACACGACCGTGGTCAAGGAACTCATCGCCAACAATGTCCTCGTACTGGTCACCGGATGCGCTGCTACTGCATGCGGCAGGGAAGGCCTGCTGAGACCTGAAGCCGCCCACCTGGCAGGACCCGGCCTGCAAGAAGTATGCGAGGCGGTGGGTATGCCCCCTGTGTTGCACATGGGCTCCTGCGTGGACAACAGCCGCATCTTGATTGCGGCTACCGAGATTGTCAAGGAGGGAGGACTCGGTGACGATATCAGCCAGTTGCCTGCTGCCGGTTGCGCGCCGGAGTGGATGAGTGAAAAGGCGATTTCCATTGGCCACTACTGTGTGAGCAGTGGCTTCTATGTGGTATTCGGGAGAACCTTTCCAACTACAGGGAGCAAGGTTCTGACCGATTTTTTGTTCAGAGAAATTGAATTGTCATATGGCGGTATGTGGGCCGTGGAAGAAGATCCCACAAAGATGGCGCAGATGATGATCCGTCATATTGATAAGAAGCGAGAGGCCCTCGGTATTCAGGAGAAGAAGGAAAGGGTCCTCTTTGACATGGCCATGAGGCGGGAGCTGTAATGATGAGCAAAACGACATCGGGCTCTGTGATGGTTGTTGGCGGGGGGATCGCCGGTATTCAGACATCCTTGGACCTAGCTGAGTTGGGGTATCGTGTATACCTGATCGAGAAGGCAGGCTCTATTGGTGGCGTGATGGCGAAGCTGGACAAGACGTTCCCTACCAACGACTGTGCCATCTGAATCCTGGCGCCCAAGCTAGTTGAGGCCGGTCGGTCTCCAAACATCGAAATCATCACCAAAGCAGAGCTTGTGTCACTGGAAGGCGAGGCAGGTCATTTCAGCGCAAAGGTGCGACTGCATCCTCGTTATATCGACGTAAACTTGTGCACGGGGTGCGGCATTTGTGCCGGGTACTGTCCCGTTTTCATTGGTGATGCGTATAACGAAAATCTGGCTGTTACCAAAGGGCCGCACCGAGACTACGTGCAAGCCGTTCCCTCAGGTTTCTACATCGATCCGGCGCACTGTCTTTTCCATCAACATGAGATGTGCAGGCTATGTGTGTCAGCCTGTCAGGCCAAGGCAATCAACTTGTACGAACAAGAGCAACTGCTTCACATCGACATAGGTGCCGTGGTCCTTGCACCGGGGTTTGGTCGTATCAGCGAGGACGTGTTGTCAAGATACGGGTACGGTCGCCTTGCTGATGTGTTGACCGGTGTTGAGTTTGAACGCCTGACGTCGGCGTCTGGTCCCACCATGGGAAAGATCATCAGACCATCTGACGGTGGGCATCCCAGAAAACTTGCGTTTCTTCAGTGCATAGGAACGAGAGATGCTTCATGTGGGAACGGCTACTGTTCCTCGGTTTGCTGCATGTATGCGGTCAAGGAGGCCCTTGTAGCAAAGGAGCATGCCCCGGATTTGGAGATTTCCATTTTCTATATGGACATGCGGACACAGGGCAAGGAGTTTGATCACTCCAGGCAGCGGGCCGCGAAAATGGGCATTCGCTTTGTACGGAGCCGCGTGGCAGGTGTTCGGGGAAACGGCAATGCTCTTGAAGTTTCATACGTTGATGTCTGGGGGCATCATGTCAGGGAAAACTTTGATATGATCGTGCTGCCCGAGGGACTTGAATCACCTACTGATGCCAAGGCATTAGCCCAAGTGACCGGCATTGAGTTAAACCATTACGATTTCTGCAGCACACGGACATTTTTTCCACTTCAAACGACCCGGCTTGGCATCTTCGTGGCCGGCGCCTTCCAGGGGCCCAAGGACGTACCGGAGAGCGTGACCGATGCCAGTGGCGCAGCTGCCCTTTGTGCCGAGGTTTTAAAGGACGTGCGGGGCACCTGTGTGGAAAGAAAGTCTTACCCGCCGGAGATAGATATTGAGGAAGAGTCTCGCATTGGGGTCTTTGTCTGCTCTTGTGGGACAAATGTTGGGGGGGTAGTCGATGTTCAAACAGTCGCTGACTATGCAGCGACGTTAGACAATGTGGTCTTTACCGACACGAATCTATACAGCTGCGCTCAGAACACGCAGGAGACGATTGCTGAAAAGATCAAAGAAAACCGTCTAAACCGTGTGGTTGTGGCGGCCTGCACGCCCCGGACCCATGAAACCCTGTTTCAGGAAACCTTGAAAGCTGCCGGCCTGAACCGCTGTCTATTTGAGATGGCGAACATCAGAGACCATTGCTCGTGGGTTCACGCAATGGTTCCTGAGGCGGCCACTGAAAAATCTAAGGATTTGGTCAGGATGGCTGTTGCCAAGGCGGGTATGTTGCAGCCGCTTCCAGAGCAAAAGCTCCCTGTGACTCGTAAGGCCCTGATTATAGGGGGTGGGATAGCAGGCATGACAGCTGCTTTAAACATTGCCGGCCAGGGATTTGAATGCATTTTAGTAGAAGAATCAGAAAAACTCGGAGGAAACCTCAAACACATGCGCTTTACACTCACCGGTGATGATCCTCAGAAGTTGCTTCGAGATACAGAAGCCAAGATAAGGTCTCATCCCCTTATACAAGTGCTGACAGAGGCCCGTGTGGAGAATGTTTCAGGGTATGTGGGCAACTTCATCACCTCTATTCGAACCAAAGACAGCTCTGAGACCGTAGAGCACGGAGTCGTTATCGTGGCCACGGGCGGGAAGCCTTATGAGCCGAAACAATATTTGTACGGCAGGACAAAACAGGTTGTGACCCAAGGCGAACTGGAAGAGAGGCTGACCGGCGGTGAAGCGGCAAAGGGGATCAATGATGTGGTGATGATCCAGTGTGTCGGCTCCCGCGGTCAGGACCTTGCCTATTGCAGCAAGGTGTGCTGCGGGCAGGCGGTGAGGAACGCTTTAAAGATACTTGAGATTAACCCCTCTGCTCAGATCACTGTGCTTTATCGCGACATCCGCACCTGCGGCTTTTCGGAAGACTACTATCAGTTGGCCCGGGAACAGGGCGTGATGTTTATTCATTTTGACAAGGACCAATCGCCTGAGGTGACTGAAAGACAAGGACGCATCCAGGTAGCATTTTTGGACAAGATTATGGGCGAAGAGGTCATTCTTGAACCTGACCTGCTGGCGCTGAGCGTGGGTATCGTACCAAATGAGTCTGAGGTGTTGTCAAAGATCCTTAAGATACCCCTTACGAAGGACAGGTTTTTCCTAGAGGCCCATCCAAAGCTAAAGCCGGTCGAGTTTTCTGTAGACGGTTTGTATCTGTGCGGTCTGGCCCATGGGCCCAAGTCGATTTCTGAATCGATTGCCCAGGCCGCAGCCGCTGCCAGCAAGGCCTGTATTCCCTTGGCAAAGGGTTACGTCATGGTTGAGCCGATTGTCTCTTCGGTTGATAAAGCCATTTGTATAGGATGCGGCATTTGTGAAGCTCTTTGTCCGTACTCGGCCATCAGGATGATCAAGGTGGGTAAAAGGAAGAAGGCCGAGACGATATCGGCTTCGTGCAAAGGATGCGGGATATGCGCAGCTCATTGTCCGTCCTTAGCCATATCCATGGGTGGGTTTACTAATGAGCAGATCTTGTCCCAGGTCAGGGCCCTTGCTGGAGCCTCTCATTGATGAAACAGGATAGTAAAAGCAATGTCTAAAGAGACTTTTGAGCCAAAGATCGTTGGCTTTCTGTGCAACTGGTGCTGTTATGCGGCAGCCGACTCGGCTGGTGTGGGTCGTTTTCAATACCCGCCCAATATGAGGGCCATCAGGATCATGTGCACAGGGAGGATGGATCCGCTTTTTATTATTGATGCCTTTTGTGTGGGGACGGACGGGGTCTTTGTCGGAGGTTGACAACTTGGCGAATGTCATTACCAGGTCGGTAATTATGATGCCATCGTCACAGTGCATCTCACCAAGAAGGTCATGGAAGCTGCAGGTCTCAAACCTGAAAGGCTTGCCTTGGATTGGGCTTCGGCTGCTGAGGCACCGTTGTTTGTGGAGCTGATAACAAGATTTACAAACAAGTTAAAGCAACTGGGTCCGTTGGGGGAAGCCGAAGGGATTGGCACTGAAGCTTTGCACTTGAAGCTCCTTGCAGCTAGATCTGCAATGAAAAGTGTTAAACTTCGGACGCAATTTGCCAGGCTTGCTCAGGATTTAAGGGATGGCAACCATCATACGCCTGAGGTGATTGAGGCAAAGATGGCCGAAAAGGTCAATGAAGCCATTGTGCGGGAAATGGCGAAACAGGAGCAGGCGATGACAGAATCCCGGGGGCAGAGTGACGAACCACTGGCACAAACAACTTGACGCTTCATACTGAATCAGAAACATCATAATTCGATAAAGAGGAGTATTTCTTGACTGTTACCAAGAACGATCTCGAGCATCAGTTTAAGTTTGGGGTAGCTGCCGTGCCTGGCGGCGAAGTGGTCAAGCGATGTTTTGACTGCGGCGCCTGTGCAGGCGTTTGCCCTGTTAGTGAGGCAGAGTCCGCGTTTGACCCGAGAAGAATTATCCATATGATCAGAATGGGTCTCAAGGATCGGCTTTTGAGCTCAGAAGCCATATGGTACTGCTCTTATTGTGACACCTGTGCCTTTGTATGTCCACAAGAGGTGCAGTTTAG
>Ga0180433_10012024_pt1 | contig 10169 bp, 9 predicted proteins | sample SS_ome_8_FD_132980 | JGI IMG/M metagenome (GOLD analysis project Ga0180433, IMG submission 132980) | Hypersaline lake sediment archaeal communities from the Salton Sea, California, USA - SS_1_D_1 metaG | ecosystem: Environmental > Aquatic > Non-marine Saline and Alkaline > Hypersaline > Sediment...
CATTGTGTTGTGTTCTATCTTGCTCATCCCAAAAGGTAAAATTATATAGAGTTGTGTTTTCATTACAATCAGTTATTATGGTTTTATAAATGGTTATTGTATCTGTTCCTTGTTTCTCTAAATTATTAACAAAACCATCAATACTAAAATTCCAAGAGACATTATAACTTGAATAATTGACGCCGTTTGGAAGTAAGTGGGCTGGAACTGTTTGGGTGAAAAATGTATAATTTTCATAATCTGTTTTTGTTGGGGAGTAAGTTACATTATTAAATTCTAAACTCGCCGAAATATTATTTACATAATTATTATTTTTATTCACTCTTGCTTCCATTATAATATTCTCTATCTCTAAAGCAATTGATGTCGAGTTTATAGTAAAATTACCTATATAAAAGTTAAAATGCTCGGTTTTGTTATTTATACAACCATATCCGTGTCCATCACAATAAAATACTGTTAAATTATGTATTCCTTCGCTTAAATGATTTACATTATAATTAATTGATTGGTTACTTGTTGAACTTCCAGCATCTGCGGTATAATAAACAGAATTGTTATTATCAATTGATATATTAATAGTTTCTAATTCTAAACCATCACTAAAATTAAAATCATAAGTTAGATTATCATAATAAGATATTGTTAAGTTTTGAAAGTTAGTTGTTAATGTTGGGGGTATCAAATCTTTATACAATAATACTCCTTTTAAATCATTACTTATATTATAATTAGTGTATGCTTTATCAAAATAGTCGTTACTTCTAAAAGTTAAATTAGCAAATAAACTTAAACTTTGATTTATTCCTGTGTTTATACTTCCATTTATTGTTGAGAAATATAATCCAGTTGTTCCGTTGTTTAAATCTATTGTTACATTAAATGAATTTATAGCAGTTGAACTTTCATTATCCTCTGCTGTTAAGTCTAAATATTCTGTTACTACTGGGGGAATTACAGGTTCATTAAAAGGATTATATCCATCTCCATTATTATAAAGTTCGTCTATTTCTGATGAGGATAATTCTCTTTGCCACAATCCGATTTCATCTATTCTTCCATCTAATAAATAAGGGGGAGTATCATATTGATAACCTAACCTCATATCTACACTATCATTAAATGTAGAACCAGAGCCAGAGCCAACTGATTTATTTCCTATAAACATTTCATAATTTCCACTTCCATCGTGAGTAACTACAATATGATGCCATGTAGAAACGGCAGTTGTTCCAGTATAATCAATAATAGTACTCTCATCAATTAATAATCTTGTTTTACCAGTTCCACTCCAATATACTAAAACTTTATTCTGAGTAGCTAAATTGATTATTCCTTGTGTTTGGTCTGTATCTTTAAATGCCCATAGAGACACTGTAAATGCTTTTGAGGTGTCTAATATCTTTGATGCAGAAAAATAATCTCCATCTGCAGAGTTCCATTGGTATGTATTATTTAAAATTCCTGTTGTGCTTGTTGCGCCTGCTTCGTTGGTTAAGGTTAAACCATTTCCAGAACTATCTGTTAAATCTTCCATAGCCCAATATCCTTTGGAATTGTCTGTTAATGCTCCTTGAACTGAACTAATTAAAAGTAAGAATACAAATATCGGCAGTAGTATTTTTTTATTCATCCAATTGCCCTCCTACTCGCATATAATATAATTAAAAATATCCCACTCATTACAATGATATAAGTTAATATATTACTTAAAATATGGTTCATTATAGGAAATTCTGTTGCACCTTCATATCCACCAGCAGTTAATTCTGCTCCAGCTTCATTAGTTACATTGATCCAAACGTCTCCCAAAACAATAGCCAATATAAATACAATGGCTAACCCAATTAATGCAAACACTAAAAATGCTGGGTGAGTATCTAAATAAAACACACTTATTAATAATATCAAATAAAATCCAAAAAAGAATATTACAAATATAATATCTAATACACTAAAAGTTTGATTTATACTCTCCATACTTTCATTTAATTTAGTTTCAATTACAGGGTCGTCTATCATACTTTGGGTTTTATTTTGTATTGGAGAAACGACATTATTCCATAACATAGAACCAACATAAAAAGTCAAACCCAACACAAAAATAATACTTACTAAAATTACAATATCCCCTACACTCCCTTTCTTATTCATCTTTCATCTCAATATTAAATATTATTTTCCTGTCTTTCTTTTGTTTTGCTTTGTGAAATTCCACATTTTTGATATAAATATTGTTGTTTATTATCTCTGCGTAAAGTTTTGAAGCAATAATATAACTTATTTCTTTTCCAACTTGTAATTCTAATTGTTTCTTAAAGTTTAATATATTACTATCTAAACTTTCGTCTATACCTCTAATGACAGCCATTTTTGGTTTGAAAAAATATCCTCTTCAATTATTTTTTTCTTTCCTTTCTTGGCTTTGACAGGGTATCTTATTCCTACACCACTTAATTTAATTTTTGGTACTTCTATTATTGATTTACCAGTTAATATTCCACCAACACTTGCTTTATATTGATTTTTACTTTTTGTTTTTGGTTTTTTGAAAAAGGCAAAATCCATTTTTTGTTGTGGTAGTTTTAGTTTAAATGGGGTATATGGTGGAACATATTCAAAACTTGGACTAAATGATGGACTAAATGATGGTGAAGCACTTGGACTAAAACTCGGTGATGGACTTGGCGAAGGTGAAAATGAAGGACTTGTGGATGGTGAAATGCTTGGACTAAAGCTTGGACTGAAAGATTTACTCGGAGATTTACTTTTTGATGGAGATGTTGATTTACTTGGCGAAAATGATAGACTAAAGCTTGGACTGAAACTCGGACTGAAAGATATTGATGGAGATATTTTTCCCGGACTTGGACTAAAACCTTTACTCAATTCTTTTTGTTTAATGACTCCTCTTTCTCCAATAGTTTCCAAATCTCTTGTTGTCCCTGGTATAATATCTGTTCTAAATGATTGCCATAATACACTACCTTGGTCTTGTGGGTCTTTAATTATACCTAATTGTTTTTGTTGGTTTGTTATTTTTGTTTTGATTGATTTTGGTTTAAATGTTGCTGTTATTTGTGGTTGGGTATAAACCGCAAAAGATTGGGGGACACCTTCCATTTTGGGAGCTCCACCTGCTTGCCACGTTACTTGGGTGGGTATTCTCTTCCCACTATAAACATCAAATCCTTTAATTGGCTGTCCTGGTTGTGTTGTTGTTCCTGAAGATATATCGGTGAGCATTTTTTTATAATATCTATATTCAGGCGTCCCTTTTGTTACAACATTTCCTGTTTCTAAAGCAGTATAACCGGCTTGTGAAAATCCCATTATATCCTTTGCTCTATAAGGCCCGAGTGGTTTAATCAAATAATAGTTATCGGTAGTTATCTCTTTCCCTGTCGTAAATTTAGTTACTGCTTGAATACCTTTAAAAACATCTTGTCTCCATTGTGGAACTTCTTGTTGGGATTGAAATGTTAAATCACTTCTAAAAACTTTATATCCAATTTTTTGAAATATTCCTTTTGGTTCTGGTGCTTGATATATTCCCTCAAATTTTCCTCCTAATTGTTCTCCAATAGATGCAACTTTAATTTCACTTCCATCCGTTAAAGTTATAGTTTGTGCTCTTTGCCCAAATGGTTTTATGCCAACTTCACTATATTTATGAACATCCGGCATTATTTTACCACTTGTTGCCTTTTCAATTCCACTTGGAAATCTTGGTTTATCTAACCAGCTTACAAATACATCTATATCTTTTGGTGCTCCTTTATCTGCTGTCATAGTAATAGGGGTTCCAACAGTAGTTTTATAATTAATCTTCCAAACTTCTACACCTTTATAATTCCTAATAAATGCTGGAGAATATATTTCTTGAACAGGAGATTTTGTATAAAATATTTTATATGTCTTGGGGTCATAATAGTTAATACCAACTGATTTTTGAATTATCATTTGTCCACCAGAACCTGCAACTTTTGGTTGTCTTAAAAACCATCCTCTTTGTGTTAATTGTTGTTGAAAATTTTGTAATTCTTGTGGTGTTAATTTTTTATCATACCAAATGTTTTTTAAATCAACTGGTTGTTCTTGTATTGTTCTTGCTTTCCAAAACTTCCCAGTAAATTCTGCTCTTAATCTTTGGATTTCTGCTTGACTTTTAACTGGTAAACTTCTTATTTGACCCTCAACTAAATTATTTAATCTTGTCCACCCTCTTGCTTTTAATAATGGTTGTGCTATGTATCTTGACCCTATCCACATTGGTAGTATTTCTGTTGATGCAATTCCTCCCGCAGTATATGCTCTTTCTCGTAATGTTTCGCCTTGTTTAATTCTATTAATTGTTCGTTTAGCATACCAAACACCTAAACCCGCTTTAACTGCTCCTGTTGCTGTGGAACCTGTATATATCATCCCGCTCCTTACTGCTGGAGATAATGTTCCGGATAATGATGCTTGTAAAAATTTACTTTTTGCTATTGTTCCATATTTATAGCCAGTGTAACCACCAACTGCACTTAAACCTGCGTAGAAAGCAAATTTAAATGGTTTTTCTTGTAATTCAGTGTAAGATCCTTCATAAAATCCCATTGAAACATCGCCTAATGCTGGTAGGACTTGTGAAAAAATGTATCTATCTGATTTATAACCGCTTCTTGATAATTCTTGTTCGCTAAATGGAAAACTAAATTGTGTTTTTATTGGTTTTATAAATTTGCTTAATTCATAAGAAGTTGAAAACTCATAATCTTTCATAGGAATTTTAATTTTCATATCAAAAATATCTTTTTTTTGTTTTACTTTTTTATATGTTTCTAAAAAATCTGAATATAATGGTTGTTCCCATATTCTATTGTCTTGTTTAGTAGGTTCTAATTTTATTGTTTCAAAATAATTAGGCTCTTTTTTTGAACTTATAATATTTCCTTCATAATCAAATTCATAAATTGTTTTTCCTTCTCTTTCAACCTTGACTGTTGGCAAAGGTTTTTCTGGCCCTGTTTTAATTTTACTTTGGTATAATTCATATTCTTTTTTTCTTTCCTGATATACATCTCTAACAGCTTTATCAATATCAATTATATCTCCTGCAATTTTATATACTCCAGAAGAAAAATCAATTGTTTTTGTTGTATCCTCATAATCTTGTTTTCTTGCTCCCCTTTTCCAAATTGTTAATCCTCGTTCTGCTCTTTGGATATCACTTTCTTCTCTACCAAACATTGTTTTTGATTGTTCTGGTGTTAAGTTAAACAATTTACCATAAGTGGCAGTTAAAACTTTTTCCCTTTTTTCGCCCAAATAATTATATACGGGTTGTAATCGTCTTAATGGTATTTCCCCAAAATTTAATTCTTCCCAACTTAAATATTCCCCTTTAATGGTTCTACTTGTGGCACTTTGTCCTTTCTCCCAACCCCTAATTCCACCATATATCCAACCACCAATTGTTTTTGCTGTCCCTTTTCTTTTCCCCAATTGTCCTTCACTTGCTCCTCCTAAAAAATCTGGATATAAAGTTGTATATGTAGTATCTATAATATTTTGTTTCCTTTGTTTTTCTGCTTCTATCATTTCTTGTTTGGTAAATATAGATTGTGCATAAGGAGATGAAGCGAGTTCTACATCTTTTTGGTATTCTTGTTTGTTTTTTACATATTGTATATGTCTTTCAGCAACATTTTCTTTTCCATAAGCCCTTTCAATATCTTTTAAAGTTATATCTTTTTCTTCTCTTATTTTCTTATTTAGTTCTTCTCTTGCTGTCGCTCTTGATTTTTCTTTTTTATAAAAATCTTGCTTTGCAGAAACATATTGACCCATATAATCTCTAACAAATTCTCCACTACCAACGCTCCCACCACCTCTTATAGAATACAATTCTTGAATAGTTGGTGTTCTACCTTCTGCTTCTGCTCTTTTATGTATGAAAGCTAATGCTCTTTTTTGGCTTTCAAATTTCTTTTGTTGTTTTGTTTTTTCTCTTAAACTTTCTCTTGTTGCACTTTCTAATGCTTCTTGAACTCTTCCTTTATTTTGCTCGTTTACATTTATACCCAATTCTTTTGCCCTTAATTCTGCATTTTTTCTAACTGCGGGATTTTTGCTATCCAACCCTTCTGCGATTTGCCTGTAATCTGTTGATTTGGTTATTGTAGATTTTTTAGAAGAAGAGGAAGAAGATTTGGAGGGGGTGTCTTTGACCAAACCTTTCTCCCTATTACTTTTTGTGTCTTTTGCGTAAGTGATTTTACTCCCTTCACGCTTTAAAACTTTCGCCTTATAAGTAGTTCCATCTGCTTTTCTAACTTTTACATAAGACGCCATCTTTGTATTTTATATATTTAATAATTTATAAATATTATTAAATTAAAGGTGCTGTTTGTTGTGTTATTGCTGATGTTTTAAATGTCTCAATTGAGTTTGCAAGTGTTTCCATACCAGTTCCAAGCATTTCTGCACTTTGGCTATTCATTTTAAAGACTACAATTAAAACAATTCCTGTGAATACTACTAAACCCCCCATCACTACCATTGCACCATATTTCTCCCAAAAACTTCCGTGTTTTGCTTGGCTTCTTTTTATCTCTGTTGAAATCCAATTATTCCTGGAAGTTAAAAAAGGTGTCGTATAAACTTGTAACCCTCTTAAACTTATACCAATGGGGTAATAATCAAAATTCCCATTGCCAAAATTCTTAATAAAAACTTCCATTTTCCCTTTGGTGTTGGGTTCAAAACTATCTAATGGAGGTGGTGAAAGTTTTGCAGTTCTATATTTTTTTAATAAAAATATTTCTGTTCCATCTTTTCGTCTTTTTATTCTTCCTCTATCGTGGTCTATTAGTGTCCCACCATTACTTAGTTCTTTCAATATAGTAACCTTGTATTTGTATTGTAAATCTCTCCAAATAAACCATACCATAAATGCTACTGCACCAATGCCCAAAAGCCCAATTATTACATTAAATAAAAATCCTGAAACTCCAGTCATTGAAACTTTTGGCAATATATTTGTAACTGCTTCTAATCCCATCTTAATCCCTCCTATTAAATAAACCCATTAAATTAAATGGGTTCTTTGATTTTGTATTAACCACTTCTGTAGTTTGTTGTGTATTTTGTATCAAATCTAACCCTTTACCCTCTAATGCTCTTCTAATGTTTGCGTAAATAGTATCGGAGACTATCCTAATTATAACAGACAATTGGTTTTCATCAACCCCAAACCATTCAGTATCTGTCCCTAATAAAACAATTAAATCCATCTCAAATTCCATCATAATTTTTTCTATCCTTGTTTCATCAAAATTTGATAAGGAAAATATCCTTGATGTATAGGGTCTTAAAAATGCTAAAAAGAAATTTATACCACTATCAGATAATAGTGGTTCGTATATTCTATTAAATGTTTTATTTTTGGGGTCATATACAACCCCTCTTAATGTGCTATCAATAGTTGTTAATAATCCATCTGTGTCAAATAACCACTTATGAACTTGACTATCTAATTCATATCTAGGCATACTAACATTTGATGTCCTTTTGCCATCATTACCTTCCATTTTTCATTTCCTCCACTTTTAATGCAATATCTAAACTCCTATGGAGTCCTGTTTCATCTTCAAGCCTATCTATCTTTTCCTTTTGTTGCTCTTTTTTCTCACTTATCTTTTTAATAATTCTCCTCACTTGAGATTGTTTTAAATTAAACTGGTCTTGTATTTCTTTATATGATGTTTTCTTTTCCTTAATCATTGTATAAATTAATTCATCTCTTTGGTCTCTTAATACATTCATTTTATTACTTTCACCTTTTTCTTTATCTCCCATTTGGTATTCTTCAACATCTTTCCTTGATTGGGCTTTTAGTTTATTATATAATTTTTTAAACTCAGGATCTAAATCTGGAAAGTCAAATGCAAATAAGAAATTGGGTAGTCTCTTCTCAATTTCAATTCTTTCTTCAACTGTTAATAAAGATAAGTTTTTCTTTTTATTCCATTTCTTTTTTAAATTTCTTGCATAATCAATACTCCAAGGGTCATTATTATGTGGATCATCATCTCTAATATATGCTATGCCCTTCCCCCTTGCTATAATATGTATCCATAATTTAACTCTATGATTTCTAAAATTTTCTACTAAATCTGTAAATCTTGGAATTAATAATAGGGTTGCTTTATTTTGGTATCTTTCTGTTGCCCACATTTTAACTAATGTTTGGGTCATAGTTGTCATAAAATTCATTTTATAAAATGCTCTTACTGCTTCGTCAATCATATAACATTGGTATTTATTTAATTTACAATATTCTCTGACAACTTCTTTTTCATCTGGAATTAAAGCCATATTATCTAATAAATTCCATTTTTTGTCAATAAGACTTGATAATAATATTCCAAATGTTGATTTACCACTACCTTCTTCCCCAGATAAAGCAATTACAATATCCCAATCTTTTCTTAATCTTCTTCTAATGAAATAAACCAAATATCTTAAATTTTTATCTAATTCATTCCACTCATATTTAACTCTGGTTTGCCTTATTCTATCTTGTTCAGTTTCTGCAAATGGTGTATTTAGTTCAGTCATACTCCACCTAATAATGCTCTTCTAATATCATCTTTTGTATGCGTTTTTCTGCTTCTTGGAACTCCAAAACCAATATATTGTTTTGTGAATAATAATTGTCTATGGAAATCTCTTAATTTACTAATCAACTCCTTTGGTTCTGAATTTATCCCCATTTTCTTTTCTTCTTCCCAGTCCTCTAAATCTTCTTCTATTTCATCTATTTTATTAAGCCATTTGGGAATATTATTTGGTTTAAATAATGGCTGGAGAATATTTAACATTGCTCGTAAAACTGAGTAATAAGGCCTTAAAGAACTAAAATCACCACAACCAACACTAATCGCTAATTCATCAGCAGTTGCAGAAATAATGTGGTCTCTAAAGAATAACATACCCCAAGGTTTATAGTCTATATCCCCAAAATTTTCAGATGTAGCCGTATCTCGTGTAGTAGGAAATTTATTCATATAAATTATAAATATTTATTTATTTATAAATATATTTATATTATAATATAAAGAAAAAATTGGAGAGCTTAATACTCTCCTATTAGATTTATTGCCTTCCTCTAAAGAATTGCACTAAACCTAATATGATTGCAGCTATTACAACAATAACGATTATTGTGAGCCATCCTGGAATTTCAGCGACAGCATCAATGGTTTCGTTAAGAGCAGTTTCAGCATCACCCTCGACACTTGAAGTGTCTTTTAGTTCTGATAAAACAACCAGTCCAATAGCCAACATTATACCAATGACTACTAATAACCATACAACATTTTGTAAGTTACCAATACCCATTTGTCCTTTTTTGGTATTCATAAATAAATAAATATTTTTAATAATTTATAAATTTTATTAAATAAAAGAAAAAGAATAAGGGACTAACGCCCCCTATTCAAAACCAAGGAAGCATCATTTAAGCCAGAAATCATAAGTTTTTATTTCACTTGCAAATTCTGTTATTTTACTATTTAAAATCTCTTGGGTCATTTCGAAGTCATCCATTAATTTGTCCCCTATGTTTTTAATATCATACTTTAATTTAGATGCTATTGTCATTAACTCATTTAAAGTCATTAATCCAGTCATACTTTTATCTGACTTCCAATGTATTTTTTGTTGTTTTAATTGCGTTTCAATATCGCATAATCCCCTTACTAATTCCTCTAATGCTAAAAGCAACTGAGCTTTCTCGTCTGGATTAAATTGTTTTTGTGGTTGCTTTGTTTTAACTTCTTCTTTAAATTCTGTATTATCCTCATTTCTGATTTCTTCTGTTTCTAATTCTTCTTCTTCATTACCTTCTTCATAAACGGCATCAACCACTTCATTTTTTCTTTGCAGTGGTGTAGGTATTTCTTTGGGTTTTTCTTCTCGCTTAAATATATTCATTTTAATTTTCCTCCTGTTTAACTTTTATTTTATATATCAGTATAACATTTAATATTATAAAATTGAATAATATAAAATAAACAAAATAACTTAATGTATTTCTTACAAAAAACAATGATGCAACATTTAAAAAAGCTAATATTATTAATAACACTTGAACTACTTTATCAAGTTTATAATTCACA
>Ga0180433_10012025_pt1 | contig 10169 bp, 8 predicted proteins | sample SS_ome_8_FD_132980 | JGI IMG/M metagenome (GOLD analysis project Ga0180433, IMG submission 132980) | Hypersaline lake sediment archaeal communities from the Salton Sea, California, USA - SS_1_D_1 metaG | ecosystem: Environmental > Aquatic > Non-marine Saline and Alkaline > Hypersaline > Sediment...
AAAATCCGGCCGCTGTTTGGCTTGTAGAGCCCTGAAATCAAGTTAAACACCGTGCTCTTGCCCGCTCCATTGGGACCGATCAGCCCCTTCAATTCTCCTCGGTGCAATGTCAGCCCAAAATTGGATACTGCCCGGAGACCGCCGAAATTTCTGGTCAGCGCTTCCAGGCGAAGTATCTCCTTGTTGTCAGCGTGGTTTAGCGCCCTTTCCGTCAATACCCTCCTCCATTTCACGATGGTTCCGAAGGAAACCGTTTTCTCATTGGAAATGTCTTGTGTCTATTGGGGCTGCAGACCAGCGAGCGCTTGCAAGACGATATTTTTCAGGGTGGTGACCGCAGCCTCGAAGTTGTTTGGTTTCGGCGCGCCCTTCGGCGCGCCGGTCCCCGTCTTCCGTGAGAAGTTGAGAATGGGTCTACTTGAACGGCAGCGTGTTGATACCCGCCGGTGTGAAGCTTTCGTAGGTCTGAAAGTCATGAAAGTCACGGTTTCCTCCCTTGACCACTTTCCAGACTTGACCTTTTCTCGGCCAACCTTCTTTAGTGAATCCGAATGGTTGGGTCGTCATCTTGAATTGAACCGTCCAGAGGGCATCGCGCGCAGCCAGCCGCTTTTCCGCCAGGCCGGCCTTGTCCCACCAGTCTGCGCCTTTGTCGTTGATTACCGCCGAGATGGCTTCGGCCATGATCATCAGCGCATCATAGCCCATTGTGCCGAAAGCGCCCGGATCCTCCTTGTACTTCTTCTTATATTCCACAACGAATTTCCGGGCCATTTCGGGCAGGCCCGGCTGATCCGGGTGAAAGTGCGTGGAAAAGACCATGCCCTCAACGGATTCCCCGCCGACATCGGTAAGGGCGGTGGTGTCCACCCCATCCGTACCGATCAGCGGCAAGTCAATCCCCAGATCGCGAGCCTGTTTGGCAATGGTTGGGGCGTCCTGAGGCCAGGTGGGCAGGATAATCGCCTGAATACCGAGCGTCTTGGACCTCGCTTTTAACTTGGTCAACTGCGCGGCGTAGTCGGTGTCGCCGGTCTGATAGCTCAAAACCAAGGGAACCGGATCGTCTTTTTTTGTGAAAAACTTGGCATAGTAAATGAAATATTCGGTGAGCTTGGTTCCGTATGCGCTGGCGACATCCTTGAAGATGGCGAAGGTGTTAAAACCCAGCTTTTCATTGACATATTTGGCCACCGCCCGGCCCTGATCGTTGTCCGGACCGGGTGCCATGAACATGAAGTCACTGATGAGTGGAATTGTCGGCGTCGTACCCCCGATGTCGGCGTATGGCGTTTTGGCCTTTGCAAAGACCTCCCCGGCCGCCGTGGCGAATGAAATGTCATTGCCGCCGATCCCGCAGATCACCTTTTCATCTCCCAGCAGTCGGTGCGCCTTGGTTGCGAACATGGCAGGATCGGACCCGCCGTCAAAGATCACGATCTTGACCGGATAGCCACCGATACCACCATGGGAGTTGAGAAGGGATTCGGCCACTTCTATGGTGTGCTGGTTTTCGATACCCATCTCGGCCGCCTCGCCGGTCAATTCTACGATGGCGCCGATTTTAATCGGTTCCTTGGCGAGCGCCGTAGGGATGAATACAAGCATAAGGGCCAAACTCAGTACCATCTGTCCGGAAGTTTGCAGCAGTTTGTTCATCGTTTTTTCTCCTTTCTTTGACTTGGGGTTAATAGCGCATGTATTCCTAGAAAGCCTCCGCATAGGTTTCAACCTCCCATGCAGAGACCTGATGGATATATTCACTCCATGCAAAACGTTTCAGGGTGAGATATTCCTCAACGAAGACACGGCCCAGCACTTCAGTGAAAAGCGAGTCTCCACGCAACGCTTCGACGGCTTGTCCCAGTGTTTCAGGAAGCCTTTCAATCCCACGCGCTTGTCTCGCCTCTGCCGGCATATCATGGGGATCCATGTTGACGGATGCGCCCGGATCAATCCGGTGTTTGATGCCGTCCATGCCGGCCGCCAACGTCGCCAGAATCGCCAGGTAGGGGTTGCAAGCCCCGTCAGCCGGCTTAAACTCAATGTGAGAGGTTTTTTCCTCGAGGCCTTTCATTCCGGTGATGACTCGAACCGCCGCCTCCCGGTTGTCGAATCCCCAGCACGTGTAGGCCGACGCCCAGTTATGCGGCACCAGCCGCTTGTATGAATTGACTGTAGAGGCCGTGAAGGCGCACAGAGCCTGAATGTGCTTTAGTATCCCGCCGATGAAGTGGTGAGCTGTTTCAGAAAGCCCCTTTTGGGCTGAGCCGTCAAAGAAGCGGTTTTTGCCGTCCTTCCACAAGCTAAAGTGAATGTGGGCGCCGCTGCCCGCAAGTTGTTGGAAGGGCTTGGGCATAAAGGAAGCAACAAGACCGTACTCTTGAGCGACACCCCGGCACGTCTCGCGGAAGATGACCTGATTGTCGGCGGTTTGAAGCGCATCTCCATATTTGTAAACGATTTCAACCTGGCCTTTCCCATACTCGGGATAGTATTTCTCCACAATGAATCCCTGAGCCTTTAGGGCACGTACGATGTCCAAGACGACATCATGTTGTTGATTCATTCCTTTGGTGGCAAAACACAGGCTGTCGTCAAATGGAATCAGGTTACCGGCTTCGTCCCGTTTCAACAGATAAAATTCATTTTCGATGGCAGCTCGCACCTCGAAATCCATACCGGACAAAAACTCCTTGAGCAACGATCGGGCGCAGAGGCCGGTAGGTTCGTGATCGCGCTTCCCGACGAAATCACAGATCATCATGGCCGAATTGGAGGCATACGGCAAAATTTTGAAGGTCTCCGTATCCGGGAGACCCATAACCTCTCCGACACATCCGAAGCGCGTTCCGGGAGGGAGGTCGTCGAGCACACTGAAAAACGGCATGGCGATCGCAAATGGATGGCCCAATGCCAAGTCTGCTTCCAGTTCGTCGGCGGTTGTGGTATAGCCCCGAATAACGCCGTCGTTGTCAATGTAAACAAAACGAATGAGCTCTATCTTTTGCGCTTTTACCTGTTTTACAATTTCTTCCCTTGTCATACGTCTTCTCCGTCTGAAATTTCATGTGAAGGGAAACTTTTCAGCAGCTTTTAACTCAATTGGGATCTATGTAAGGTCATTGATAATATTGGTTATGTTAAAAGATACCTTTGATAATTTGTCAAGGTATCTTTTTATGGAATTTATGATAATCCTAAATCATAATCGAGAGGAGGTAACCGATGAAACCCGCTGAAGATTTGAAAGTAGAACACGCACTGACCATGAAGATGCTTGCGGTGTTGCAAGCCATTTGCAGCAAGATGGAAAAGCACGAGATAGGGCTCGCGAAAGACATTGAGGAGATAGTAGCGTTTCTGAGGGTTTTCGTTGACCGGTGTCACCACGGAAAAGAAGAAGACATCCTTTTTCCGGGACTGGAGGCTTTAGGGGTTTTCGATGAATCGGATCTTATAGAGAAACTGCGCATGGAACATCGGACCGGCCGAGCGCTTGTGGAGCAGATGGGACGTTTTATAGAGATATCGAAGGAGGGAGCCGCTGTCCCGCCATCTGATTTTGTGGATCCGGCAAAACGTTATGTGGAGCTTATTCGTAAGCACATTCGAACGGAAAATGGCACTTTATTGCCAGGCGTAAGGGAGAAGCTTTCGGAAGAAAGGCAACTCGAGATATCGCAGGAATTCGAAAGATTAGAACGCGAGAAAATCGGTGAAGGTAAACATGAGTCTTTCGTAAACCTGGTCCAGAGGTTGACCCAGGCGCATGTGAATTAAGCGAAGCTTTTTCGGCCTGCATTTGAAATGCGTTTTTCAGAAAAACCACGGGGGCGCCGTTCATATAAAGCGCGCAGAAAACTGAAACGCCCCCTTCGCTCAGACCGCCTCTATGGTTGAAGGTGGTTTCTTGGTGATATTATAGGTCACGCTGACAACCGCCGGTACTTCAGCAACGATTCTATCCGACAGCGTTTCGAGTACGCTCCAGGGCAGTTTTGTGGGGGTTCCTGTCACGGCATCCGTACTATCCCAGCATCTGACCTCGATTTGGAGGCCGAAGTCCCGCTTTCCCTCTCTCATGCCCACAACCCTGTCCTCGTGGAGGACTGCCAGGTACTGGAAGGCACGGCTCTCGGAGAGTTCCTCCTCAACGATTTTGGTGGCAGCCCGTACCGTGTCGATCCTTTCCTGTGTGACCTCGCCGATGATCCTTGCGGCCAAAGCCGGGCCCGGGAAAGGCGGGCGACCATACAGCTCCGCCGGCAGGCCGAGGGTTTTTCCAAGCTCCCTGATGGCAGGCTTTCGGATTTGGATCAAGGGTTCCAGTACCCTGTATCCATATGTCTGCTCCGGGTCAATTCCGATTTGCTCGAGGATGTTGTGCTGTCTCTTGATTCCGGCCACCGTCTCTTCGATATCGGTGTAATTGGTCCCCTGAAGGAGGTATTTGGCGCCTGCATTCCTCACAAGCCGGCCAAAGATGTTCTTGTAAAAAGAACTTGTGATGGCCTCTCTTTTTTCTTCCGGGTCCGTCAGCCCCTTCAGAGCATTCAGAAAAACCTCTCCGGCATCTGCAAGTTCAACCTTGACCCCCAGATCTTGGAACAGAGAGACGATGTACCCCGGCTCATTTTCCCTCATGAGACCATTATCTATGAAATACGTCTTTAATTGTTCTCCCAAGGCCTTGTGCCCGAGCAAGGTCACCACCGAGGAGTCCACACCTCCGGACAAGGCATTGATCGCCACCCCGTCACCCACCGTCGAGGCGATCTCCCGGACTTTGTCCTCAATGAATTTCTCTGCTTGAAATTCCGCCGATCTGATTTCCGTGTTTTCCATATCTCCCCCTCACTATCCCCTTCTTGAATATGAATCTCGTGATAACGAACGGATGCCTGTTCTTTACTTGTTTCAACCTCATAAATACCGGCAATCCGTTTGACTTTCTAGCCGCCGGCCACGGCTGCCTTTTTCTTGAATGCACGGGTTAAATGCCGCCCGTGTGCGGACAGGATGATTTTGCGCAGACGTATCGACTTCGGTGTTACTTCGACCAATTCATCTTCCCTGATGAAATCTATTGCATGCTCAAGGGTGACAGGCTTTACAGGTGTGAGATTGATGTGCTCGTCCTTGCCCGCAGCCCGCATGTTGGAAAGCTTCTTCTCTTTGCAGGGATTGACGTTGATATCGTTTTCTCTGTTGTGCTCACCGACAATCATGCCCTCATAGACGAGATCGCCGGGCACGATGAAAAGCCTGCCCCTGGGTTCGAGGTTGAAAAGGCCGTATGCCACAGCACTCCCCTGCCTGTCAGCCACGATAGAGCCGGTAAACCGGGACGGGAAGTCACCCCTGTGGTCTTCGTACCCTGCGAGATAGGAGTTCATGATGCCGGTGCCTTTTGTGTCGGTAAGAAATTCGTCTCTGTACCCGATAAGCCCTCGCGACGGTAAAGTGAATTCGAGCCGGATCCTTCCATTTCCCGAAGGAACGAGGTTGGTCATTTTGCCTCTACGGACCGCAAGTTTTTCCGAGACAATGCCAAGGGAATTTTCCTTGCAGTCAATAAAGAGGTTTTCTATGGGTTCCTGTTTTCTTCCGTTTTTGAACTTATATATGACTTCAGGGCGGCCTACGCAGAACTCGAAGCCTTCCCTTCTCATGGTTTCGATGAGGATCGCCAACTGAAACTCACCTCTGCCTTTGACGATAAAACTCTCCCTGTCTTCGGTTTCCTCCACTTTGATGGCTACGTTTCTCAAAGTTTCCTTCAGAAGACGTTCCCAGATTTTGCTGGATTGCACGTATCGACCCTCACTGCCGCCGAAGGGAGAATCGTTGATGGCGAACCTCATGGAAACAGTCGGTTCCTCGACGACGATTCTTCTCAAGGGCTTTGGGAATTCCCTTGTGCAGATCGTGTCGCCGATCTTGACCTGTTCTATGCCCGAAAGAACGACAATATCACCAGGTCCCGCGAACTTGACTTCCTTTAAGTTCATTCCTTCATAGACCTGCAGTTTTGATATTTTGAGCGGAAGCATCCTGCCATTTTCGCTGATGCAAGCGAGGCTGTCATTGTATCTGGCTTCGCCGTTCACGATTTTGCCGATGGCAAGCCTGCCGAGGAAGTCGGAGTACCCCAAGTCGGCGACCCGCATCTGGAAGGGCTCATCCGGATCATATGAAGGGACTGGTATCTGCTCCAAAATTGTATCAAAAAGAATACGCAAACTTTCGCCTTTCTCTTTTAGTTCCTTTTGCGCAAACCCATTCCGCCCTACCGCATAAAGTAGGGGAAAATCAAGCTGTTCATCCGTTGCGTCCAGATCAATGAAAAGATCATAGATTTCATTCAAAACCTCCTGGGGTCTTGCGTCTTTTCGGTCAATTTTATTGATCACCACAATGACTTTTAGGCCGGCCTCCAGCGTTTTTTTCAAAACAAATCGTGTCTGGGGAAGCGGCCCCTCGGATGCATCAACGAGGAGCAGCGCACCGTCGGCCATGGTGATGGCCCGTTCCACTTCTCCTCCGAAATCAGCATGGCCAGGGGTATCAATGACGTTTATTTTGACGCCCTTCCAGGGGACAGCGCAGTTTTTCGCAGCAATGGTGATGCCTCTTTCCCTCTCCAACTCCAAATTATCCATGATTCTGTCGTGTACTTCCTGCCCGGCCCTGATCAAGCCGCTCTGCTTGAACATGGCATCAACAAGTGTGGTTTTTCCGTGGTCGACATGTGAGATAATCGCAATGTTTCTCAATCCAAAATTTCTCTCAATTTGCTTCATCCGTTTTTTAACCTTTCTCAACCCACAGAGTGAAGCATCATGATGTCAAAAAAGAACCCGCAAGCTGCGGGCATTTGACGAGAGCTCCTACCCAGGTAAGGCATAATTTTTATAAAAGCACCCTGCACCAAGCGCAATCGGTTAGCAAGGTAATTATTTAAACCTCGATTGCAACGGGAAGTTTCGAGCAAGGCGGATCTGATCAAGAAAGCTTCGGCCGCCGATATGATCTTTCATGATCTGAATCGGTTGGAATATTCCAAAAGCGCATATTTCCCCGTGCATCAAGACCGAGAAATGGTGGGCTTGAGTGGAGGGAGATAATGGGGCACAAAATGGTGGCCACTCCTGCTTCAGGGTACATTCTACGGTATTACGCAGTAAAAAGAGGAGGTTTTTCCATCGAAAGAATTCGGAAATTGTTTCGGGATCTACGCAATGAACCGAGATAAAGAAATTGAAGCACACCAGTCGGCTATGAATGCTTTAGCTCCACCAGTCTTGCCCGTAAATGTCTCTCACTTCGCACTAATGACGAATTCAGGTGGATTCATGATCTGCTTTTTCACACTGCAGAGACCCATCACCCTCACAATGGCCTTTTTATATCGTTCGGGAAATTCGGGGGGAAGACTCAAATCAATATTCATTTTTTCACACAATTCGTTTTTTTCATCAAATTCATAACTCATGGTCAGCGCCATATCTTGGACGGGTAACTCACGAGCCTGGCAAAATTCCAGTGCATAAATTCCTGCACAGGTCGCTATCGATATAAGGAAGAACTGGAAAGGCTCAGGGGCCGCGCCCTGCCCTCCGTTTTCGACGGATTGGTCCGTATGGATGATCATGCCGTCAACTTTGGCATCCACTCCCTTGCCGCCGGGAAAATAGACGTCAATACGCTTTTTCATTTCGACATATCCTTTCTATGAAATGTACCTGATCAAAATCATCAGCCAATCAGCACTTTAAACCGATCATGCACTCGATGTGCTTACCGTTCGTTTAGGTCCGTGCACCGTACCTGGTAGACGCGTGCCGCCATGCCAGACCCAGTGCCTTGATTGCGGTTTCAGGCCGGGTGAAGACCGGAAAACCCCTATCTTCCAGTCGCCCAGCCAGCTCGCTGGTGGACTGCGCGCTCGGTCCGTAGATCCAGGTCACCACCGGTTTCCTGTAGCGGTTCTTTATTCCTTCGTAGGCTTCAATATACCGCTCTATGATGTCTCCCGTGTAATTCGCCCACAAGACATTGAAAAGCGCATTCACATTTTTATCCGACATAACCGCATCAAGGATTTTGGGATAGCGATCAAACGCCTCTTTTACTGCTGCCATGACAGGACCGATATCAACGGGCATGGTTCCCAGCCCGGGAAAAATCGCATCGAGGAAGTCGGCCGTTTTAGTGCCCAATGAGGGGATGTCCAGCTGATACTTGGCCGCCTCATCGATCGCAAGGACGGCGATTCCACCCGTAAACGTGACAATACCCAATCGGTTCCCTTCCGGCAGAGGCTGGGAGGCAAAGACCTTGGGTATTTCAAACAGCTCAGCGAATGTATCGATGCGTAGAATACCTGCCTGGTTGCAGGTTGCTTCAAAGATCTTATCGTCAACGGCGAGTCCCCCGGTGTGGGAAACCGAGGCTTTCGCCCCTTCCCGGGTTCTTCCGGATTTCAAAATCAAAACAGGTTTTTGAGAGGCGACCCGCTTTGCGGTCCCCAGAAATTTTTTCCCATCGCAAATAGTTTCCAGATACATGCTGATGACCTGCGTATCCGGGTCGTCCTCCAGATATTCCAGCATATCGCATTCATCGAGATCACATTTATTCCCAAAGTCACAGATTTTGCTCACACCGAAGCGCAATAGGGGGTAAGGGTAGGCTTGGGGATTGATCATCCCTGTTTGTGCGCACACTGCAACAGGGCCGTGTCTGAACTTGTAATATCCGGCCTCATAAGGACAGGGATTGAAACCGTTTGCGGTGTTGACAACACCCGCAGTGTTCGGGCCTATGATCCGTAACCCATGTTCACGTGCGTAACTCAAAAGCTCCTTTTGCAGGTGTTTTCCCTTCAAGTCTCTTTCAGCGAAACCGTCCGACACGACGATAAATGCCCTGACGCCACTTTGGGCACATTCCCGGACGACTTTCACAACGGATCGGGCGTTTATCAGAATGAAAACCAAGTCCACTGTTTTGGGGACCTCTTTGATGGAGGGATAGACCTTCAGGCCATGGACCTCCTTATACGCGGGGTTGACAGGATAGATCCGTCCACCGTATCCGGAATTCATTAGGGATTTCACGATGACGTATCCTCCGAAAAACCCTTCTTTGAATGAACCGATAATCGCAATCCTGCGCGGCTCGAAAAAACGCGAGACATTTCCTCGGTGAGAACGCTTTTTGTTTTCCGCTTCGTCCATCTGGAATTTACTCCTTTGCAGTCCATGCACGCTGCTTAAAAAGTCCACCCTTGTGCTTGAACCTTCTCCATTTTCACCGAACAGCAGACAAGCAGGGCACACCGCATAATGCTCAGCATATGCCTGGATAAATCTATACCCCAACCGGCACGAATCCCTTCATATCAGGGCGCTGAAAGAATGGTTCGAATTTTGATTATTTCCAGGGCGGTTTGTCGATAAATCGGCGGCGGCAGGCTCATTATTCACGTAAGAATGGGATGTGTCCACTAAATTGTGGATGAATGCAACATCAACGATTGCCCATTTTTGTGCGAGGGCGGGAAACTGAACGAAATGCGGCGGCTCTAAAGCGTTTCACCTTCATCGATATCATCCGTGTCAAAGTCATCCGCATCATCAAGCGCATCGACATCAGGGGCGATATCCTTCTTTGCGAGTCGCTTTGCGAGCTTTTCTTCCGCCTTTTTCTTGCGTTTAAGTTCTTTCTGAAACTTTATAAAGCTATGTCTACCTTGTTTTGCCATAATCGCTCTTTTTTCCGTCAATACGCCGCATGCTCCGGCTCTTAATCATAATCAGAACGGTAAGGATGCGCGGGGAAGCAAGGGGAATTCTGATTTTCAAGCACGCGTTGCTTTCAAAAAACTGCCCCTTTTCAAAATCCCGGCATCAAAAGGCGGAATCACGTAGGGGGCATTCACGATATACCGCGTCTTCATTCCTTATTATGTATCGAAAATGCCTTCGTTTAGGATCGAGAAGCGTCCATCGCGCATTGAATGTGGGTGGGTTGGTGCGGCTAGGAGACTGTCCGAGAATGAGGAATTTTTTTCAAGATCAAGGAAGGCGAAAATTATAACCACAGGAATACATTTAAGTATTTCGAGGATTATAATTTGAGCCTGACACAGAGATTGGGGA
>Ga0180433_10012026_pt1 | contig 10169 bp, 7 predicted proteins | sample SS_ome_8_FD_132980 | JGI IMG/M metagenome (GOLD analysis project Ga0180433, IMG submission 132980) | Hypersaline lake sediment archaeal communities from the Salton Sea, California, USA - SS_1_D_1 metaG | ecosystem: Environmental > Aquatic > Non-marine Saline and Alkaline > Hypersaline > Sediment...
ACTAATTTAGAACCAACTATTGATATAACAGGTGTATCAAATGTAACAATTGAATATTTACACTTGGAACCAACGGATAGTGAAGGTGCAATCTGTTCAGACGGAAATTCTCATTATATAAAGATTCAGAATATTTTTATGCACGGTGATGATTATAGATTTGGAGCAATATGGATTGATGGCGATAATGAAAACTCTCATTTTATAATACGAAATTGTACAATATCTGATACAGAAGCTGATAGTGACACAAGCGAAGCAATTGCAGTAGAAAAAATGTCCTATATGTTAATTGAAAATAATACATTTTACAATGCTACACATACCACATTACAACTCTATGGACAGTATAATAATTATAATTACGAATCTGAGTGGATAATTGTTAGAAATAATTCTTGTCAATCATATAGAAGAGACTTTGGAATATCTTTTTATTGCAATCATACTCTTGTAGAAAATAACAATTTCTCAATGATGTATGATGCTGATAAAAACGGAAGTGGAAATCAATTCCTTTCGGGTTCTGCTTGGGGCATTGTAAGATATAATAAGATTTCTAATTATCATTGGGGTGATGGTGACCCAAATGAAGGCAAATGTTGGAGTATATTGAATGACAATAGAAACAGTCATGATATTTCATTTTATCATAACACAGTTTATACCAATAGTGAGGGAGAAAGCAATTATCCGACAGATGAAATTCCTGTATATTATACATTTACTAATGATTATGACGATGATGGATACTATCCCCATAATATAACATCAAAAAACAACATTGTGCATCAAAAGGAAGGAACATATTATGTATGGATGAGAACGTATGACGATGTTACTCCAACTGATTATCTGTATCAAAACAATTTGATTTACATGAACTCTAATTCTGGGAGTGATATATTTAAGTTTGTTTATGTGCCACCAGATCCAACAGAAACAGATTATGCAACACTGGCTGAAATGCAAGGTGGCTCAAATCCAAGACCAACTTGGCTTACTGTTGAAGATAACACATGGGTTGACCCCGAAATTAATTTAAACTCATTAGATACAAATGCTACAAGTCCTGCCATAGATAACGCATCGTGGCTGACTAATACTACCTCTGGAGGAACCAGTACTAATATTCCTGTTACAAAATCAGAGTTTTTCTATCCAAGAATTACTATCTGTGGAGAAGTGCAAGAAGGGGATATCATCTTTGTGGGTGATGACACAAACTTGGAAGTAACATCTATTAATTATGCTACAGATACCTTAACCGTAAATAGAAGCATTACTTTCTCATCTGGTGATAATGTAAGTTTAGATAACTATCAGGGAGATGCTCCAGATATTGGTGCATATGAATTAGAACAGGAAGAAGAAGAAGATGAAAGTACATATACCTCTCCAAGTAACCTGGAAGCAATAAGTTATAATTCTACATCAGCCAGTCTTGAATGGAAGAAAGGATATGGATCTGGAACACATGTGCTTGATTACTTATATGTGGATAACTTCACGAAATATGCAGGAAATCCTATTTTTAATTCATCTGATACAGGAGGATGGGCAGAGTTTGGTGTACGAGAAAATGCACTGATGACAAATAGTACAGGATACTTAGCAAAAGAAAATGGGAAATATATCATGTATTTCAACGGTCGTAATACGTCAGGGACTACGATCACAAGAGTTGGTCGTGGGACATCATCTGACGGGATAACTTGGACTTTAAACGATAGTTATGTGTTCAATGATACTACAGGGAATAATTATACATTTGTTGGTTCTGTTGTAAAACGTGGAACCAACGATTATATTATGTACTATACAGCACAAAACGAAACAGCCAAGAATATGATAAAATTTGCTACATCTACAAATGGTTATAATTGGACTGCCAGAGAAATTATTTTTACAATTGATAATTTCACGAATGCAAATTCAATTGGAATCCCAAATGTTGTCTATATAGATGAAGAGTGGCATATGGTATTAGAAGGAGCAAATTCATCTGGTGGTGGATTCAATATATTTTATGCAAATTCATCTGACGCTGAGAACTGGACAGAAATTGCCGATCCAATTTATAAGAATACTACTGGTTGGGATGCGGAGGATGTCGCGAATCCTCATTTGTTAAAACTTGATACCGATAAATATGTGATGTTTTATGATGGTGCTAATCCTTCTTATGAGTTTCAATTAGGTATTTTACACTCTACATCAATAACTTCTGGTTGGACAAGTTGGAAGAATAACCCTATTATTGAATATGGACCAGATGCTTGGGATTTAGAGAGAATAGAAGGTGCAAGAGTTTATATGGATGACATCAATAATGGAACTCTCCGATTATGGTATTTTGGATTAGATGATTCTTCAAACTCATTTGAGGACAGTGCAATTGGGTATGCTACATGTAATGATACTCTTACGAATACAGTTATAAGGTATAGTGATAGTGATAATCTATCTACATATACTGATGGATATTCTGGATATAATGGAACCTTATCATATACATCCCTATCTGGATTGGAACCAAATACTCAGTATTGGGTGCGGGCATGGACATGGAATGCAACAACAGGATGGAATGAAACAGGGAGCGAAACAATAAATTTTACGACGTCAGGGGCCGATAGTATGGACATATCTAATCCTTATCCAGCAGATACTGCAACAGACATAAGTAGACCACCTACAAATATTTCAATTCAAGTAAATGGTTCAAACATTGATGTCTATATCTATTTTAGGAATGTCACTGGAAGCACACAATCATGGGAACTCGTTGAATCATGGTTGGGGGGGGCAGCTGGGCGATATGAATACATAAACTTCTCAATCGATTATTCACTTTTTGAATTTGAATTTGGGAACACGACATACATCTGGGCAGTCAACGCAACCAATGGAAGCAGCTGGGAGAACCATACCTATACTTTTACGACGAATGCATCAACACCTGGTGGTTCAAATGCCCGATATGATGTTGATAACAACAATGAGGTCGCCGTGCAAGATGTGTTGTATATATGGAACAACCGACATGGACAAGCCGTTTACAACAGGATCTATGATGTGACAAATAATAATATGGTAACAATTCAGGACGTCCTGTACACATGGAATGGAAGAGATTAAAGAAAACAGGGAACCTCTTACTGGTCATATTCCTTTTTACATCAGTGTTCATGAGCATACAAATGCCGGTGATGGCTGCAGGGAACACCAAGATGGGAGTGAACCTTACCAGGGATATCACCATCGGCGATAATATCACAGTGACCATCTGGCTGGACTGTGATGAAAGCGTGGATGCATTCAAGATCAATACAATGGACTGGAATGGAACCCTCATGGATGGAAGCAATGTCCAGGTCGGCTGGTGGGACTGGCTCTGGGATGCAGGATCCATCGATAACATCGCGGGTCAGTTGACAGGTGTGCAGGGTGGTGAGCAGGTGGGGACGACGACGAATGAGACGGCATGCACGATGAAGTTATTGGCTGCGAACATCGGCAGCACCTATGTCAACCTCACTGATGTACAGGCATCATCCGGTGGACCACAGGTAACCGTCACTACCTATAATACAACAGTAACAGTACATCCGGACAGGGGGACATTCTCAGCATCAGCATATTCGCCGAACCAGATCAATCTGACATTCACCGCGGGGAATGGCGGCAATTACATTGTAGTACGTGGTAAGACATCGGGATATCCAAGCAGTGCGACAGATGGCACGGAGATCTATAATGGCACAGATGCCTCTTTTGATCATACCAGCGGAGTTGATGGTGGTGAGACCTGGTATTACCGGGTGTATACCTATAATCAAGCCTATGGTTTGATGAGTTTGAACTCACGGACGGATTCTGCGACGACACCGGTGACGAAGATGGGGATAAACACTGAGGATGTCACTATTGGTGCATCAACGAATTTTACCATCTGGTTGAATGGGTATGAGGCGATTGATTCATTCAAAGTCGAATATTTGAATTGGACTGCAGCAAAACTCACCATGAATTCAGTGGATGATGGCTGGTGGGATTGGTTGTGGAGTCATGATGCTATCAACAACACTGCAGGGTTTTTAGGAAATGTTCAGGGCGGTGAGCAGACGGGGACATCTGATAATAAGACCGCGTTCTTTGTGAACCTCACCTTTGATGAGGTCGGTGATTGTTCGTTCACTTTTGATGGTGTGTTGGCTGCTGCATCAGGGCCGTATGTGGATATCATCGCATATAATAAGACGTTCACAATCCATCCGGCGACAGGGAGCATCACTGCGACAGCATATAATACGACTCAGATTAATCTTACATTATCAAAAGGATCTGGTGCGGATCAGGTCTATGTGCGTGGGAGTACCAGCAGTTACCCGACGACACGTTCTTCTGGGAGTCTGGTGTACAGTGGAACTGCATCAACATATTCTCATGATGGTTTGGATCCGGAGGAGACCTGGTATTATTCACTGTGGTCATATAATTCATCAGAGGGTGAATACAGTTTGTCATATGACACGGCGACAGATGCTACGGCATCAGCAAATCAGGCGCCGGTGATTGGGACACCTATCCCAAATAATGGGTCATCTGGGCAGTCGTTGACGTTCTCATGGATGGTGCAGATAACAGACCCTAATGGCAATCCATTCAACTACACGATCGAATGCAGCAATGGAGATAACGCCAGTGGCAACACAGCAAGCAATGGGACAAAATTCGTGGTTATCTCAGGATTGGCCTACAGCACCGAATACACGGTCTGGGTGAATGTCTCCGATTATCTGAACACGACGCAGGAATGGTTCACCTTCACCACGATGTCAGCAAGCGGTAACGCCACCGGCGGTGGTGCAAAGATCATCGAGTTGTTCGTCCCGAATGATGCAACAACGAAATACCGGGATATGCATCTATTGGTGAAATTGATCAATCCCAATACCAATGAACCCTATGAAGGGAAGAGGACATCGATCGACATCTATGCAGCCTATGTGAATGGTTCCGAGTTCGTCACCGCTCAGCATCCTGATGAGATCGGTTCAGGGTTGTATGTATATAATATCTCATTGACGTTGGTGACAGGGGATTATCTTGCCTGGGCGACAATCGATTTGAATGGGACGACGTATATTGATGCAAAGATATTCAAGGTGAAGTTCAGCATTTGGGATAATCTCTCACGGTTGTATGAACGGTTGAATGATGTGACCTATCTGGTGCAAGCAGGGGACATCAATGTGACACGTATGTTGAATTACCGTTTGAACCAGGTGGAGATGAAGATCGGGGAGATCAGCACGGATGTGGAGGAGAACACGATGATGGATGAGTTGACGAACGCTGCGATTAACAGCATTTTCTCAACGATCATGACGATATTGATTCTGATAAGCGCACTTGTCATCGGCAGTTATCTCTTTGGTAGACGAAGCACCCGTCGGCTGGTGCGTGCAATGTCACCGGTGAATGCAGCGGAGCGGATGGTATTTGGCAGTGAGCCGTTGTTTACAGAGGGGCGGCAGCATCATGTTCCACATCGGATTGTGAACCGGAATCGTCATGAAACCGGTAGGCAAAATGTCAGGGCATGGTAAGGGCAAAGTCAAGGTAATAAAAAGGTATAATCAATAACCAATTTTATAACAATAAAATAGTAACCAATGTGATGAGAAGGCGATTGCCATGGTAAAAAAATACAAGAAAAACTCATCGCATTTGTTCTCCGAACGCCCGCCGGGCTTAGAGCGGAATCTGGTTTTTATAAGCATTGTTCTGCTTGCCTTGTTCACTCTCTGCTCGACGTACACGCTGGTCCTTGCACCGACCAACCCTATTGCATGGAGCATGCTCGTATTCTTCCTTATCCTGTTGCTGATGGTGTTATTCTCTGAGAATAATGTGATGCCGAAGATGGAGAAGAAGAAAACACCGCATGCAGCGGTCGCATGGTTCTTCAGCTGGGTTTTCATCGCTATGCTTGTCAGCTTCCTCAATTCCATGAATGCTGCACATCTTGCAATGGCGATTATCTTTGGAAGTGTCGCATTCATAGGATTCTCATATGTGATACTCCCTCAGGAAAAATGGGTTGCAGCAAAGAAGACAGTGAGACAGAACACCGCAGGGAAGATCAGCAGTAAACTTAAAACCAAGAAACGCAAGAAGCCCAAACGCAAAGTCAAGAAACGGATCCACCGTTGGTAAAAAGGAGGAAATGGGAGACGTGACTGACCTGCTGCGACTACGGAAAAAACACACCATGCTATCAGGTGCAGTGATAGTTGTCGCAGTGGTAATCATATTTCTCTTATCATATTACCTTGGAAATGGGTTCAGCATTGCCGATCCTCTGTGGGGGACGAACAGTGACTGCAGCATCAATCTAATCCAACCAGGGGAAAATGAGATTTTCTATAAGACAGATGACATCACGATATCTGGTGATGTCTGGGGGGGTATTCCTAAGAAAGTCATCATCTGGGATGCAGAGTTGAATGTCCCGATTTATGCAACGATCACGGGTACAAGTTTTGGGGTGAGCGCCTATGCCGGCGATTTGTCTGATGGGGTGCATACTCTGGGTGTGCAGGCGCAGACGGTTGATGGACGATGGACGCCTGTTATCTACCGGACCATCGAGATCAGGAATTATCAAGGGGGGACATCGAGCTCATATAACACGGATGTCACACAGACCGGTGGTGGACCACTTGGTTCGTTTGGGGTCATCTTCCGACCGGTCGGTGAGGTCCTTGCTCAGACCGTTGTCTATATTACTGGGGGGACGGCATCGGATGATCTGAACGGGGACAACATCCCGGATCCATTGCAGCAGTCACCGGTGACACCACGATATAATCCAACAGGGTCGCCATTGACGTTGATCATAGTCTATGGATTGATCATCCTTGTCGTCATCATCGTCATCTTGTATGTTGTGAAACCATATCTTGAGCGGAAGCAACGGTTGAAACGTGAGATGGTGAAAAGCCCTGAGACACGATACTGGTTGCTCAGGTTGAAATCATTGCAGAATAAGGAACTTAGAAAACAACTTGCACGTGAACGTGCGGAGCGGAAGCAAATCGTTGAGAAGATAAAACATGATCAGAAAAAGAAACCTTCTACGAGTAAACGTCCTGTGAAGATATTTCTCACTCCAAAAAAAGACGGGAGTCAGCCATCTCCTGGGACGATTAACAAGATAAAAAAACGTATTCAATGGAGATAAGAAGAACATGTCGAAATCTAAGAAGAAAGGAAAGAACAGGAAGCTGCGGAAGTATTCCCCACGGAACATCCAGAACATAAAATTGAGGTATCTGTCATACACGTTGATCATCATAACCGTATTGGTGCTTGGAACATTTATGGTGTATTGCATCGCACCTGATGGGGTTGTGAAGACTGCTGCATCGGAGCCGATAACCTATTTGTTCGGGTTCAGTCAGCAACTTTATGTCGCTGGTGATGGGAATCCACGATTGCCAGAGTCAAATGTTGTGATGTTTCCCTATAGTCTTCTTAATCATCAATCATCGAATGAGACTGCGGCTATCTTTGAGGATGTGTATCAGAACGTCTCAGCGATCTACCGGGAGTTGCCAGGTAGTGGTTGGGAGCACTTTATCCCTGGTGAAGAGAGCAATCATTTCACTACTATCGATCCGTATGTGACATATTATGTGATGGTTACCAGTGATTGCATGTTGACGCTTGATCCTTATTATGTCAGTCAGGAATAATCAGGTGCAACTCATGCCGGTTCGCCGTGGTAGAGATGGAAAAGGCCCTTATTATGTCTGGGGGCAGTCAGGGAAGCGTTATCATTATACATCAAATGATAAGAGGTCACGGGAACGGGCAAAAGAATATGCGGCTAAACAGGGTCGTGCGATTAAAGCACAAGGCAGATAGAAAATATGCCATTACCTAAATCAGCATCGAAAAAAGAGAAGCATGCGGCGCGTCTGCAGCGATATCACAGTCGAAAAGCTGCTGAGAGGTTTTTCGGGAAGAAAGCATTGAGAGGCAAGGATGTGCATCATCGGAATGGCAATAAGGATGATCTGCGGAAGAAGAACCTGAAGCTTGTTGATAAGAGATCCCATGGTTCTCGGCATGGCCGTGGGAATAAGCATTCATTGAAACGTGAACTAAGCTTTAAACTCAAACAAATGAATAAGAAGTTCTGGGCGAAAACATGAAACGTAAAGAACCAAGTAAGAGTAACAAACGGAAAAAGAAAAAACCCTCATCACCATGCCCCGGGAGTAAAATCAGATCCAAAGGACGTGGTCAGGGCAAAGGGTATGGTAATAAGAAAGGGCCGATAGGTCGTAATAAAAAACAAAAACGAAGGTGACCAACCTCATGAAACAAAAGAAACCAATGCAGTTGGTGAAATCAAAGAAAACCATCAACCGTAACACGTTGAGTAGAAAACAGCTGAAACAATCCGTGGTGCTTGCTGTGATCCTCATGGCGATCGTCGTTGTCTCCGGTTTTATTCCTCCAGTGTATATAACATTGGATGAAGGACATTATCGCACGGTGGGCGTGAATGGAGCTGGTGAGAAGGAATGGATACGTGCAGGATCAGCTGAGGAGTACACCGAGGGGCGGTTTTTCAAAATCGACTCGTATAGCTATCTGAGTGGAAAACCCGCTCGGGATTACGAAGTGATACCCACTGGTTTCCCGGTGAGCTGTGCATTTGCTGAGGAGCTCTGGTATGGTGAGTTCGGCGTGTACGCGGTGACCTGGACATGGTTGCTCATTGATTTTGCGTTCTGGCTGTTGCTCTCCATCGGCATCGTGTTCTATTTCTATCCAAAGGCGAAGGATAGCAAGCGATTGAAGAAACTTAGGAAGAAGCAGTAAAGGCTGCATGGTAGATATGAAAAAAGCATCAGTTGCAATTATCTTATGCTTGATGTGTTGTATAGCCTCAGCGCCATTGGTATCAGCGTATGTGTTTGAGATCCGGGAGCATCGAGTGACACCACGATGGTCGCAGGTAGGCGATATCATATATTATCACTGCGAATATGTTGCAAACGATGGGCATTCCTTCAAAGTCGACTGGGATGATGGGACAGTTGAACAGTTTGACAACCGTGATGGTGGAGTCATAGAAATGGATACGATTCAAACATATATGGTGGCAGGAGAGTACACCGTAGAGACAACTATCACTGAGATGGATGGATCTAAACTCGTTGCAAAGGAAACAATCTATGTCGATGTTCCAGCACCACCACCACCAGAATACGATTTTCAGATTTATGAGTTCAATGTCTATCCGACATCCGGCGATATTGGATTATTGGTATCCGTACATGCAAAGTACGTTGCAAATGATCACCATGATTTCTACTTCGATTTTGATGATGGTGCAGCATATAGAATAGAAATATATGATAGAGAGGGGGGGATTTACGAATTCACTTGGACACATTCATACATGCAGGGTGGGGATTATAAAATCGATATGTCCATCGTAGAAGACAGCGGTGAATCCCTCTATGTGTTTCAGGATATTGAGGTTGATGCATCATCGCCACCTCCGCCGGAACCACCGACAATCGACACGTTTACAGTGACACCATCAGAGATCGATGTTGGACAATCAATATCAATGACCTATGGTGCATCAGATCCAGACACCAATGACGACATCGATTATGAGTTGGACTGGGGTGACAACTATGTCGACCATTCAACACTCCCCGATGGCTCAACTTATACAAGGAGTCATACCTATAACCGTGGCGGTAACTTCACTGTGAGATTACTGGCTATCGACAGCGATGGACTCACCGACAGCAGATCGACAACTGTCACAGTGATTGATGCAGTGCCGCCTGCACCGCCAAATCCGAATATTCTTTCTATGGAAGCGCTTGGGTTGCCGTATCAGCCACCAGCGGATCTTTCAATAACGGTTACCGTTGAGAATGATGGCGGCGAGGATGGAAGCATTGCGGTACGTCTTGATGAGCAATCACAGGGGGTGACGGTGGGGACTTTGGTGAATACGATTCTGCAGAATCAGGCGGAGACATTCACATTCTCCGATAATTTCAATACCTCTGGCGATCTTCATTTTGTTGCATCAGCGTGGGCGGTTGATAATCCATCTGATA
>Ga0180433_10012027_pt1 | contig 10169 bp, 8 predicted proteins | sample SS_ome_8_FD_132980 | JGI IMG/M metagenome (GOLD analysis project Ga0180433, IMG submission 132980) | Hypersaline lake sediment archaeal communities from the Salton Sea, California, USA - SS_1_D_1 metaG | ecosystem: Environmental > Aquatic > Non-marine Saline and Alkaline > Hypersaline > Sediment...
AATCGAAATTTTCGTCCATAATTGAGGTTTGTTCTTCCTTTAATAGTACAGTATCCTTATAATTAGGAAATCTTTTCTTGCTCTTCATGATACTATAATATTATTATTTTTGAAAAGGATACTTACCCATTTTTCGCTCTCATAAACGAAGGTAGCATCAAATTAAAAATCTCAGCTATTTTTCTCAATTGTGCCGGTTCTCTAATAATTGTAACTATAAGAATTGATTTTTCCAGAGCTTCCTTATCCAAAGCACCCCCAGAATAAATAGCTTCATTAGAATTAAAAACTAATAGGTATCTTACATTAGGATTATTAATAATTTTAATTCCAGAAGTAGATTTAAGGTCATCATAAACTTCTTGGTAAGGCTTTGGAATTGCTCCTCGATCGTTCGTAATAATTAGAACAGCAATCCCTTTCTTAGTCAAGTTTTTTAATTCAGTAGCAAAGAATTTATCGATTTGGGGACTTACAATATTTAGTTGATCTTGTGTCGAATAGATAATACTCATCAAATGATCATTTAGCACATTTTTCTTTTCCGGACCACCAGATGTTTCTATGCTAGTCATCCCAACTAACGAAAGAACTTTTTGCTCTAAACTTTCAATCTGTTGTTTAAGTCTTTGGTTCTCTACTCTTAGTTCAATTATTCTATCTGACATCTTTATTTAATATCCTCTTTATTATGGTTATATATTATCTTTTAATTAAACTTTTACTCTCTAATCTATAAATAACTACTCTACTTTCTTCCACGGTTTTCCATATAAACTATAACTTGAAATGGCTAAGGAATTTTCTAAATCAATAGAGATTGTACCATTTTCCGCTGTAAGTTCTTGAGCTTTTTTTTGGGCAAGGTCTGCCATTTTATTCGCCATACAAATCTGACGAGCCTTTAGAAGTGAAATGCCTTGCCCATAATTCCTAAAAATATAATCATAGAAATTTTTCGTAAATTCCTTAGTTTCTTCATCAAATATAGGATAATTATGAGAAACTATACCAGTAATCTCTTCATAATCAAATTGTTCCGCTATATCCCCGAAAATTCGTATGACATTCTTCAATTTTCCTCCTATAACGTCAAAAAGTTGAGAATTTACGAATATTAAAGGTTTTATTTCATGAGGATTTAACTTGATTGCATTATTGATATCAGAAATTCTTACAATTTCGTTATTATTAGTTAATAAGAAACTATTAGATGGATTCCATTTGGAGTAAAAAATATTTCCCACAATATGAATAATCTGATATGCTTCTTGAGAAATACAATTAAGAATATTATTACGAGTTGATTTACTTTCGGATAATATGGTCATATTTTTAACTTGATTTTTATTAGCAAAAAAATCGCTAATAAACTCCAATTCCGATCGCCCTGCGATAAATGGAAATATTAATTCTTTAGTTTTTTTTTCCTCATTCCATCTTAATGGACCTTTCGAGTTTATAGAATCAATGATTAAGACATTATACTTTTTATTCTCATCAATCTTTTGAGAAGAATTCCCTGGTCTACCAAAACTAATTCCTCCCAAAGGAGGCTCACCGATAATATACCCGATTGAATATTTCAACAAAAAGAAATTATTATCATAAATTAATTCGAATGGAATCGTCATTTGATCAAGTATGAAATAGATTTCAGGAATTAACTCTAATGATTTAATTTCAAACTTTTTCAAGATATTTCGTATTGTGAGGGGAAGAAACAAGTAAAGAATTTTTCCAAAATCTGTTAGGGATAAATTATATACCCTCTTCTCCTTCTCTGAAAAAACATCGGAATAAAGATCTATAATCTGCATGTCATTCCAAAACTCATCTTTTATCCTTCCTTCAATGATCTGCCCTTCATTAGATATCATTCGATATGAGATTAAACCCTTGGAATTAATACGAAATATCATTTGTTCAATTACAAATTCTTTATCTAACACCTCCGCATCTAAGCTAGGACTTTCAAATGAGTAAATTTCCAGCTCTTGCGCTTTGGTCTCTTCATATAAACTTTTAGGATTTGATATCATAGGAGTAATAGTTTTATCCAAGAAAGGTAATATTTTAGTAGCGAGAGCAAAATCCCGTTGTTCATAGACTGCCCGATAAAACAACATTCTCCAGAAGTCTTTTTGGTCCAAAGAAAAAAATAAAGATTTGAATTGCCATAAAAAATTACAGGTATAAAAATAATGATAAACCTGATTACTCGTTTCAGGAGTTTTTAAATGAGTATCAAGTTTCTGCAGAGATTGTAAAAGAAATCTTTTCTCTTTCATATCTACAAATTTTTTACAAGCTTCTACCCATAACTCAATTAATATATTATCATAGCCCAAATCCGTTTGAAATAGAAATAGATCCTCTAAAAAATCATAAATCTCAAAAGCGATTTCGAATTTGTTTCGATTTATAGAAAAATCTATATATTTCCTAATATAAGTAACCGCATCTCCATAGGATTGAAATTTTCGAATTTTAGAAAACAAATTCTTTACAATTACTATTATCCACGAAAATTCACCGATATAATTCAAATAAGAGATTAAATCCTCAAGATCTTCAATTATTTTCCTATAGGTATTTTCATTGATTACGATTTTATTTAATTTTGAAAATTCATTTTTTAAATATCCTGGAATCCGGTACGACAAAATTCTAACCATTTCTTTTACGAAATCATCCGAATCTGGGGTCAGCTGATAATTGATATTAATATTTTCGAGAATTAAATACAAAAATAGGGCTCGTTTCGAAGGTTCGAGCTTAAATATGATTTTCCCTAAGATCTCCATACTATAATAGAAAAATTCTTGAGGGATAACAGATTTTCTTAAATGCATCAGCAATATCTGCAATTCTACTAATTTTAACTCTTCTCCTCTTTCAATAACCTTGACACAGTAAGAATTTATAGATTTTGTAATTCCACTCTGCGAAATTCCACTCATTTCGATAAATGTTTTTAAAAGATCGGTAGCAAAATTATTAAAAAGATAGAAATCATCTAATTTCGCTAAAAATGAAAAAAATCGCTTATAAGCATCAATATATCGGATAATATCAACATCTATTTCCCCATTGGTTCTCTTAATTAGAGAATTGATATACATCCACCAAGAATTAGAAATAATCATTACTAATTGATGTTTTTTCTGGAGATCCAACCATTCAGTTTTTTCGATTTCAAAATAGAGATCGGTTAGCAAGCGATCCGCCCATCGATGATTTGCGCTTTGCAGGAGTCGCCTTCCTTGTATGACACTTTTTTGGAAACTCTCTAAAAACTTCTTTTTAGTGCTAATTTTAATTGACATCGTTCAACGTTTATTAATTAATTTTTATTAGATTTTTCAGAACTGAATTCTGGATTCTCAATCCATCCTTTGTTTAATTGTTCTTTTGTATATAATATCGAAGCCCCGATCCATGAGAGATGTTCCCTTCCTGATGCCGCTACCACTTTAATATCATTTTTTATTTTATCTGAAAAATGTTTATGAAGCTCTGTTTGTAATCTCTCTCCTAATCCATGAAATAGGCTCCCTCCACCGGAAAGTATAATATTTGAAACTAATTCTTTCCAATTTTCTCGATCCCATGTTTTTATAACTTTTGAAACTGCTTCTGCAAGACCAAAATAATCCACATGAATGATTTTTGGGTTAAATAATGGCTCAGAAACCAGAAACCTCTCTTGGTTTATCCTCAGAGTGCTTCCATCTGGTAAATCTATTAGACGATCGTATTTACTTAATCCTTCTTTGATTCTTTTTTTCTCCTCCTCACAATTTGTAATGCATAGCGATAATTTTTCTTTTATTTCTTTAGCAATTATCATATCCACATATATGTTCTTCCCACTACCTATTTTTGAAAGTATGAGGTTGAGTAGATAGTCAGTAAGATCCTTTCCAGTGATAGGAAACAGATCTCGGGCCATTATATTAGTGAAACCATGGAATATACTCGAAATAAATGTGTGTGATTCTCCAAGATCAACAATTACACCACTTTTTTTTTGTAAGGTCGATAATATTGCTTGACTTTCTGACAAAAACAACATCGAAGGAAAATGGAACTTGTTAAAGAAAATTTCTTGAAGTTTTGACTTCTCTAAATCTGAGAGATAAAAAGGAGCCAAAATAATAATTGGTTGTTGATATAAATATTCCTCTGGCAGTTTATGTCGATTAGTTAACTGATAATAATACTGAAGGAAAAACTTAGACAGTACATTATAATTCTTTTCCTTGATGAATTCATGAATCCTCAAGATATTTTGATATTTTAACGCAGCATCGCCTACTAGATGTACTTGATCTTGATCCTCAAGATAGATGTCTTCTAATCCTTCAATAACATCAGAAGTAAATAAATAATCATCAATATTTACATATACCGTTGGAGCGATAATATCAGGGAAATCATCTGATGCCCATCCCATCCTAAAGGTATTACTTCCAATATCTATTATTAATGGCCTTATATATCTATTTTTTGCTGAAGACATAACCCTATTAACTAATATTAATGTTGTAAGTTCTTAAGGAGAGTTACTCGAAAATATTCAAAAACTCACTCTAATTATAACTATTCATAAAAGAAATATTATTTATATTTGAGTAGCAACAGAAAAAATCTATACAAAATATAATTAGCATGTGTATTTAAGGAAGAGAGGTTTGATCATGTACAAATTCATCTGTCAGCCGCTTAAGCTGATATTCTTTTACTTGTAATTCAAGCAATCCTAAAACCTTTTTAAATTCACTAGATAAGGATTCTATATCAACTTGGGAAACTAACTCTACTTGATCCCGCTTTATTTTAAATTGATCCAAATGATCTTGAATTTTGGTATACATATTATTAATAGAGGTCACTAAATCTTCCGTATTCTTCTTTGTGATCTTTCTCATCTTTCTTAGAATCGCTAAGATTGAAGATATTGAATTTTCCCATTGTTCGTACCGATCCGAATATCCTGTTATTACCTCTTCGAAAAAATCACTTAATTTCTCATAAATTTCTCCCGTTTTAGAGAATGAAGGTTGCTTTTTTGTAGAGGTAACTTTCTTTTCTTCAGCTTTTTGCTCCTCTTTTACTTCCTTTTCGATCTTTTGTGGTTCCTTTTTTTCTTTGGATTCTACTTTTGAGGATTCTCTTTCAGATATTGGCACTTCCTCCATCATATAATCTTCAGCAATCTTCTTTTTTGCTTCATAGGATAACTGAGGTGAGATTTTTTTATCTTTTTTTGGAGCGGATACATAACCCTTTTCCTCAGAAAATCCCCTCAAAATCCCTTTAAGGTCCGATTTCGTGGTTTTTGAGGATTTTAATGCTGAATCTAACGTATATTCAGCAACTTCTTTTGATTCTTTCTTTTTATCTTTCCTTTTTTTTGCCATAGCTTAATTCTACATTTAGATTATTAAATTAAATTCATTCAATTATTATTCTAAGGGAAGGATCTCCACTTTTATGGCATTACCTTCTTTTATTAACTTTTGCTTCAACTCATCAACGGGAAAATCAGGACTTTCAGATATTACGGTCCAAACCGCAGTCTTATCCTTCTCAACGATTACTGCTTCACTATAAATCATGCTGAGCCCATATTCTCCAAACATTGACGCCAATTTTGCTAACGCACCAGGAATATCTGCCATAGTAATTTTCAATTTGATGGGTACCTTCTCATCCCCCAATCCTATAGGTGATATCCGGATTTCTTTAGTTTCAGAGTCACTTACCATCATTAGTTGAGAATTTGTGGTGAGTCCAAGACTTTTGCGAATAATCTGGGGGATTACAATTCGCCCACGATTATCGATGGTGAGAATTTTGATTTCCTTCATCTCGATTCACTCATCATATTTCTTTAGCTTATTATTATTATTATTAAATTGCACATATAAAAATATAATATTTCTCTTCTGTAAAACAGCTAGTTCTTCTTAGATGTTCTTAGGATTTTGAAAATTATTAATAGTATTTTCAAGAAATTTTATGATTTTAACAGTCTTATTCAAAATTAACTTAAGTATTAGTTATATTTATAAAATTGAATTGCCTGTAAAAAGGAAATTAATAAATTTTAAACGTTACTCTTTATGCGCTTTTAATTTAACCGTTAAGTCACGGGCTCTTTTAGAGTACCAAATTAATAATTCTCCAGCGTCTTCCGGCTTGAAATACTCCCCACCACATAACTGGGCTGCGCGAGTCATTAGCTCATCGTCAGGATTTCCTAATCCGACAATATATATTACGACGTTAGGATTATCTGCGAACATTTTAACTGATTGAAAGAAAGCGTCGCCATCAGTAGGTACTCCATCGGTGAGGAGAACGATCATCGTAGGTTGGTCTGGATTCATACGATTAAATTCAGAGAGTACTTGATGAGCTTTTACCATAGCTTGTCCCATATTAGTCGCTTGACCGTATGCATTCCCTATACGATCTACAATCATCCGAGCAGCATCTTCGAGAACACCCTTCTTACCACTCGCAGAATCCATATAATAACCTTCTTGGAATGGTAATATTTGAGCTTCATCAGCAAATCGAATCACAGATACTTTTTCTCCAAATCCACGTCCTACTTTCTCGCTGAGGAATAGTACTGCAGCAAATGCTGCGGAAATTCTTCGCGGAATATTTATACCGGCTTTGAAGTGTTTTAGAAATTCTTGAATTTCTCGCGATTCCATAGCGGCTTTAATCCCTTCGATGGCTGGTGCAATATTAGTCACATATACGTCTCTAGCCATCATGCTTCGGCTAATATCAAGGATAAGAATGGCGTTAAATGGGATAAGTCCAGTTGGAGTGAGATTTATGGCCGTATTTTCAGTAATTTGCGCAAGAATATCTCCTGTCAAGTCTGGAGTGGTGTTTAAAATGGAACACGCAATATTAACTGCGTTCCATCGCAATTTAATCCCTTTAAAAATAATATAATTAGAAAGCCATCCTTTCAAGGATGCCACATTCTGTCGAGCCGTACTAATAATCTCCCACATGTTTTCCCCGGAAATAGGATTAATTCCCAGGGATACACTCTGAAGAGGAATAATCGGGCGCATATTTTTATAGACCTTTACTTCAAAACTACCGATTCCAGAAGCTTCTAAAATTTCACTATCAATAATGATGGTATTATTCGGAGCAGATTCAAGGATTTCAACTTTTGCAGCCCCAATCGCACCAGTAAGCTCATCCTCAAATGCAAGCACATCATCTTGATTAATTGAGAGTGTATATTGCGTTCGGGGACTTACCAAACAATAACCTAGTAAATTTGGTTGCGATTGTACTTCCAACATCATTTCTGATGCTTTTTGGATGGGAGGTTCAGTTGAATATACAACTATTTGTTGGGATTGAACATTAGTATCTTCTTTGGTATCCCGACTCATTCGAATTTCGGTCGGATTTACTAATGCTTGGCTGATACGTGCCGATCCTATTGATCGCGTCAATGGATCTTCCCATCCAATAAGTAATCCAGGAGCGAGACCAAGTTGTTGGATGATAGTACTACTAAGCTGCACTTTACCCCCTTCGATCGCATTATCTACCACGGGAGTTAGGATTATTCCTCCTTTTTGATTTTGGAGGGAATAAATATCAATTTGATCGGGATATGGGGTAACTGGGGCAGATTGAGCATAATCTTGTCCAGGAGTAGAAGGAAATTGTTGAGGAGGCTGAGGCATAGTTCTTGGGGGTGGAGTGGGTGTCGGTTGGGGTATAGGTGTACTCTGAGGCAGTGGTGCTTGACTGGGCGCAGGAGTGGGTTGGGGAGCAGGTTTAGGTAAGGGCACATTCTCTGATACGGGTGTAGGAGTTGGCTGAGGAGATGGTGCAGGAGGTCTCTCTGGGAGTGGAGCTGCGGTTGGTTGAGGGATTGGTTTTGAAGGTGTCATTTGGGGAGGTGGTCTTGGTAATGGCGTTAATGAAGAATCTGGTAGGGATTGACCTTGAGGTTGTTGTTGAGGTACTGGGGCAGGACGAGGTGCTGGTACTTTAGGAATCTGAAGCTTAGGAGGAGCTAATCCAGAACTGCCTACAGGTCGAAGAATTAATTCGACTCCCGAAAATTCAAGAGAATCCACCACGTTTTTTGAAATTTGAGCCGCAAAATCTAAGACCATATTAGAAATTTCTACAACCGCATGCATTTTTTTACCATTATCGGGATTTTCAACTTCGATGGAAGCACCGTTTGAAACGCCTAATTTATTGGCATTTTCTTGGCAAATAACTACTTTATCTTGAGTACTTTCACTTACATCGACAAAAATTTTTAACTCACTCATAATTGCTCACATCTTTTTATCTAATTTAAATCTACGCATTATCTATTAGGATATCGCACCCCAATTTCCTTAGCATAATAACGGAATACAGATACAATTTTCCCTAAATCTTCCGTTTTTCGGCTGGCACCCATTAGGAAAAACCGTCCAGCGGCACTGAGTATAATAAACGCACTATCTCCGCGTAATACTACCTCTAATAAATTATTATATCCTAAAGCGTCGATTGAATCTTGACCACTCTGCATTACAACCGCACTTAAGCTGGAAAATAAATCGGGGTCCACATCATAATCTGGAATACATGAAAAAGCAAGCCTTAAGCCATCACGAGTAACAAGTGCAAGAGCCTCGAGTTCCGTATGCTCAGTGATATTTCCAAGAAAATTTGATAAGCTATGGGCCTCTTCTGGGGTTAAATCGCTCATTTAGACTTCTGAAATTGTTAATTGTAAATATCTTTTTTTCTTTAATTAATTATAAATAAAAGTTTCATGCTTAAAAATTTATATTTCAACAAAGAAGAGCAATATAAATAAAGGATTAGAAATGAGGGTTCAACTTAAAAAATTATTTGCTGCCCTCTAATTGCGTTTTAATTTGATCTTTTAGTATTTCCTTTTTCGATTTAAATTCTACTTTAGCGTCGGTAGGTTCTCCAATTCTCTTTAAAAATTCGATTGCTAAGATTTTTCCGTTTTCGGATAAAATTCTTGGAGAATAATCTTCAGCAAAGAATACACCCTCAGGAACAGAACCAACTTTCGAAATTTCTTTTGTAATTTGTTTCTTACCTAAGAAATTTTGTACTTTTTCCACAACTGAATACGCGTGATTGCCGATGATAATTAGTTCTCGTTCAAAACCATCGGGAATTCTAATCTCTTCTAACTTCTGCATGATCTGTTCGAAATCTACGCTTGTTTCGTCTTGCATTAGTGTTGAAATTGATTCTTCACCTCGATATAATGGGCCTGTGTTTAGCGCAATTCTGTCTTTGCTTCCTGCAATATTCATTCCATCTGCAGGTTCGGGAATTCCAAAAGGATCTTTTTCTCTGAGAGGATGCACGGAGGAACCTGAGGGAATCACCTTTAGTGGAGGAGCTTCATTCGCTTTAATTTCCTTTGCTATTCCGCCTTCTGTTTTTCCCCCTATTAATTTTATAAAGTCAGGATCTTCATCTCCTTCGTCTTGAGGGACAACAGCATAATGCATACCTACCTGACCTCTGATTTCTTGGCTTCTTTTCGCTCCAATAAATTTTGATCGAACGTTACTTTCCACACCTTTCCAAAGAAAGACTTTTCTTAAATCATCAGCAACAAGAACATAACACTCATCACTTTTTAACACGTCTTTGATTGGTCCTTCTGAGAACACTTCTGTGGTCGTTCCATCAGGATTAATTAGAAAAACTTGACTTCCCATTTAACTCCTCAACCTTTAATTTTCTCAGTAAAAATAATGAAAATAATTTTTATACTAATAATAAGTTCGAAATTAATAAATTTTTACTAAAAAAAAAGAATTTATTCTAACTAGTGATTAGGTGGTGAAGAATTTTGGGATGCAAACAAAAAAAATTAATAATTTTTTAGGTTCAAAATACAATTATTGATGTTTTGAATCATATCAAGAGCAGTAAACCGAGGTCCAATATTTTCTTTGCAATATTCCCCTATATAGCCATTTAAAAAAGCAGCGGAGCATGCTGAATCAAAAGGTTTATTTCCAATAGTCATAAAACAGCCACATAATCCCGCAAGAACGTCTCCAGTACCTCCTATTGCCATTTCTGGACACCCAGTGCGATTAATCTTC
>Ga0180433_10012029_pt1 | contig 10169 bp, 6 predicted proteins | sample SS_ome_8_FD_132980 | JGI IMG/M metagenome (GOLD analysis project Ga0180433, IMG submission 132980) | Hypersaline lake sediment archaeal communities from the Salton Sea, California, USA - SS_1_D_1 metaG | ecosystem: Environmental > Aquatic > Non-marine Saline and Alkaline > Hypersaline > Sediment...
CATTGATCGCCGAATTTTTAGAGTACCTGGAAATCGAAAAAGGCTGCTCTCCTCTGACGATTCGCGAGTATAAACATTATTTGAAACGCTTCTACAATTGGGTCACAGAGAATTGCCCTACTACAAAACCTGAAGACATAAACTTGGACATTATCAGGAGGTACAGATTATATTTAGCGCATTTGCGTGTTCGCAATGGCCTGCAGTTGGGGCGTGTCACCCAGAGCTACCACATCGTTGCATTGCGGGCTTTTCTTCGGTATCTATTAGTTCAGCGTGATATACCCACTTTGTCTCCTGATAAGATAGAGCTCCCAAAACAAAGCTCCCGTTCCATTACCTTTTTAAACCTGGAACAGCTAGACAGACTTCTAAACAGTCCCAAAATAGCAACTGATGCAGGACTCAGGGACAGGACTATTTTAGAAACCCTATTCAGCACCGGTTTGAGAGTATCAGAATTAGTTAGTTTAAATCGTGATCAAATAGACTTAGAGCGCAAGGAATTTGGCGTCAAAGGTAAAGGGAACAAGCTACGAGTAGTTTTTTTATCGGATACAGCCGTGGAGTGGATTGAACGCTACTTGAGATCGCGCCAGGATAACTTTAAGCCCCTGTTTATACGTCATAACGGCAAGGTAGATATCCTGAACAACGGTGAAGGAATGCGGCTGACAGTAAGGTCCATACAAAGAATTGTTGCCAAGTATGCAAAAAGAGCCGGTCTGCCGATCGAAGCGACCCCCCACACCCTGAGGCACTCCTTTGCCACAGACTTGTTGATAAGTGGCGCTGATATACGCTCCGTCCAGGAAATGCTGGGCCATGAAAGCATCAGGACAACCCAAGTTTACACCCACGTTACTAATAGGCATCTGAAAGAAGTTCACAAAGCCTTCCATAGTAGAAGTAAGCAAGTGTGAATTTTATGCCTAGAATATTATGTCAAGTATTATTAGGGGAGGGCTGTCTACTAAAAATTAAATACAAAATTTTTAGACCACATACACTGAAATTCTAATAAACAAATACAACTACGACTCTGCCACATATTTATAACCACAGCCCTACCATTAATGACCTTAGTTTAAAAACTCATACACCATACTTCCTACATATTTAGTAATGGCGGGAGCGGCAGTTAACCCCGGGGATTCTATCCCGATTAGATTTATTAAGCCCGGAAAGCCTGCCTTCTCTTCATGTGTAATGACGAAATCTCGGAAACCTTCTCCTGGCCCTTGAAGCTTGGGTCTTATGCCAGAAGACTCGGGGGTTAAATCTTCAAGTTCAATAAATGGAAGGAATCTCTTGGCTGAATTGTAGAAATATTGCTTATGCTTCTCATCAACTGCATAATCTATCGCTGCAACATAGTATGCGCTGGGGCCAAGTAGTATCCTACCGTCAAGCCCTTGTTTCCAATGAATACCATGTCCGGCTTGCTCCGGGGCCGGGTAGATCAACCTGCTTACCAGATTTCTATATTTTGAGTCTAGACTGAAATATTCGCCTCTGCAATAATGAAGCTTATAACCTGCTTTGACTATATCTATGCCGACTAGCTGGGCTATCCTATCAGAGTTTAAGCCGGCGCAGTTCACGACAACATGAGCAATGAAAGTGGAAAACCCATCTCGGTCCTTGATTTGAACCTTATACTTTGTCCCTGCCCTCTCTATTCCTATTACCTCAGTGCCGAAAACAAACTCAGCTCCTTTTTCCCTCGCATGGTTGTAAAGCAACTTCAGCAAAGTATGGCAATCTAAAATCCCACTGGATGGGGATAATAACCCTGCTTTGCCTTTGATGTTTGGCTCGAGTTTCTTCAATTCTGGCCGAGAAAGGAGCACTAAATCATCAACGCCATTTTTTCTTCCCTGCTCGTAAAGTTCACCGAGCCAGCTAATCTCATCTTCGTCTACTGCTACGATAATCTTTCCAGATTTCTTAAAGGCGATATTATGTTTGTTACAAAGCCTGTAAAGGAGGCTTTTCCCTTCTACACAAAACTTAGCTTTTAGGGAGTCCTCAGGATAGTAGATACCGGCATGAATTACCTCGCTATTCCTGCTGCTGGTCTCGAGCCCAAACGTACGGTTCTTCTCAAAGACGAAAACTCCCTTTTCCCTTTGTGAAATTTCACGAGCCGTAGCCAGGCCAATCACTCCAGCACCAATGATTGCTATATCGATTTCGGCAAGCATTTATCCTCCTGGTTCTTATACGTGACGTCAGTCAGGGCTATTTACACTCATTTTATAGAGGTCAATTAATTACTCGAGCTTCCAACCTAGTCTTGAGTATAAGACTGTGCCGATAAGGAGAAGTGCGAAGGAAAGAACTATGGTGAGAGTCATTTGGCCGAAAGTTAAAGGGTTATATGCAACCATATCGGGTCCGGCCAGTAAGTGTACGATAGATGCCTGTGCTGAGGAAATGGGATAGACCCGAGCAAACGTCTGAAGCGGCCCCGGCAGGCCCTCGTATGGGAAAAATAGGCCTGATATGGCGGATGTTATTACTGCAATGCCGACCCCTGTCATAATTGCGCCCTGAAGGTTCTTAATCAATGTGCCGGTAATAAGCCCCACTCCGGCAGATGCACAGATCACCAGAAAGACGAAGCCAATCGCCTGTGGAATCTCGACTCCAGCTCCTGTGAAACGTGCACCGACTATGATACCGATTACAATAACCAGAGCTGCTGCCAGTAAAGAAAGTGTAATAACAGCAGAGATTCTACCAAGGAAATCCTTGTAAGGTTTTATGGGCATTGATATGAGTTTGGAAAGCAAACCGTTCGCTCTATCACCGGCAATACTGGCGGGCAGGTTGGACATGCCGGCTATCATCAGAGCAAAAACCATCATTGAAATGGCAATAGAGCCTTTAATATAGGGAACCACTTGTTGAGGGGCACTACCTGTAAATGAAAAACTTCCAATGAGTATCCAGATTATTGGCCACGCTATGGTCCAAAACAGTGCCGCCTTCTCCCTGAGTAGCTCCTTGACTGCCTTGGCATAGGCTGCAGATATCTGCCTCAATTATCCTGTTGCCTCCTGTAAGTGTCTTTCAGTAAGTCTGAAAAAGACGTCTTCGAGGGTGGGTCGCGCCATTTCGATACGCATCACTTTGTGTCCGGCTTGGTCAAGGCTCCTTACCATATCCGCCAGTACTCTATCACCATTGCCTGAGTAAATCTTGTAGCCAGCCTCCGATTCTGCTACCTTTCCATTGATGCTATAACCCTTTAAAACCGAGAGTACACTATCGGTCTTCACAGCCGTCTCCACAGTTATCACATCCTCGACAGCATGTTGCCTCTTGAGTTCATCAGGAGTGCCTTCAGCTATCATTTTGCCGCTGTCTATAAGACCCACTTTTGAGGCTAACTCAGCATCGCTCCCGATATGAGTAATCAGAATGATACTGGTTTTCCTGCCCATAATATCCTGAACCATACCGAAAAAGGACCTTCTAGCAGCGGGGTCGAGTCCCGTCGTTGGCTCATCCAGAATAAGGACCTTTATACCAGGGAAAATTGCCGTGGCAACCTCTAATTTTTTTCTCATCCCACCTGAGTACTTGGCGACTCTTTTATCCGCTTCTTCAGAAAGCCCAACGTTTTTTAGCACTTCAGTCACTAGCTGATTTGCCTTGCTCCCGGAGTATCCCAGGAGATTAGCGAAATACACGAGGTTTTCTCTTCCGGAGAGCTTGGGCGAGGAGAAATTCTCCTGGGGCACATAGCCTATAAATTCCTTAGCTTGTGCCGGCTTTTTTCCATAGATTTCAACAATACCGCTATCCTGCGTTTTCACCGCAGCAATTATTGAAGCGAGGGTTGTTTTCCCGGAACCATTTGGCCCCATTAAGGCATAGAACTCGCCTTCTGGTACATCAAGATTAACTCCGTCAAGCACACGTCGATTGTCATATATCTTGACTAAATTCTCTATATGTATCGCAAACACTTAGAGCTGCCTCCAGTCTTTAAGCGGATACAATATTATATCTCATTAAGCAAATTATCTATATAGAAAGCTCATTATGACACCTGTGACTCATCGGAAAGTAAGGGGTGAAAGTAAGCTACTGAAGGATTAACGTAGAGTCTTTGGATTAGCGCAATATGATGTGTAAAAATATGTATCCTGGACTACCTGGCCAATACGGGCTGCAGCTATATTCTCTCTTTTATCCCAGAATTTTCTCTGCCTCTTCCCTATAGGCATCCATCAGATATGGTATACCGGTAACTTTGGTGCATTCTTCGGTTAAGGACATCAGTTGACGCCTGGTAATAGCTGGTAAGCTGAAACATCTTGCCCCAGCCATTAGTTGCTGTAAGCCTATTCTAATCTTTTCGCTAAAACTGTATATTCCCACAGCACCTAGCGGGATATTCTTCATTTCACCAGCACCTACTATACCCTTGACATCTTCGTAACAGACGAAAATCTCTTCGGGGGTTGAACCGAATTGACCAACTGTGTTGGGTAACTTCCCATCCTCAAGCCACTGCTTAATATTTTTACCTACCATTCCCGGTATCATTAGAGCCCGTCCCATGCAGACTGCTTTTGTGAAGGGTGCGCCAAGTGCCAGAGCCTTGAATATGCCATCTTCACTACTGAATCCACCGGCAAAGGCGATATCGGGTACTTGTTCACCTTTATCTGCCAGCTTCTGGCAAAAATCGTAAGCAGCAGCGTGGAGGTAGAGACTTGGCATGCCCCATTCTTCCATCATTCGCCACGGGCTCATACCAGTACCACCGCCAGCGCCATCAAGTGTAAGCAAATCAATCTTGGCATTCGCTCCCCACTTGATAGCCATAGCTAGTTCTCGCAACCCATATGCACCGGTTTTCAAAGTAATACGTTTGAAGCCCATGTCTCTGAGCCGTTTAACCTCAGTATAAAAACCTTCTTCATCAATAAAGCCGAGGCGGCTGTGGCGTTCAAACTCCTTTAGAGAACCATCCTTAAATGCTGCCTGGGCTAATGGATTTGAAGGATCAGGAGTGATAATATAGCCACGTTTTTGAAGCTCCAGTGCTCGTTCTAGACTGCTGACCTTGATTTCACCACCAATACATTTGGCACCCTGTCCCCATTTGAGTTCAATTGTGTTCAAGCCATGTTTTTTGCTAACATATTCAGCGACACCCAATCTGGTATCCTCTACATTCATCTGAACCAGGATTTCACCATATCCTTGGTGATAACGCCGGTAGACCTCGATTCGACGATCCATATCTGGCGATGAAGCAACCTTGCCATTTGAATCTAGCTCAAGCTGAGGGTCGATGCCACAAACGTTCTCACCACAGACCAATGTAATCCCACTGATAGCAGCGCCAATAGCGAAATGCTCCCAATTCTTGCGGGCTATCTCTGTGGAACCTAAAGCTCCAGTAAAAATGGGGACCTTCATGCGGACTTTAATGTCCCAGCCGTATTCAGTCTCAGTATTTGCTATTGGGAAAGTAGCTGTATCAGGGTCACCGATTACTCCAGGTGGTAATCCTTCGGCTCCTAAAGCATATCCCTGGATATTCAGATGCGAGTAATCAACCGGATAATCCTTGTCACCTCCGGCAGTAACTTCACCGTAGGGTCCGGGATATATTAGCTCCCTACCACGAAAAGTTGCCCTGAAAACCTCGCAGTTGCCGGTGCAACCGTCAAGGCAACGGGAACAGATACCACTCATAGGTACCACACTTCTGGAACGATTGGCGGTTCTAGTAGCTTCATTGGCATTTGGTTGTTGCAGATTCATTCTTTGAGCGCTCCTTTACTTACTATTTCTTAACGGGTATCCCTTTTGTTCAGTTGCTAATTCTTACATAGACTATGGGAATATCCCTCTGAAAGCCATAGCGCATGCCAGTCGGCGCAGTGCAATCATATAAGCCGCTGTCCTCATATTCACTTTCTCTTGCTGGCTAGTCTGTAGCACCTCAGCAAAGGCTTTAGTTAGAATCTTCTGTAAGTGATTATTTACTTCCACTTCATCCCAGAATAAGAATTGCAGGCCCTGCACCCATTCAAGGTATGATACTATCACTCCACCCGTGTTAGCTAATACGTCAGGAACAATAAATATGCCATTGTCCCCAAGAATCCTGTCTGCCTCAGGCGTGGTTGGACCGTTAGCACCTTCTATAACTACTTTGGCTTTTACCGAACTTGCATTAGCTTTGACTAGCTGATGTTCGATAGCTGCTGGTATTAAGATATCACATCGCAGTTCCAAGAGCTCAGCATTAGTTATAGTTTCGGCATTCTTAAAGCCGATTATTGAACCTGTCTCCTTTTTTTGATTCATCAAACCTTCGAGATCTAGACCCTTTGTATTGTAAACGCCGCCCTTAGAATCGCTCATTGCTATTATCCGAAAACCCTCTCTGGCGAGAAGCTTAGCTGCCGCCACCCCCACATTTCCGAAGCCTTGAACGACAACTGTTGCTTCCACAGCATTTATACCCAAATGCTGGGCCGATAGTAATGTACTTATCATACAGCTGCGTCCCGTAGCTTCGAACCTGCCCATACTCCCGCCAACTTCCAAAGGTTTGCCTGTAGTAACAGCAGGTACGGAATAACCTCTACCCATACTGAAGGTATCCATAATCCAAGCCATGATTTGAGGATTAGTACCCACATCGGGAGCCGGGATATCAGTTTCAGGACCTATTAAAAGAGTGATTTCAGCAGTATATCGCCGAGTTAATCTCTCTAATTCACTTTGGGACAAAGCCTTTGGATCACAGATCACGGCTCCTTTGGCACCACCATAGGGAATATCAGCAACCGCAGTCTTCAAAGTCATCAAAGCGGCTAAGGCTCTAACTTCGTCTAGGGTAACGTCTGGGTGGTAGCGGATTCCTCCTTTGCCTGGCCCGCGAATATCATTGTGCACCACCCTGCATCCAGTAAAAATCTTTACCGTTCCTTCATCCATTTTAACCGGGAAGTGGACTATCAATTCCCGCTCACATTCCATCAATCTTAAACGGCATGCTTCAGCGATATTCATCCTGTCACAGACGTTACTAATCAGCTTTCTTACATTATCGAATGCTTGCTCGCTACTAACTGTACTCATAAACTCCCCTCCTGTTATCTGCCTTAGGTTTTTACAGGTATCGCCCTTTCATTAAGATATCTCTTCGCTTCAGGTATAGGTATTTCACCGAAGTGGAGGATGGAAGTAGCCAGAACTGCTGAAGCGTTGCTACCAGTCACAACTTCATTAAGATGCTCAAGCTTTCCTGCTCCGTGCCAAGAATTTTCATGATTGCGATTGTCTTTCTTTATACGGCCTGTGCTTCGAAGCTCACAGCGAAACTTAGGTAGTCTGGGTAACTAGAAATCGTTTCCCACAATACCAGAATAAAGCCGTGGCTGTCAACTGCAATCCATTCCTATTGTTTTGCAGTATACCGATTAGGCGCTTGCCTAGTTCCGGCGTTTGGTGTATCATGAAGCTCTCAGGAAATCGACAAGATATGAAGGTAGGGGTTCTCTCTCTACAGGGAACATTCATAGAACATATTGAAATTCTGCGGCAATTAGGTGTAGAAGCCCCTCCAATTCGCCTACCCCACGAACTTAACGCACTAGATGGGCTTATTATCCCCGGTGGAGAAAGCACTACCATTCTAAGGCTCATGGAGAGTTTCGGGTTGATCCGCCCTATAAAGGAGATGGTGCTAAATGGTACAGCTATATGGGGGACCTGTGCCGGGATGGTTTTGCTTGCCAAAAGCATCTCGAACTATGAAATGGAGACTCTGGGACTCATGGATATGAAGATCAGGCGCAACGCATTTGGCAGCCAACCTGATAGCTTTGAGGTGGACTTAGAGATACCAGCTGTGGGCAGAAAGCCATTCCATGCTGTTTTCATTCGAGCTCCAGTCATCGAGGAGGTTGAACCAGGCGTAAAAATACTATCCCGCCTTCCCAATGGCACCATCGTAAGCGCCAGGCAAAATCGGTTGCTAGCCTGTGCTTTCCACCCGGAGTTCACCGACGACTTAAGATTCCACAACTATTTTCTAGGCATGGTAAACCGAAGACTATCCAGTAACCCTGAGGACGGAATCCTCCAAATTAGCAGGCCTGCGGCTTGAAGGATACTCGTTTTCTGGAAATTGTAGAAAGGTAAGTCTATTGTTTCGAATCGAAGTCTCAGTAAGGGCAAGTTTCCCTGACCCCAGGGGAGACAGGCTTGAGATGGACATCCGCGACATCGGCATCATGACTATAACACGGGCTAGGGTTAGCGATTTGTATTTCCTGGAGGGAGAACTGGATGAGGCGGAGGCAAGAAAAATCGGCCAGGAACTACTCGCTGACCCTCTAGTTGAAGACTTTTCTTGGAGCGAGAGTCCCTTATCTCCTATTAATGGTGGGGATGTCCACAATATTGAGGTAGCTTACAATCCTGGCGTGACCGATCCTATAGAGGAAAGTGTAGGCAAGGCTATCCGCGACCTCGGCATAACCACGGTTACATCAGTGAAAACGGCCCGCAAATATTCTTTATGGGGCGACCTCTCGGAGGAGATCCTGCAATCTATCTGCGATAAGCTGCTGGTCAATAGCTTGATCCAGCACGTAGTCACCAAGAGGGAAGCGGTTACCCTCCCCTGCACAACCTACAAATTTGCATTAACTACTGTAGATTTGCTTAACCTGGACGATGACGGCCTAATGGAGGTTAGCAAGGATAGACTTTGGTTGAATCTAGATGAGATGAAGCATATCAGGGATTACTTCTCAAAGCTGGGTCGCAATCCTACCGATGTAGAGCTTGAGACTCTAGCACAAACCTGGTCCGAACACTGCATTCACAAAACCTTCAAGAGCAAAATCAGGCTAGGCCAGCTTGTTGTCGACAACCTGCTTAAGAGCACTGTGATGAGGGTCACTGAGGAGTTAAAAAAACCTTGGTGTCTTTCGGTTTTTCGAGACAATGCTGGTGTAATAGATTTCGATGGCCGTTATGCTGTCTGTTTCAAGGTAGAAACGCATAACCATCCCTCGGCAGTCGAGCCCTACGGAGGAGCAGCGACGGGTATAGGGGGTGTAATCCGTGATATCCTGGGGACAGGACTAGGAGCCAAGCCCATCCTAGACACGGATGTTTTCTGCTTTGCTCCCCCTGATTTTCCCGATAATGAACTCCCCCATGGTGTCTTGCATCCCCGCCGTATTTTCAAAGGTGTCCGAGCCGGTGTGGCTGATTACGGGAACCGACTCGGTGTACCAACATTGAACGGCGCTATACTCTTTGATGATCGATATCTGGGCAACCCCTTGGTCTTCTGCGGTACAGTGGGCTTATTGCCCGCGAGCATGAGCCAGAGAGGTCAACAACAGGCTGGAGATTTGGTAGTTCTGGTAGGTGGTAGGACTGGACGTGACGGTATTCATGGCGTTACTTTCGCATCAGGAGAGCTTACTAAGGAATCGGAGGCTATTTCAGCCAGCTCTGTTCAGATTGGTGACCCGATTACAGAAAAGAAGTTGATAGATATTCTCCTCAAAGCACGGGATCGGCAATTATACAGGCGCATCACCGATTGTGGAGGAGGTGGGCTTTCATCAGCGGTGGGAGAAATGGCTGAAGAAACAGGTGTGCGTGTTTATCTTGAGCGGGTTCCTCTGAAGTATTTGGGGCTCTCCTACACAGAGATATGGATATCCGAATCTCAAGAGCGAATGGTGCTGGCTGTACCACGAACTGCAGTCGACCAGTTACTTTCTCTTTTTCAGAGTGAGGGAGTAGAAGCTACCATCATTGGAGAGTTTACCGATACTCAACGGCTTGAGCTTTTCTACGACAGTAACCTAGTTGGTGATCTCGATATGCAATTTCTGCATAAAGGACTGCCTCAACGCGAAAATGAGGCTGTTTGGGAGCCGCCACACCATACGGAGCCGGACTTTCCACAACCAACTGACCTGTGTGAAGACCTGTTGAGTATTTTAGCCTCGTGGAATGTTTGCAGTAAGGAATGGGTAATACGCCAGTACGATCACGAGGTGCAGGGTGGTAGCGTTATGAAGCCTCTTACCGGGGTAAATAACGATGGCCCCAGTGATGCCGCAATCGTTAGGCCGCTTCTCGATTCAGATATGGGC
>Ga0180433_10012031_pt1 | contig 10168 bp, 6 predicted proteins | sample SS_ome_8_FD_132980 | JGI IMG/M metagenome (GOLD analysis project Ga0180433, IMG submission 132980) | Hypersaline lake sediment archaeal communities from the Salton Sea, California, USA - SS_1_D_1 metaG | ecosystem: Environmental > Aquatic > Non-marine Saline and Alkaline > Hypersaline > Sediment...
CCAAAATATCCGGATAGGTGTTTTTCAACCTCTTTGCTGATCACTGTCTGGTTCATTATGTATAACTATAATAACAGGATTCCATATAGTGAATAAGATGGAATCCTTTTAAACTTCACTCTACGGTAAAAATATAACTTCCTGCAGCGGCAATAATCTTTCCGTCTTCCTGAACAGATATACCCTCAATTTCATTAGTCCCAATCTCTGTCCCGCCTTCTTTAACAACAGAGCTTTCATCGACATCCGGCAGATCAACTAACGCTTTTGCATTTGGAGGCACAACAAGCTTAAGGGTAAATGTATCCCCCGACTTTTCCCAGTCAACCGACAACATACCATAATTAGTATCATATTCTGCCTTAGCCCGTTTAAGATCACCTGCCGGTCTTGGCCTGATAATCACTTGTTTGAAACCGGGTGATTCATCACATAAATTGATACCGGCTAACGTATTCCATATCCATTCACCAATGCATCCCAAAGCAAAATGATTACGTGAATTCATTCCCTCAGGAGGTTCGGTATCTGAATTCCAGAGTTCCCAGATAGTGGTTGCACCCTGTTTTATCATATATCCCCAACTGGGATAATCGGTCTGATTGATCATTTCATATGCAAGGTCATGATGATCATATCTGCTTAGCATAGGGAGTATATATCCAGTACCTAAAAAACCAGTGGTAGGGTGAACATCATGTTCCTTTACATCATTTACCAGATTTTGAACAACTTGATCTGTAAGGCCTTCAGGAACAATCCCGAATGCAAGCGGTAATAAATTAGCAGTTTGCGTTTTTCCCGGATAATTCAAACTATCAGGATCCCAGTATTCACGCTGGTAAGCTTTAGCTATACGGCCGGAAAGATCATCATACATTTGTGCATCATCGGTCTTTCCGATAATCTTTGCCATCTTACTTAACAGTTTAGTGGAATAAAAATAATAGGCGGTTCCAATAGGTTTGCCGGGTGTAGGTTCCACAGCTATCCAGTCGCCATATCCGTACCATCCTTCACGGCCTTCATCCCAAACATAAATATCGTTATTACTTTCCTTCCTCATATATTCCACCCATGCTTTCATGCCATCATAATTTTCTTTAATAATCCGTTTATCCCCAAAATAGCGGTAAGTCATCCATGGAATAATAACAACTGCATCGCCCCATCCCGGTTTGGAGGGACCGCTAACGACGATGGGCGGATTCACGTCATATACCCAGCCCTCATCATCCTGGCCATCAGTAATATCAAACATCCACTTAGTCCAGTACTGATCCAGATACATATTGAAATTTGCAGTCGGGGCAAAGATCTGAGCATCGCCCATCCATCCGAGACGCTCATCCCTTTGCGGACAATCAGTAGGTGCAGGATAAAAATTACCCCGTTGTCCCCACCTTATATTTTCGTTTATATTGTTAATAAGATCGTTAGAGCATTCAAAATGACCGACAAATGGCTGATCGGCATATATGACTTTCCCGGTAATATCACCTTTTTGAGGTTTTTCTTTAAGTCCCGATACCTGTACATATCTGAATCCATGATAAGTAAATTTAGGTTCCCAGATAATTTCTTCGCCATTGGAAACAATCATATCGGTAGCATCTGCCGAACGAAGATTCTCCTGGGCAACAGTACCGTCTTCATGCAGCAGTTCGGCAAACCTGAATTTTATTGTGTCGCCTTCAGGAGCATTGACCTTCACTTTGGCCCAACCAACCATATTTTGTCCCATGTCATAAACATACTCACCGGCTACAGGTTCAGTAAGAGCAACAGGTTCTATATCCATCTGATATTTCATAGCAGGGGCAAAAGGACCAACCAGTTTGCCTTCATAATCTGCTATTTTAACGGGGGACCATGCCGAATCATCAAAGCCGGAATTATTCCAGCCGGGTAGTTCAAGATTGGCATCATACTTTTCACCGTCATAAATATGATCTTCCCATATTGGAGAATCAGTCCATTTCCACGACTCATCAGATACAACAACCGTCGACGAACCATCTTCAAAATCTAATCTTAACTGCATAATAAATTTCAATGGACCTTCACTGTATTTATTGCCTCCTTTCCATCCGAGTCCCCCGGACCACCACATATTTCCTAATAAAGCCCCAAGTGCATTTTCTCCCGCAGACAATAAATCTGTTACATCATAAACCTGATATTCCAGCCTTTCCGGATAATGAGTCCATCCGGGAGTCAACAAATCATTACCTGCTTTTTCTCCATTGATATACAGAACATAGTTTCCAAGTCCGCTTACATAAACAAGTGCATTTTTCAATGGTTTATCGGTCGACAAGCTGAATTCCTTGCGCATATAAGCAGAACGTCCCGGATCATCCTCAGAACGGGCTATCCATTGAGCCTGCCAGTCCCCTTCATCCATCATTCCCATTTCCCATAAGGAAGTTTCGCTCCATTGGCTAGCCTCTCCGTCTTTATCCCAAATCCTTACTTTCCAGTAATAATCCTTTTGCGATAAAAGTTCCGAACCATCGTACTTGATATGAACTGACTTATCCGATTCTGTCTTACCGGAATCCCATACATCTCCCTTGTCTTTTTCAAGTAACTCAAGACTACTTGCAACGAGAATCTGATAAGCTGTCTGACATGCCCCGCGTCTCTCATCATTTATTTTCCACTGAAGAAGAGGATTTACCCGGTCTATGCCCAGCGGATTTTCACGAAATTCACATTTCAACCCGCCAACAGTGGCAGGCGATTTTGCTTGCTGACAGGACATTAACATAAAGAAGACTGCCGTAAAAACATAAACTGTAGAGGTAATTGTTCTTTTCATACGTCTAAAATTTTTTAATATAATTTAAATTTACTCATTAGATTCTAATTAATCAATAAGTTCGGCCTAAAAAGAAAGTAAAGCGTCATCTTTAATTGATTAAATGATTTATTTTTAATCGTATTATAATTTGGGTTGAAGTCCGGATAATATAAATTTATTTGTTACCCCGGCATTAATGCCGGGGCTAAAAATACCTCATCAATCAAGGGCTTGAGGCAAATAACTATTTTTTACCCTGACAATAATTACTAAAAATATATAAAATTTAATTATAAAAATGTATCTTAGTATTATTTCATTTCATTATAATTATTTATTTTAAAGGTATGAAATGGAACTCGTCATTTATAATGTCTTTCCTGTGTTTACGAAAGTACATGACTCGTTTCATATATTTTAATATCAAAATGAAATGCCGCTTTTTTTTCAGAATTATATTGGAATAACACATCATATTGCGGAATGAGACAGGAACGTTCAAACTTCATTTGATATTCTTAATAAAAAAATGTAAATACCAGAACTATGAAAAATACATTGTTGACATACTTTAATCATCGTTTATCGGATGAAAAATTAACTGAAGAGCAAAAAGGAATACCTGGCCCTATTATAACTATTTCCAGAGAAGTAGGATGTAACGGCGTCAAGTTTGCAAAAAAAATGGCAGACTATCTGAATGAAAAAAAAATCTATTCGGAATGGAAAGTGCTCAGTAAGGAAATTTTCTTTGAAAGTGCCAAGGAACTTGACATGGAGCCTGAAAAAATCAGGAGTATTTTTAAACAAGATGATTCTTATGCATTGAATGATATATTAAAAGCTTTTGGAACCCGCAGATTTAAAAGCACGCAAAAAATAACCCGTACAGTTAAAGATGTTATCAAAACATTAGCTATTAACGGATTTTGCATTATTGTAGGTCGTGCTGCACACATAATTGCACATGACATAAAAAATGCACTTCATCTGCGGATGGTAGCCCCGCTCGAATATCGTATAAAAACAATTATGGAAAATAACCAGTTAAACCGCGAAGAAGCAATTAATTTTATTTTTAAAGTAGAAAAAGAGAGAAAAGCTTTTCGTAATGCCATTGGAAATGTTAGCATGGAAGATGATCTGTTTGATCTTTTTATAAACCGTTCATCATTCAGCGATCAGGATACCATAGAATTGATCCTTCAGGCAGCGGAAATGAAGAATATCTTTAAAGATTATAAACATTAATACGCTATTCGACTCCAAAACCTGTCCAGTCGATTTCCCCGATGAACGGCTCAAAACAATTTTGCTCACCATATAAAAAATCCCTTTTTCTGCCGGGTAGTTCATAACACATCATGGGATGCAGTAAAAAAATACTGTTATTAAGCTGAATATGCTCTGTAGCTTCACGGGCATTATTACCCCATAAAAACCATGTTACATTTGGGGAATGATTATTTATATACTCCAACAAAAGGAAAGTAAAATCATCCCAGTATTTTCTATGGCTTTCCGGTATTCCCGTCTTACAGGTATATGATGTATTCAACAGCAAAACGCCTTCCTTCTCCCAATGTTTAAATAAACGTGAAGGTGGCAATATATGAAACCCGTTATTGAGTTTATCTTTTAAATCGTTATATTTTACTATTTCCCCCGAATAAGCCTTATAAAGCGCTCTCAAAATATTTTTCAGGGATATATTTTTAAATTTCTGGTCCCATGAAGTCAGATTACCCACTTCGAATGCACGTCCTGTAGCAACCCCGGGCTGGGGATAAGGATCCTGGCCAAGTATAATTATTTTTGCAGAAGAAAGTGAAAATTCAAAAAATCTAAGTGCCTTATCTCCCGGAGGAGTGTAGTTATCTCGTGAAATATTTTTTTCAATCTTTTTTAGTAATGCCCTGATCTCTTCAGATAAAAAAGGTCGCCAATCGTCCTGAATATCTATATTACTTAAAAACAGTGAATTCATATTAAAAAAAATTTTAAAAATTAACCTGTTGGCTTCTCTGGCAATCCTTTTACCAATACCGGTTTTTTATCTTCCGGTTTAATCCCGAACATATCATTTGGTGTAAGCCCGCATTCACTGATCATTTCTATACAATATTCAAGTCGCCCCAAATCACGACCTGTATTATTAGTACCAAAAGTAAACTTAACACCCGCCTCTTTGGCCATTTTTATCATCTTCGGCTTTGGAACTTTATAGCGGGCATTTATTTCAAGGGCAATATCATTTTCGGCTAATACTTTTATTACCCGCTTCATACGTTCTTCCGTCCATAACATATCATATTCATCCTCTATCACTTTTGGCAACACAGTAGGATTCACATAAATATCCACCGGTTCCTGTGAGAAAACAGCTTCTATTTTATTAACCAATTGATCCATAAACTGTTGTTTATCATCGACCCAAACCTCATCGGGCATCCAGATCCTGGTGCGACGACCTTTATAATCTGTGAAAGTCATTACATCAGTAAAAACATAATCAAATTCAGCCACTGCTTCCGGTGAAAAAAGAGTTACCCATTCCCTGCCCTCGGCCTGCATACCTTTGAAAACAGGACTTCCTTCGACATCTTCAATATATGCATTAAGTGACGAATCATTGGTTACAGGAAAATGAAGTCCGCAATTCGGAGCAATACCATAATTTATTCCGAGACGCTGTGAATTTTCAACTGCTTCATCAAGGGTTAATCCTCCTTTAAGGTGTACATGATAATCAACTAAAGGGAAACCTGCCCTCATCAATTTGGTTACCGTCGTATCCCATTCCTTATCCGTTAAAGGTTTTCTTCGCTCTCCTTCGGGTAATGCTTTAACCTTAATATTCCGGTAATAAGTAGTACTGCCGGGATCGTGTGCCTGTAATGCAAAAGTGCCCTTGCCCAGACGTAATCCCTTACCGCCCCCCGGTCTCCATGGATCTTCAGGTTCAATGTACTGGTTTACCTTTACATCATTTACATAAACCTCTATAAAATTTTCCACAACCTTAATACGCATTTTAAACCATTCATTATCTTCAACCAGAGGAAAATATACATTTCTGATATTATAAACACTACCGGTTTTGCGACGTTCCGGATGTTTCTCAGACCCCCTGTATGAATTATTTACCTGGATTTCGTATCCTTTCTGAGGCCAGCCTTTTTTCTGGTAACGGGTATGTATAAAAATACCTGAATTGGAATGTTCAAGAGTTTTTATCTCCGTTTCGAATTCAAAATTTTCATATTCTCCCTCATAAAACAAATGAGCACGAGGCCCCGAACATTTAATAGCACCATTTTCTATGTATATACTCCCGGGATTTTCTGATGTTTTTTTCCAGCCCTTCAGGGTTTTACCGTCAAAAATCGATTCCCATTCTCCGGTTTTACTGTGGGAGTTACAGCCGATAAGTAACAGGACAGCAAAAAAAATGTTAATAATTACTGAATTTTTCATATTAAATGTAAATCAATTAGATAATAATTATCATACAAGAATAGTATTCAAAACTAATCAAAAGATTTTTTATTTTCGAATTTATCCTGAGGATTATTACCTTTAAAGCTTAAAATCAACAAAATAAAAACAATAACAGAAAAAACTAAAAACATATAACGATAACTGCCCAGTCTGGTATAAGAAAAACTGAACAATACTGGTCCGAGTGCACTCGAAAATACAACAAGAGCTGTAACGAATCCTGTAATGCTGCCTAAATGCTTTCTTCCGTAAAAGCGTGGCCAGGTAACTGTCATCAATACATTGAATAACCCGTTAACTATTCCATGACCTAAAATAAACCCATAATGAAATATTCCATCATTAAGATAAGCAAGGGAAAACATAGCAATAAACTCTCCTGCTAATATCAACATCAAAAGATACTTTAACCGTATTCTATCACTGAGCCAGCCTCCGCCAAGCGATATACCCACTGAAATAAACGATACGGGAATAAAAATCTGTAAAGCTCTTTCGCTTGCCATACCGGAAGAATCGAAAATAGAAATAAGATGAAAGGTAAATGCAGTATTATACAACGCAAACACTGCCAGAGGCAGGGCATAAATCCAAAAACTCAATGTTTTTCTTGCCTCAGCAAGTTCAAACTGTCTATGTGCCTCAACATTAACATGATGCTTTTGCCCACTATGTTTCTTACCGTCCGGTACCATACCTATTTCCTCCGGGTTATCCCGGAAAAAAATTAACACAAAAAATGTAAAAAAGATGATGATCGCCAACGCCATTATCAGCCAGGCATCTCTCCATGACGTCATTTGTATTAGCCCGTTAAAAGTAAGAGGAGCAAGAGAAAAACCAAGGGCGACAAAAACTGATAAAATCCCGTTTACCAATCCGCGGTGCAATATAAACCATTTCATGAGCATATTACGTGATACCATTGTTATTACTCCCTGTCCTGAAAACCGTAACATAAAAAACAGACCTGTCATAATAACCATTGCAGTCATAATATACAGACCTGATTCATTTTTATTCACAAAGTAACGGATAATGCGGTCAGACTGACTTAAAACCGCAAGTACTGTTGCCAGCAATAAAGAAGCTGCCATGCCAATCCAACGTGCACCGTATTTGTCATAAAGCTTGCCTGCCCAAGTTAGAAGTAGAGAACTTGCAATAGTACCAATCATGTATGCCGTGCTTATCTGATTCCGGCTAATGTCAATGCTGTCAATTAAATAATCAGTAAAAACGGATACCCCCATAGTCTGCCCGGGAGCACTAACCAATACACCAATTATGGATGCGAATAAAATGACCCATCCATAAAAAAAAGGAATCTTATTTGGATTGAAAGGAAAATTATTCCACCGGGCTTTCATGTAGTTAAAATTTTATAATTATTTGTAAATAAACTAATTAAAAATTTGAGAACATATGTAACCCTGCCTGACTGTATCAGGCAGACAAGGCACTACGCTCTCGCATGTTCGTTTTATAAAAATAATCTTTAAGCTAAAATATTTTTAAGATTCCACTGGGGTTACCATAGATTCCATATGAAATTTTCAGCAAAATTATCAGTAATAAGCCTTAATAAGCAATCACATGTTATGAACTTCGAATAACACCTAAAACTTAACCTTGAATAAAGATTTAAGATATTATTACTGATAAGACATTTTCGGATGTACTTTCAATGTCCTGTATCCATATATTGCTATAACCACAAAACTTATAAACGGCAAAATAAAAGAAAAGTTAACTGCCGGGAGCCAGCCTACTCTGCCAAGGTCAATAATAGCTCCCTGTAACGGAGGCATCAAGGCACCGCCTACAATAGCCATTACGAGTCCGGCCGCCCCAATAGTTGAATCATCTCCAAGACCTTCAAGAGCAATACCATAGATAGTCGGGAACATCAATGACATAAATGCGGAAGTAGCTATTAGCAAATACAATCCCGCCATTCCCTGAATTAAGATAACGCCGGTGATAGTGCACATACCTCCTATAGCAAAAGCCATTAAAAGGAACCTTGAATTCATATATTTCATAAGAGCTGTGCTGATGAATCTGCTGGACAGGAATATAACCATAGCAATAATATTATAATTCTGTGCAGTAGCTTTAGGTATTCCAAGATTATCGGCGTAATGAATTATGAATGTCCAGCACATAATTTGGGCTCCCACATAGAATACCTGTGCAATAACACCTTCACGGTATTTTTTATTTTTAAAGAGACGTCCGAAAATATCAGCAGTGCGTATGGTGTGATTGGCATGTTCCCTCTTAGGCATTTTCGACAAAGCAATAATAATTAATATTGCAAGAACCACAAAACCTAATATGATATATGGGTCTCTTATCACAGCAAGATCATGTGTGCGTATAGCAGCCTTTTGAGTTTCACTTAAAGTTGGAAATATCAAATCCCCCGATGCATCCCTCATATCTGACTTAAGCGAGGTAAGGATAACTCTGGACGCAACGGTCATTCCAAGTAATGAACCAACAGGATTGAAAGACTGTGCAAAATTTAGTCTTCGCGTAGCCGTTTCTTCAGGTCCCATGGAAAGGATATACGGATTAGCAGTTGTTTCCAGAAAAGCAAGACCAAAGGTCAGAATATAATATGAAACCAGAAAAAAACCGAAAATCTCGAACTGCGCTGCAGGAAAAAATAAAAAAGTTCCCGTAGCATATAGTGTCAGTCCGACTATTATTCCCTTTTTATAAGTGAATCGCTTTACAAAAAGCGCCGCAGGTATGGCCATTGTTGCATAACCGCCATAAAAGGCAAACTGAACTAATGCTGCCTTTGCGCTGGAGGTTTCCATAACAGTTTGAAAAGCAGCAACCATAGGATTTGTAATATCATTGGCAAATCCCCATAAAGCAAATAAACTTGTAATTAAAATAAATGGTACTAATAACTCTTTGGGTACAACAACTTTTTTCATGCATTACTGTTTAATTAAATATTTCAAACACCAAAAATGCAAATATATATATATCAGTCTAACCTGTACCTACCTGCACAAAAAATAATTTCTATTAAACAATATTATGTATGGAGTATCCGGAATACCTGTTGGTCTTAAATAACCATTTTGAAGATAAGCATAACGCAGTCAGCGGACTTTATGGACAGACTCCTCTAATTAGTATGGATACTGGGAATTATAACAACAGGACCAAGAAGTCCTGCTTCTCTTATTTCCCAATCAGAAGCATCGAACGGTTCATACTCGATATTCACAAAATTGATATCATGAAATTTTTTCCAGTCTTTTTCTTTTATGTCCATATAACGGATACGGTTTGCCGCAACATTAGTGACTTCTACTTCTAAATGATTTTTACCTTTTTGCAGGTTGTCAATCAGTATCTTATAAGTCGGACCAAGGAGTGTTCCGAACTCTTTACCATTAAGTTTTACCCGTGCACAATCTTTCACTACACCCAGATCCAATATTCCGCAATCATTCTCACGAACCCACTCAAAATCTATAGAATATCTTGCCGTACCTGCAAATATGCCGGTTTGCATGTCCCCCATAGCAGTCCATGAAAGCAGCTTGTTTGTATTGATATTTCCCGGGAAAACAGGACCTCCCTCTTCAAAGCTTAATTTCCATAATCCTTTAATCTCAATACTTTCCACGTCTTTTTCAGTATATGGATACACCGGCAGGTCATTTTTTTTGTCTGAACAAAATATAAAAACAGACTCTTCGGACTCTAAACTTATTCTGACACCGTTATTATTTTGCTTAGCATTAAAAATTTTGCCGTTCCCTGGACAAAGAAAAATATAGGATACAGCGTGAGTATTTAGTTTTACGAATTCATCCACCGCTTCTGTTC
>Ga0180433_10012032_pt1 | contig 10168 bp, 10 predicted proteins | sample SS_ome_8_FD_132980 | JGI IMG/M metagenome (GOLD analysis project Ga0180433, IMG submission 132980) | Hypersaline lake sediment archaeal communities from the Salton Sea, California, USA - SS_1_D_1 metaG | ecosystem: Environmental > Aquatic > Non-marine Saline and Alkaline > Hypersaline >...
GGCCTGGCCCTTCAGGTCTGCCGACTTTGCCTGGAAGGCCTTCTCGTCGATGGCCCCGGCCAGGAAGCCGTTCAGAAGCCTGTCCTGCATGTTGGCGAGCTCGGTCTTGCGCTTGGTCAGGACCTTCCTCTTCTGGGCCCGGGCGCCGGCGACGTCCGCGAACGCCGCCTCGAGGGCCTCGCGGAACCAGTCCGCGATCTCCTGCGAGGGCATGCGGAAGGAGCCGAGCTCCTCCAGGATGGCCTCCTCGAGGTCCTTCTCCCGCCAGCGGACTTTCGGGTGGGTCGAGTCCTGATCATTGTTCCCGCAACGGTAGTAGACGTGCTCGTTGCACCCGCCGCCCTTGAGCTTCCTCCGGATTCGCTCGCCCGTGATGGCGTGGTCGCAGTGAGCGCATCGCAGGACGCACCCGGAAAGCTCGATGTCAGGATTGCCCAGGCGGCGGTTTTTCCCGTTCAGGAGGTCTTGGCAGGCCTCGAAGGTGTGCCGCTCGATGAGGAGCCGGTGCTTGCCGGGGTACGTGTTCCCGTTCCGCCGGACCTCGCCGATGTAGTAGCGGTTGTTCAGGATGTAGGAGAGCGCCGTCCGGTGGAAACGGGGCTGGCTGTTGCGGAAGACGTGCCCCTCCCGCTGGAGCTTGTCGGCCAGGCTCTTGAAGGTGTACCGCCCGGAGGAATACAGCTCGAATATCCGGATGACCGTCTTGGCCTTCTCCGGGTGCGGCACGATGGGCTCGTCCCGGTCGTCGACGTTGAGGTAGCCGAAGGGGGCATGTCCCGTGGGCCAGCCCTGCCGGACCTTCTCGTCCATGCCCTTCAGGACCTCTGCCCGAAGGTTGTCCGAGTAGTACTGCGAGACCGCCGCCATCACGTTGAAGGAGAGGGCGCCGGCAGCGCCGGGCCCGAACTGGTTCTCGACGAACTCGAGGCCGACGCCGAGGCTGTCCTCGAGCTCCTGGAGGCGGACGGCGTCCCGCATGTTGCGGCAGGCCCGGTCCAGCTTGTGGCTCAGGATGGCGCCGATCTTCTCCTTCCTGGCGTTCTTCTTCACCCACTTGAGCATCCCGTTGAAGGCGGCCCGCTCTGTGCCGCGCTTCGCCGATTCCGCCACCTCGAACTCCCGGACGACCGTCCAGCCCGCCCGGGCGGCCTTCTCCCGCGAGGCGCGAAGCTGGGCGTCGATGGAGTAGCCCTCGCGCTGCTCCCGGGACGACACGCGGGCCCAGATCACAACGTTCATTCCTCGTTCCCTCCACGCTTGGCCTTCATGAGCACCTCCGCCAGCCTCCTCACGTTCGTCAGGATCTCCACCGCCTCTTCCTCTCCTACCGGGCGGCCGTAGGCCTTCGACCACACGGCCCTGGTCCTGGCCAGGAAATCGGCCGGTATCCATGCCCTGGACAGGGGCGTCCCCCGCCCAGTGACATGCTGCGTGCCGGGGCCCCCGGCTCCAGTCAATTCCTCGGAATTCCCCATGGGAAGAAGCTTTCCCTCAGACCTTTGTTTTCGGCCTGGCGTAGACGTCCAGTCCGAGTTCGAGGAAGCGGTTTCGGATGTTGCGAACCAGGCGTTCCACCGTGTGCCACCCACAGCGAAGCGTGACCGCGATCTCCGGTTTCGAAGCTCCGCACATCAGCTCCCTGCAGACCGCCCGTTCCTTCCTGGGAAGCGCCGACACGGCGCACTGCACGTCGATGACGGCGTCGCCATCGATGTGGATTTCCGCCGAGAGGTTTGCCTGCTCCCCCAATCGCTGGAGGTGATCGCGGTACCGGTCATCCGATCGGCGGATCTTCTTGAGGCGATTGTCTATGAGGGCGGTGAGCGCCGTGGCTTCCTTCGCCCCGTTCGATCTGTCGGCGTCGTAGCGGAACCGGGAAAGGTCGAGAACGATTTCCTGCTGCACGTCGGCGAGCTCTGCGCCGCGGAAGCCCATTCGCCTTGCCCGCGACACGATCAGTTTCACTTTCCAGGGTTCCACCAGGTCGCCGTATTCGAGTCGGTCCATTGCGATTCCTTTCGTTCCTGATCGGATTCAATGAACTCTGCATACTTCGGTTCTCTATCCCGAATCTACGGCGAGTGCGGGGTCAAGGTATGTAGGGCTAAAGGTGAGTGTTGATACTCACGTGAGCATCGGTGGGTCATGCTCACGTGAGTATCCACGCTCATTTTTGGCTACCAGTAGCACCAACGTGAGCGTGCATCGGTGGGTCATGCACGCTCACCTTTGACCCCGGCCTGCGTTAACGCCAGCGCCTCCGGCGGGTTAGGGACGCTCATTTTTGGCTCCCACCCACGCCAACGTGAGCGTGCTTGCTGGGTCATGACGCTCACCTTTAGCTACCGGTATCACCAACGTGAGCGTGATCGGTGGGTCATCCACACTCACTTTTGGCTACTAGTAGACCTAACGCGAGCGACCACAGCGGATTGCGGACGCTCACTTTCGGCTCCCAGTAACTTTTCGGATGACCCAGCTTGGTGGGTCATGCACGCTCACGTGAGTGTCGATGACCCGGCAAGAAAATCGGCCGAGCGGGTAATAACAAGGTAGAGGCGGATGAAATTCGAAACGGGCGAATTCCGAGGAAAAGATGGATCGGTCGCGAGTCGACAATCCGGAAGCCGGCAGCCCCCCGGGGGGCAACGGGAACGGCAAGAAGGGGATCGACTCCTATGTCATGGGAATCATCCGGAACAAGGCCATGAAGGCCGTAGGGAAAGCGGGTCTGAAGAGAGGAGACCTGGAGGACATCAAACAGGAACTCGTTCTCTTCCTGCTCGAACGGATTCCGATGTTCGATTCCCGAAAGGCGAAGTGGAACACCTTCGTCGCCCGGCTCCTCGACCGGAAGATCGCCTCGATGATCAAGTCCCGACTGGTTCCCTCCCGGGATCACCGGAGGTGCGACCGGTCCCTCCAGGAACCCGTGAGAATCGATGAGGAGAGTTTCCTTCTTCTGGAGGAGACCCTCACGGAGGAAGCGGGTCTGTCCCGCATCGGGAGGTTCCCCCGCCCCCGCGAAGAGCAGCGGGACCTCATGCTCGACCTGGGAACCGTCGTCTCCAACCTCCCCTCACGCTTCCGGATCCTCTGCGAGCTCCTGAAATGCGGGTCCGTCTCGGCCGTCTCGCGCGCGACCGGATTCAACCGGACATACCTCCATGAATGCATCCTGAAGATCAGAACCCGGTTGGAAGGTACGGGCATCACGGGCTACCTGGAACCCGACAGGAGGAGAGAACCATGATCGAGAAATTCGACGTCAGGGAATTGATCGATGCCATCTTCGAGAAGGAAGCTCTCATCATTGGCGGGCTCGTTGCCGTTCACGAGGTGCCTGACGACCTGATCTGGAAGCTGATGAAAAGCCTGGATCAGGTCCGCACCAGAGCCCTCGTCGACCTGGCGGAAATGGGCAAACCTTCGAGCTCGGAGCGGGAACGACCGAACCTCACGCCGCATCCCGCCATCAAGCAGTTCCTGGCGGATCTCCGCGGGGACGCCTATCCGGAAAGGTGCAAATCATGAAGACGATCAGTACCGACATCCTCATTCACGAACCCATGGCCGAATACCAGGCGAAGAGAAACAAATTCCTTACGAGCCACAGGCTCGCGGATTACCGCCGCTGCCCGTTGCTCTTTCATAAGAAGGAACTCGGCCTCGTGGTGGAGGGTGACAGGCCTGCATTTCAGCTCGGCCGTGCCGCCCACACGCTCATCCTCGAAGGTCGCGACCTGAGAACCTGGAGCTTTTCTCCTCCGATTACAAGCACCGCCAGCACCACATTCTCGAGCGACGATTGAAAAGGGTGGGTGGATTCGCCGCTCTCCGGGCCTTCGAATCTTGGCTGAATAGGAGCTGCGCATGAAGCCCGGCATGATTTGCAAGCACGAGCCGACCGAGAAGGATCTCCAGGAGTGGTTGACCTCGACGGAGGGCTTCATCCAAGGCCTCATGGACTCCAATGACGAACCGGTCCGCCTTGCCGATTATCAGGTCCGGTTCCTGCGGGACCAATCCAAATTCCGGGCTGTGGAAAAATCACGCGGCGTGGGGTTTTCATTCGTCTGTGCCGCCGAGGCCCTGGCTCGGGCTCATCTCCGAAAGAACTACACGTGTGTGTTTGTGAGTCTCAACCTCGATGAGGCAATAGAGAAAATTCGCTATGCAAATCTGCTCTTCGAATCCATGCCTCTGAAATGGCGGCGGAAGAAGGTGGTCGATAACAAGACGAGTCTTGAATTTGAAGACTCGACAGGGCGTTTCCACAGTCGACTCCTTTCCCACCCCTGCAAGGACCCGCGAGGCAAACACGCAGCCGATGTCGTACTGGACGAATTCTCACACTACGGGAACAAGGCTCGACCGATCTACGTCGCCGCCGTGCCTGTTGTCTCACGTGGCCGAGGTCAGCTCACGATCGGTTCGACTCCCCTGACGGTTGGTAATTTGTTCCACGAGATTATGAAGGAGGAGAACCGGAAGTATCCCATGTTCACCCGCCAGTCCATCCCCTGGTGGGAGTGCGGCGAGTTCAGCGTCGACGTCGTGAAGGCTCGGGCCGAGGCCCAGGACATGGACACGGCCGAGAGGGTTCACACCTTCGGGCAGCCGACGCTCATCGACATCTTTCAGACCATGGAACGGGACGACTTTCAGCAGGAATACGAGCTCTCGTACAACGATGAGTCCCAGACCTTCTTCCCCTACGATCTCATCTTCTCCTGCTGCCAGGACGAGCTGAAGACGTTCTCGTCCGTCCCCTCGCTTATCGAGGGAACGAAGGGCGATCTCTTCGCCGGCTTCGACGTGGGCCGCACGAAGAACGCCTCGGAGCTCGTGGTTCTCGAGCGGCGCCCCAAGCGGCTGCTCTACCGGATGGGCCGGTCGTTCGAGCAATCGACGTTCCAGACCCAGGAAGCGTTCCTCCGCGAGATGATGAAGTCGTCCTCGCGGTTCAAGCGCCTGTGCATCGATCGACACGGCATCGGAATGAATCTCGCGGAGAACTTGCGTTCCGAATTCAAGTCTCGCGTCGAAGGCGTTGCGATGCTCGGCCAGACCAAGGAATCGCTCGCCGTGGGTCTCAAGATCGCGTTCGAGAACGAGGGGATCTCCATCCCCCGCGACCGAACCCTCACCGGCCAGATCCACTCCATCAAGAAGAGTTCCACCGGCGCCGGCTACGCCCGGTTTGACACCGAGACCAACGAGCGCCACCACGCCGACAAGTGCTGGGCGCTGGCGTTGGCGGTGCATGCCTCCGGGGCCCTGAAGCGGCCTCGAAGGAGGCGAGACGGGATCAGTGCGAGCATTGTGTGAGGGGGAGGGCCCGGAAGAATCCCTTGACAGGCTTGACATCTGGTGCTCCGAGGGTACGATGAAAAGTTGCAGGAGGAGGTTTGGAGTCGGGTTACCCAAGGGAGGTCAAAAACGCCATGGCAGGGAGAGCAGCCATCTCGCTTGAACCAACGCCGGGAGGTGGCGCCTCTCTCCAGAGGGAATCCGCGGCCCGCACCCAGCTCGCCTTCGATTGCTCGAACTCCCAGGCCCAGCCTGCCCGCCGAATCCCAGGAGCCAGGGTCTACATTGAAGGTGGGAGAGCGGTCCTCCGGCCGCTCATGAAGGCCTCCACCCGCGTCCGCCGGCTCTGCATCGACCGCCACGGGATCGGCATGAACCTGGCCGAGAACCTGAGGACCGAGTTCAGGTCACGTGTTGAGGGCATTGCTCTCGTAGGTCAGGTGAAGGAGTCCTTGGCGGTCGGGCTGAAGATTGCATTCGAGAACGAGGCAATTGCAATCCCGCGGGACCGTGAACTCACCGCGCAGATCCACTCAATCAAAAAGATGGCGACCGATGCGGGGTATGCTCGGTTTGACACCGAAAAGAACGAGAGGCATCATGCGGACAAGTTTTGGGCTCTTTCTCTATCAGTGCGCGGTAGTGAGAGTACTTTTAAAAGGCCCAAGAGACTAAAGGGTGTTCAGGCAAGTGTAATTTAATGATAGCCAAGATTCCCGATTTTTGGGGGGATTATACCGATGGCGAGAAGATTCGCTGCTCTTTTGTTTTTTAATTTCGTTGCGATTGGGTGTGTCAGCCAGGGCCAACTGATAGACCTTGAGGAGAGAATCTCAATCAGAATAATTACGGCAGAAAGAGATGCTGCTCGCGCTGAAGTTGAAAGAATAAAAGCGGACAGAGCGCTAGAAGATGCCATCAAGAACAACACGGGAGATATTGGCGGCATGAAGCGTGCCATTGAAAACATAGACAATAGAATTGCTGAACTGCGGAAAAGCATTAGCGAAATGAAGGAATTGCACGGTCAAGTGAAGGAGGAAATAGGTCAGTCAAAAAAAGAGAGAGAGGAAGATTCAGAAAAGAAAAGGAAACTTATTGCCCGATGGAAAGAAATAGAAGATAAATATCGCCTTGGAGACACCTCGCCATGACACTTGGTGACGCAATCGATAAGCACCACAGATTAATTACCCTCTGCTTGGCCGTAGTCGCCTTAATAGCTACAGTCATTTCAATTTATTGCGTTCGGTCATTTTATAGAGAGCGTATTCAGTACGATAGTTTCCAGGCAATAGTATCCGGAAACCGGGCAGAAGTAATTCGCTTGTCAGACGAATGCAAAGAGATCAGAGATTGTATTTCTTCGTTTAAGAAGGACATTCAAGTCCTACCGGCCAGCACTTCTAACGCGCAAAAGCAATCGATCACCAATCGCATATCACATTTAGAGCGGAGAGTTTCTGAACATGATGAAAAACTTCATGCGCTAAGAGAGTATTTTGAAGACAAGTGAGGATTATTCTAAGAACCGCAACATATTCAAGTTGATCTGGTTTTTTTTAGGAAATCATAATGAAATATGCGATCGTCCATTTAGCTGATATCCACTACCGACCAAATGAACCAGAGGGAGTATCGACAATAATCAAGGCACTAGTCAAAGACCTTGCCGACCAGAAGAATATTCTCGCAGGGCATGAATTATACATTGCATTTGCAGGCGATTTAGTCCACAAGGGCGCGGATAGCGAGTCCTATATTAAACTGCGGGATGAACTTGATACTAGTCTATCAGCTATTGGTTTTCCAAAAGAGGCAAGAATCGCTGTCCCCGGAAATCATGATTTGGATCAGAGCGCGGTTAGATTAGATCCCAATGGCTTTCAAGATAATTTAAATAGCCACAAGGATACAGAGCAAGATCTCAACGACTTCCTGAGTTCTGGTGATATCCAAGACACAAGACTGGCGAATTACCACCAGTTCGAGTCGGCATTCGTAGGCTTTGGAACCGATTTCTGTTCCTCAGGCAAAGGCTGGACAATCTCTGGAGATCTTGGTGTTTACTGTTTAAACACGGCTGTCTGTTCTTGCGCAGGGACTATCCCGGCAGGAGATGAAAAGCAACTAGCAATTAATACAAGATCTTTAGTCGATTGGTGCTCAAGTACACCGACTACAACAAATGTTCTCCTAATGCACCATCCTGTAGATCATCTCAATTCATGGAGCCAACAAGAGCTAAAGAGTATTATTGAAAACAATTTCTGTCTCTGCCTCTGTGGACATCGCCATGAGCAGGACTTATATTTCAATACAATGTCTCAGAAAGCAGTTATTTCATCAACACCGCAATTATTTACTCGCAAAAGTGATCACCTTGGATACGCGATCCTGCTGCTCGAGGATAAATCTATCGAGAAAATAGTATACCGGCAATACCAATCAAGCAGATTTCTAAACGGGTCGCTTTTTTCAAAAACTGATGATGGTATTGTTACCATTCCAAGTGTTATGAGGGCAAATAGAATAAGACTTGAAAACGAATTAAAGATTGCCTTATCTGCATATAAAGGGCAACCAGAGGTCTTCATTGAACCAATGCTCTCGGAATCCAGGTCCTTTGACGAGTCTGAGAACCTTTTACCAGATCTTATCACGTCTCCGAAGTCATCGGTTATTCTTGCTCAACCACAGTTTGGCCAGACATGCCTATGTCATCACATGAGATTAGAGGCATATAAGGGTGGGAATTTATGGGGTTATATAGATGCCAAGCGCACAAAGGGGAGAAAGGTGGTCGGTGAGATAGAAGCGCAGTTGAGTGGCTTCGGAGCAACTTCGGCAGAAACTCGTTGCATCTTGCTTGATTCCTGGAATGGCGAACTTTTAGATCACGTAAATATTCTTAAATGCTTAGACAAAGAGTTTCCAGATACGCCGATAATTATAATGATCAATTATACAGAAAGCATGTTCAGCTCTGAGTTCGATTTTACGAAACTGGGGCGCGAATTCACAGTTTTGCACCTCCTTGCACTTCAAAGAACTCGCGTTAGAGAGCTAGTAGATAAATATGCAAAGGCGAAGAACATTCCCAGTGGAGATGCTGTTGTAACAAAAGTTGTCAGGGATTTGGAAGCCTTGAACGTTCATAGGACACCTTTAAATTGTTTTACGCTATTGCGGGTGATCGAAAAAGATGCAACTGAGAATATTGTCAACAGGACAAGATTGATTAAAACTGTTCTCTTTATCCTATTCACGGATGCAGAATCTTTCACGTATGCTAGTGCAAAACCTGATATTGATGATTGCGAGTACATTCTGGGCAGATTCTGCAAGACACTGATAGAAAAGGGCGAGAGAGAATTCAAATTCACAGATCTATTAGATGCTTTGGAATCATACTGCAGCGAAAAACTCATAACTGTAGATGTACGAGAGTTAATTAGCATCCTAGAGTCAAATAATATTTTGTTGCGATTTGGAGACACGCTGGAATTTAAACATAGTTATTGGATATATTATTTTGGTGCAACGTTCATGTTTCATGATGACGATTTCGCGAAATACATATTAAACAACCGAAGATATGTTAACTTCCCCGAAATAATCGAGTTCTATACGGGTATTGATGGAAGACGTGATGAGGCCTTAAAAACACTGCTTGCGGAAACTGAAGGCTTGGTACAATCAGTCGATGGCAATATCGGTATCCCAAGTGATTTCAATCCATACGAGAGTATTGTTTGGAATCCCACGCAAGAAGGTATTGATGCTTTAAGAAAGCAAATATCAGATAAAGTACAGGATTCGAAACTTCCTGTAGAATTGAAAGACCAACATGCTGACACGGATTACAATTCTGAAGCCCCATACAACCAGACGATTCAAAAATTCCTAAATGAATATTCGGTGATAAGTTTGATGCAATCTATTAAAGCTGCATCGAGAGCTTTAAGGAATAGCAAGTATGTTGATCCGGAATTAAAAATAAGAGCGCTGAAGACGATACTGAGAGGATGGGAAGTTATGGCGCGAGTTGTATTTGTTCTTGCGCCTACACTAGCTAGAAGAGGGCATGCTGCATATGAAGGTTTCGGACTAATTCTTGATGAGAGTTTCAAAGGAGTAGATGAAGAAAAACTAAAGCAGATAATCCTTTCAGGTCCATTTAATATCGTTAGGTTTTTAAAGGACGACCTATCTTCTGGGAAAATCGTGCCATTAGTTGCAAAGGTATTGCAAGGGAGTATTACCGCACTTCAAAAGCACTTTTTATCGCATTTTCTAATTAGAGAAAGGCCGGAAGGATGGCATGCGGCGGTTTATGAACACATGAATCGATTACATATGCGCTCATTTTACCTATGGGATTTGTACAACACAGTAGACAATGAAATGAGTATTGGATTCACTACGAAAGAGGAGAGAGTAGAATTATTGAAGCTAGTAGATATTATCTCCGCAAAACATGCGGATGGGCCACCAGCAACCGGGGGGAAAGCAAAAGAGATTCCTGAGGGACGCATGATAAGCAAGGCAAACAAATTACCAATAGATAAAATACGTGCAGCGAGAAAAAACCGGGGCAAAAAGAAATGGAAAAGGGGCGATAAAAACTGATATAGCTCTACGGAGTATTTATAGCGATGACACAAAATTGATAGCAAAGAAGACGATTGGATCTGCGAAGAAATTATTGCGATTTGGACTTGGAGATACACAGTGTCTTTGCCACCCTGCGTGGCCCATGGACTTGCGTCCAATGTCCGTTTTAGTTCCTCGTAGTGTCCCTAAGACTTGCGTCGACACGACCGGACACGGATTCCGGGGCCGGACGGCGGTA
>Ga0180433_10012033_pt1 | contig 10167 bp, 9 predicted proteins | sample SS_ome_8_FD_132980 | JGI IMG/M metagenome (GOLD analysis project Ga0180433, IMG submission 132980) | Hypersaline lake sediment archaeal communities from the Salton Sea, California, USA - SS_1_D_1 metaG | ecosystem: Environmental > Aquatic > Non-marine Saline and Alkaline > Hypersaline > Sediment...
TCATGGGTGCGACCGGGGCGATGGACTTCATCGCTCGTTGGACGCCCCGCAGCGTGATTCGCGGCATCCAACTGTCGCTGGGGGCGCTGCTGGCCGTCGAGGATGTCAGGATGGTCAGCACGTGGTGGCTGCTCGGCGCGGCGGCCGTCGTCGTGGTCCTGTTGCTGCGAACGAACCGCTACGCCCCGGCCGCGATTGTCCTCGTGGTCGGCGGGATCGTCATCATGGCCGTCCGAGGCCAGTTGGCCGAAGTGGGAGGCGTCTCGCTATCGCTTCCTCCCTTGACGATGGTGGACCCGCACGAAATCTGGCCCGTGCTGCGGGACGCCGGTCTGGCCCAGGTTCCGTTGACGGCCACCAATGCCGTGATCGCCACCAGCGTGCTCATTTCGGAATACTGGCCGAACCGGCGAGTCACCAACCGCCAGTTGGCAGTCAACATGGGCGTCATGAACGTCGTGCTGCCGTTCTTCGGAGGCATGCCCCTGTGCCACGGGGCCGGCGGCCTGGCCGGGCAGTACTACTTCGGCGCACGGACCGGCGGCACCAACATCATCGAAGGGGCCATCGAGATCAGCCTGGGTATTCTGCTGGCCGGGAGTATCGCGTCGATCTTCGCCGCGTTCCCCCTGGCCATCGTCGGAGCGATGATGCTGCTTGTTGGTATCGAGATGGTCAAGTTCGCCCGCGACCTGCGGTTCAACCGGCATCTCGTGCCCGTCGCGGCGACGCTGGCCGGCTCGCTGCTCGTCAACATGGCCGTTGGCTTTGCGGCCGGGCTGGCCGTCCACTACCTCTTGCTGGGCAAGGAGCATCGTCATGCCGACGCCCAGCGATGAGGAGTTGATGCTGAGTGTCCGCGACGGCGAGGTGGACGCCTTCGAGCAGATCGTCCTGCGCCACCAGGCCGAGGCGTGGCGCGTGGCGTATCGCTTCACTGGCGACGCCGCCGAGGCCGAGGACCTCGCCCAGGAAGCCTTCCTTAAGATCTTCGACGCCGCGCCGCGATACCGGCCCACCGCCGCATTCCGCACGTACTTCCACCGGGTTCTGACGCGCCTGTGCCTCGATCACCGGCGCAAGAAGCGCCCCCGTCTCGCCGACCCCTTACCGAACATGCCGGACACCACGCCTCGGCCCTCTCAGCAGGCAAGCCGGACGGAGCGCGACGCGGCGATTCAGTCGGCCCTGGCCTCGCTGCCGGCCAGGCAGCGGTCGGCCGTGGTGCTGCGCTACTTCGAGGGGCTCCCCGGCGCGGAGGTCGCCGAGGCGCTGGGCACCTCGCCCAAGGCGGTGGAGCGGTTGCTGGCCCGCGCCCGCAAGACACTGGCCGGACGATTGGGTGAACGGTTGGAGGGGTGATCGAGATTCTGCGGGGGGTTGCCCGCGTCTGCCCGTTTATAGAGGCGACGGATCGGCGCAGCGCGCGCCGGCGACCCCAAGAGGCCGGCCGATTCCGGCCCGGCCGGAAGCAGTCGCGGAAAGGAAACAAGCCATGACTACCACGAAGATGTTCGCGCTGGTCTGTGCGCTGAGCCTGCTGGCAACCGCTCAAACGGCGCTGGCCCAGCGCGGAATGGGCGACGAGACGGGCGTGGCGCAACGGCCGGACGACGCCGAGCGCGTCACCGTCAACGGGACCGTCAAGGAGATCATCACCGAACCGTGCAAGAAGACCACCGGGAAGTTCCCGGTCGGCATGCACGTGCTGCTCGAGACCGATGAAGGCGTCCGCAACGTGCATCTGGGGCCCGCCGCCCTGCTCGGCGATGTGGGAAAACACCTGGAGCCCGGACGGGCGGTTCACGTGAAGGCCTTCCGCACAAAGAAGATGCCGAAGGACCATTGCGTGGCTATCGCGGTGAGGACCGACGATCGGACCGTCCGGCTGCGGGACGACGATCTTCGGCCGAGATGGGCCGTCCCGCAAGCCGGGAACCCGCGACGGGGCGACGAGGAGGCGGACCGGGCCCGTTCCGGACGCTGCGTGCGGGCGCCGGCCAGGCCCGGCACCGAAGAGGGGCACCCGTGCCGTCGAGGCCATTGCTTGCGCCGGGGCCAAGGCTGCGGCATGGGCCGAAACATGACGTGCCGCCCCCGCGGCCGCCGAATGCACCACGGCCAGACAGGCAACGCCCCCCAAGGGTATGGTCCGCCATGCAGATGGATGCGGGGCGCCGGACGAACGCGGAACCTTCAGCAAGCCCCCGGCGAAGAGGCCTCCCTGCAGCGCCGTCTCGACGCCCTGGAAGAGCAGGTAAGAGACCTCCTCAACGAACTGCGACGCGTTCGAAACCGGTCCGGCCGGCAGCGCCTGTGAGAGAGCGCTGAGAAAATTGGGTGGGCGAAACGATCCAACGGAGAGACCCATGCGGTGCCGGCGCGTACGTGAGACGTTCGACGCCTACCGTGACGGCGAATTGCCGCCCGCCGTCCGCGAGGCCGTCGGCGGGCACCTGGCGGCCTGCGGCCGGTGCCGCGAGGCGCTTGCACGTCACACACGGCTCAGGGACATGCTGGCCGACGCGGCCGGCCGGACGGCTCCCCCGCCGGACGGGTTCGCCGACCGGGTGATGTACGCCGCCCGGCGCGGCCGGTCCCCCCGGGCGGCACCGCTCGACTGGAATCCCGTTCGCTGGTGGCGACAGACCCCCATCCCCATGCGTACCGCGGCCGCGGCGGCGGTCGTCATCGGTTTGAGCATCGGCCTCCTGATGGGGTGGACCTCCGCACCTTCGGCGCCGCAGGCCGGGGCGCGGGCCCAGCCCGACCCCGTCGACACCTACCGGATCGATTACCTTGGCGAAGCACCCGCGGGGTCGCTCGCCAACAGTTACCTCGCCCTGGTCTCGGCGACGGATGAGGGAGGGCGCTGACCATGTGGAAGAAAATCGCCCCCTTGCTGATCGTGCTCTCGGTGGCCCTGAACGCCGCGTTCATCGGCGTCTGGGCCGTGCACGCGGCCCGTGCGCACTGGCTCGTCGATGAGCCGCACGCCGGTGAAGCGTGGTGCCCGCTTCATCGCAGGCTCAACGTGACGGACGCGCAATGGCGGCGTCTCGAGCCGCGCATCGCGGAATTCCGCCGCCGGTCCCAGGCCATCTGCACCGAGATGAACCGTCTGCGAGGCGAACTGATCGGCCTGATCGCCGCGGACGAGCCGGACCGAGAGGCCATCGCCGCCAAGCAGGAGCAGATCCGCGCCGGTCAACGGCAGATGCAGGAACTGGTCGTCGAACACCTGCTGGCCGAGAAGGACGTGCTCACCCCTGAGCAGCAGACGGAACTGTTCGACCTCATCCGCGAGCGCAGTCCCTGCCGCGGGCCCGGCCGCATGATGGGCCTGTCGACCACCCCCTCGTCTGCGGCCCCACCGGACACGCCCGCCAGCGGCACGGCCGAGAACGGGAGTGGCGGGTGACACGCCTCGCGCCCCTGCTAAGCCTGTTACTGCTGCCCGTGCTTGGCGGTTGCGCGCGCTTCGACCCATGGGGTGAGTTTGACGCCCTGCCGGGATCACCCTCTCGGACGTTTGACACAGAGATCGAGACGACCGAGGCCGTTGCAGACGGCTCGCCGGCCCTGCCCAAGGAGTTGGCCGGCCGTACCCTTTCTCCAGGCGAATGCGTGGCTATCGCCCTGGAGTACAACCCGCGCACCGCCGAATCCTGGCAGGCGATTCGCGCTGCCGCCGCGCGCACCGGGCAGGCCAAGGCGGACTACCTGCCCATCATCGGTTTCACGTCCAGTGCCGCACGCGGCGAGACGGTCGAATTGAACCGGGACAGAGACTTCGGCACGCAGAACCGCTACGACGGCGTGTTCGGCCTGCGGTGGCTGATCTTCGACGGCGGCGGGCGCGAGGCCCGCGTCGATGCCGCGACCGCCGAGGTGCTGGCGGCGGGATTCCGGCACAACACCGCCTTGCAGGACGTGGCCCTTCAGGTGGTCGAGTCCTACTACAACCTGCTGGCGGCCCGCAGTTTTCGCGACCTCGCCGAGGAGACGGTCCGGCAGCGCGACTACCAACTTCGTCTGGCCCAAGCCCGTTATCAAACGGGAGTGGTCAGCAAATCCGACGTGCTGCGGGCCGAGACCGAGAAGGCCGACGCCGAACTGAACCTCGTGCGGGCGCGGAATGCGGTCGAGGTCGCCCGGGGGCGTCTGGCCAGCGCGATGGGCCTGCCCGTGACGACAGGCTTCCAGATCGCGGAACTGCCCGAATCGCAGTACGAGCAGCAACTGGCCGACATGCAGGTCCTGCTCCAGGAAGCCGCACGCCATCGCCCGGAACTCAAAACCGCGCTGGCCCAGGTGCGCACGCAGGAGGCGGCCGTGCGGCTGGCCGAGTCGCGATACTGGCCGGCGCTTGCCGTGGACACGGGTCTCGGCTGGATCGGCCGGAGTTTCCCGCCCGACCAGCGGCAGTGGACCCTCGGTGGCGCGATTGATCTGCCGCTGTTCACCGGCTTCGACCGCCCCTATCAACTGCACGAAAGCAAGGCGGGGCTGGACCGCGCGTTGGCTGCCCGCCAGATCGTGCTCCAGGGCGTGGAACTGGAGGTCTGGACCGCCTACTGGCAGGTCATCGAGGCCAACCAGGCCATCGGCGCTGCGGAGCGATTCGTCGCCAGTGCCGAGGAAAGCGCCCGCGTGGCCGAGGGGGAATACAAGAACGGCACCGGCTCGGTCATCGGCCTGATCGACGCCCAGACCGCGCGCACCGCCGCCAGGAACCGGCTCATCCAGGCCCGCCTGGACTGGCGAACGGCCAGGGCGCGGTTCGAGCGCGCCGTGGGGCGTTCGCTGACCGACCCGGCCGAACCCGCCGCGAAAGAAGAGGGGGAAGGACCCTGAAGAGAAACCGGAAACGAGCCCTGTGGCTTGCGCCGGCGTCGGCTATGTGTCGCGAGGCGGGCATCGGCCTGTCGGGGTTCGCCATTGCTTCTTCGGATCACTGAAAGGATCATCTTATGAAACGTATCTCAACCAGGTGGCACGTGTTCGTCTGGATGGCCGTCCTTGCGATGCTTCTCCTGGCCGGACAGGCCGCAGCCGAGGAGGAAGCAGGGAAAGGTGCCAAGCGATCCTTGCCGGACTGGTACCCGTGTGTGGCCTCGGACATTCTGGAGTGGTGCAAGCCCAAGGCGGGCGTGTGGGTCGACCTGGGCGCAGGAACCGGCGGCGTGGCCTTGGCCGTGGCGTCGTCACAGAATCGTGCCGCCAAAGACAGTGCGATCGTCCTGTTGGATCCTGACGCCAAGGCGCTTTCTCAAGCGGTTCAGAGAGGCCGGGGCAAGGGGCTGGGCAACCGGCTGGTCGCCGTGGTGGGCGTGGCGGAAAAGATGCCGCTGCCCGACAACTCGGTCGACCTGGTCTTCAGCCGCGGCTCGATCTGGTTCTGGAACGATCGGGTCAAGGGGATTCGCGAAATCCATCGCGTGCTGCGGCCCGGCGGCAAAGCGATGGTCGGGGGCGGCCTGGGGAGCACGTACCCCGAATGGGCCCGTCGCGAATTCATGCGGCGCCGGCACGGCGGGCGGAAAGCCGATTCCCCTAAAGCAAAGGAGTTTGCCCGACTCCGAGACCCCGAGACGATTCGCCAGTGGGCGAAGGAGGCAGGCATCGCCCGTTTTGAAGTCATCGGCCAGGGCGCCTTGGCCCCGGATGACCCGCGCGCAGGCTCGGGCGTATGGCTCACGTTTACCAAGCAGAAGGTGAAATGAAGGCGCCGGGCCGAACGGGCCGAACCCGGCGCCATGGAAGAAGGTGAGCGACCTTGAAGAGGAATCGAAAACGAGCCCTGACGATCGGCCTCGTGCTGGCCGTCGTCGCCGGCGCGGCGGCGTGGTGGACGTTCGGCCGCCCCGGCGAACAGGCCGAGCGCGCACCGGCAACCGCCCGGGCCATCCGTCGTGATTTGTCCTCTATGGTGCTGGCCACCGGGGCGGTTAAGCCTCAGGTCGGGGCCGAGGTCCGCGTCGGGGCGCGGATGAGCGGCAAGGTCGAGCGGTTGCACGCCAACGTCGGCGATGTGGTCGCGAAGGGCGAGGTCCTCGCCGAAATTGAAAAGGCGGACCTGGAAGCGAAGGTGCGCCAGCGGAAGGCCGAACTCCGCTTGGCCGAGGCGAAACTCTCAGCCATCAAGACGTTGCGACCCCGGGAGATCGAGAAGGCCCAGGCCGAGGTCGCCCAGTGGCAGGCCAGCGTGGCACTGTACGAGAAGGACCTCGCCCGCCAGGAGGAGCTTCTGAAACAGGATTTCACGTCGGAGCAGGCCTGCGACCGGGCCCGCGAACAACTGGCCGTCAGCCGGGCCCGCCTGGCCGCCGCCCAGGAGGCATTCGAGTTGGCAAAGGCGGGTTACCAGGAAGACCTGGAGCAGGCCAAAGCGGAGGTCGAGCGGGCAACCGCCGCACTGGCCGACGCGAAGGTGCAACTTTCCTACGCGACGATCACCGCCCCGATTGACGGCGTGATCGCCTCGGTCGCCACCCAGGAGGGTGAGACCGTCGCCGCCGGCCTGAACGCGCCCACCTTCGTTACCATCATCGACCTCGGCCGGCTCCAGGTGGACACGTTCGTCGACGAGGTAGACATCGGTAAGGTGGAGGTCGGCCAGGAGGCCATGTTCACCGTTGATACCTTTACCGACCGCGAATTCAAGGGACGTGTCAGCGCAATCTACCCCAAGGCGGTCATCCAGGACAATGTGGTCAACTACGATGTGGTCGTGACGATCACCAGCGACTACGAGAACCTGCTTCGCCCCGAGATGACCACCAACGTGACGATCTTTCTCCAAACCCAATCCGATGCGCTTGTCATCCCTTCCGGGGCGCTTCAGCGAGAACGCGGGCGCAACATCGTTTACCTGCAGACCCCGGATGGTCCCAGGGCCTGCGAGATCAAGGTCGGCCGGCGCGAAGGACAATGGGTGCAGATACTGGAGGGGCTTTCCGAGGGGCAGACCGTCTTCCTGAAACCACCGGCCTCAGCCGGGCAAAGCGAGAGTGACCTATGATCGAACTCAACGATATCACAAGAACTTACGGCAACGGCGCGGCGGCAACGCCCGTTCTCAAGGGCATCTCATTCACCATCGATGGCGGCGAGTACGTCGCCATCATGGGCACGTCCGGTACGGGCAAGAGCACGCTGATGAACGTCCTGGGCTTGTTGGATCGCGCCAGCGGCGGGCGATATCTGCTCGACGGCACGGACGTGACCGAGTTGGACGACAAGCAACTCTCGCGGCTTCGCAACAAGAAGCTCGGCTTCGTCTTCCAGCAGTTCCACCTGCTGGAGCGCACCAGCGCCCGCAAGAACGTCCTGTTACCGCTGATCTATGCCAAGGAATACCCCGATGACGCCGACGAGCGGGCCCAGCAGGCGCTTGTAACCGTCGGCCTGGCTGATCGTGTGGACTACCGGCCCAACGAGTTGTCCGGTGGGCAGCAGCAGCGGGTCGCCATCGCCAGGGCCTTGATCAACGACCCGGAACTGATCCTGGCCGATGAGCCGACGGGCAACCTCGACCGTCGCAGCGGACTGGAGGTGCTGGACGTGTTCAAGCGACTGCATGAGCAGGGCAGAACCATCCTCGTGGTCAGCCACGACCAGGCCGTCGCCGAACACGCTAACCGCGTCATCGTCTTGGAGGACGGCCGAGTGGCGGAGGATCGCCGCGTGGGCCAGCCCCGCAGCGCCAGGGCGGAACTTGAGCAGCTCAAGCTGGAGGCACAGTCATGAGAATGTTACGAATCGCCGGTGTCGGCATCGAGGCCCTGGCGGCCCACAAGCTCCGCACGTTTCTGATGATGTCCGGCACGCTCGTGGGCGTCGCCGCCCTGACGGTCGTGATGGCCATGGGCAAAGGGACCGAACGGAAGATCATGGAGCGGGTCGAGAACTTCGGCCCGCGCGCCATCATGCTCGTCGCCGGCGGCGGCAAGGATGTCCCTGGCCCGGACCTGACCACCACCACGCTCACGCTCCGCGACGCGGAAGCTATTCGTCAGAACATCGGCGGCATTGAGGCCATCGCACCCGCCGCCATGCAGCGGCATATGCCGATCAAGGCCGGTGCCGCCCAGACCCAGGCGGTCATCTTCGCCTGCGAATCGAACTGGCACCACGCATGGGACTGGTACGCGCAGCTCGGCGAGGGGATCACGGACGACGACAACGCCATGCTCGCCCGCGTCTGCGTCATCGGGCAGACCGTTCGCGAGGAACTGTTCCCCGACACCGACCCCGTCGGCCAGTATCTGCACGTCGGCAACGTTCGGTTCAAGGTCAAGGGCGTGCTGCAGAAGCGGGGCACGAGTCCCATGGGCACGGACTTCGACAACCGGCTGCTCATTCCCCTGACTACCGGCATGCGGCGGTTGTTCAACCAGGACCATCTGAGCTACATCCGGATCAAGGTCGCCGACGTCTCTCAGCTTGGGGCGGTGACGCGCGACGTGCGACAATTGCTCCACCAGCGCCACCGAATTGGCCCAGCCGAGGAAGACGACTTCCGCCTCATCTCCGCAGAGATCATCGCCCGATTCGCAGCTGGTTCGTCGCGCACGCTGTCGATTCTTCTGGCCGTCCTGGCGGGCCTGAGCCTGTTGGTCGGCGGGGTGGTGTTGATGAACATCCTGCTGATCGCTGTGAAGGAACGGACCAAGGAGATCGGCCTTCGCCGCGCGATCGGGGCCAGCCAGCCCGACGTGTTTGCTCAGTTCCTCGCCGAGTCGTTGACGGTTACGCTGTGGGGCATGGTCGTCGGTGTGCTGGTCGGTTGGGGACTGTGCACCGTGCTGCCCCGGTTCACGCCCATGCCGCTGGTCATCTCCTGGGAGTCAATCGCCCTGGCGGCCGGGGCGGCGGTGGTTGTGGGAACCTTCTTCGGCATTCAGCCGGCCCGCAGGGCCGCCCGGCTCAACCCGGTCGAGGCGTTGCGATGAGGTTATCGCGGAACCTGCTGCTGTCGTGGGAGTTGCTGACCAGCCACCGACTACGGACGTTGCTGAGCGTCCTGGGGGTGGTCATCGGCGTGGCCGCAGTTGTGCTGACCGTCTCGGCCGGTCGAGGTGCGGAACGCGATATCCTCGAACGTGTCCGACAGATGGGCACCAACCTTATCGTGGTCAACGCCGGTCAGACTCGCCTGATCGCCGGGCGACAACGGCAAATGGCCACCGTAACAACCCTCGTGCCGGAAGACGCCGAAGCCATCGCTTTGAATTGCCCATCGGTGGTGCAAACGGCCGCCGCCGCTGAGAAGAAGCTCAGTGTGCGGTGGGAATCCGAGACGACCAGCACCACCATCCTTGGTGTCGATGCCGACGCACTAGCCATCCGCAACGTCCAGATCGCCGAAGGGCGGACTTTCGACGAGCAGGAAGCTCGAGGCCGACAGCGCGTGGCCGTCCTCGGACCGACTGTGGCCCACAACCTCTTCGGTGATACGAAAGCCGTTGGCCTCCGCATCCGCGTCAACCGCATACCCTTCGAGGTTGTCGGTGTCACCGAACCCAAGGGAGTGGACGCCGGTGGCGTGGACCAGGATGATCTGGTTTACGTGCCGCTGCCCACAGCCATGCGACGCCTGCTCAATGTTGCTCACGTCAGCAGGATCTTCGTTCAGGCCAGGAGTTCCGACCTGCTCGTCCAAGCCGAAGACGAGATTCGACAGGTCCTTCGCAAGCAACACCGCCTGGATGACAAGCCCGATGATTTCACCATCCAGAACCAGGCTACGCTGCTGGAGACCGAACGCGCCGCCGCCGAATCGCTGACCCTGCTGATCGGCAGCGTGGCGGCCATTTCGCTGCTGGTCGGCGGCGTGGGTATCCTGGCCGTCATGCTCATGTCCGTCCGCGAGCGCACGCCCGAGATCGGCCTCCGCCGCGCCGTTGGAGCCACCCGCGCCGACATCCGCACGCAGTTCCTCGTGGAGTCCGGCCTGCTGAGTGGCGCGGGCGGACTGGTCGGACTGGCAACCGGCCTGGCGGCCGCCCTGATCGTGGCCGAGTTGGGCTATTGGAGCGTCGTCATCTCCTGGCCGGCCGTCGTCGCGGCGATGGGGTTCTCCGTCGGCCTCGGCGTCCTCTTTGGTTCCTATCCCGCCCACCGCGCTTCCCGGCTCGACCCTATCGCCGCCCTCCGGGCCGA
>Ga0180433_10012034_pt1 | contig 10166 bp, 1 predicted proteins | sample SS_ome_8_FD_132980 | JGI IMG/M metagenome (GOLD analysis project Ga0180433, IMG submission 132980) | Hypersaline lake sediment archaeal communities from the Salton Sea, California, USA - SS_1_D_1 metaG | ecosystem: Environmental > Aquatic > Non-marine Saline and Alkaline > Hypersaline > Sediment...
CGGGATTACACATAAACACTAGGGGTAGTTGCTAATTGTGTGATTAATAAAAAAGGCTCTGCAAACATGCAGGGCTTTTTTTTTAATTAAAAAACACGTATTTTTACATGCAAACCATGTAAGGTTTATTACGTATAACTAATTGAGAAGAATTATTTAGATGCATACAACCATCTAACCCCCTGTAAGCCAAGCATATAGTAAATGGAGAAGATTTGAGATGTTTTTGGGAGATCGCTATTTTTAATTTAAATAGGAATAGTAATGCAATAAATATATAAAAAAGTTATTAACAAAATATATCATGTTCGCACTGCCCCTGAGAATATTGAAATACTTGTATCAGCAGGCATTCAAATGCCTGACAATATTGCTGATCATTTTCACATTTGCTTTATGTGCAAATGCACAGACAACCATTTTTTCCGAAGATTTTGAGAGTTCCGGTGTTGCCAGTTTCGATCTTTCATCATCTCCGTGGATAGGATGGTATAATTATTCTGCTTATGGTTCAAATAATTACTGGTGGATATTTAATACTACATATTGCGATGTAATATCCGGATCATATTCACTCGGGGTAAGCAGAAACAGTCCGGCAACCAGCAGTCCAATGCCAAAGTATAATGTAAATTCATCCAACAATAATATTGCGTATTATACTACAAAAGTAAATGCCACGGGATATTCAAGCCTTAAATTAAATTTTAAATGGAAATGTGTGGGTGAATGGATGATGGGGTTTGATTACGGTACTGTAGGTTATTCCACTGATGGCGTAAACTGGTCTGAGTTCACGAATTCCGGTTATTATCATAGTCAATCCACGACACAGACAGTTACTGATATGGATATTTCCGAGGTGGATGGAATCCAGTTTTACATAGGTTTCTTTTGGTATGATGATGCTTCCGGTACAGGCTCACATCCTGCTTTTACAATTGATGATATTGAGATAACCGGAACAGGCGGCGGGGGCGGCGGCAGTTATTGCACGAGCGGCTTATATACTACAGGTTGTTCAGTCGGTGATGATATTGATAACATAAGTATTTCCGATCTTAGTCAGACAAGCACAGGGTGTACAGGCGGGACAGGTATAGCTGACTACACGGGGACCACGGTTCATTTTGAACAGGATACGGATTATCCGTTTGAAATTTCATGTAATTATTCATCTTCGGAATACACAGGATGGTGGATAGATTTTAATGATAACGATAGTTTCGAGGATGCAGGTGAATTTGTCGGCAGTTCCGGTCCACAGGGAACCACCTTAACAGGAACGGTTAGTATTCCCGCAGGAGCAGCCACAGGCGACCACAGGATGAGAGTCAGGGTTGTTTACAGCAGTGCGCAGAGTCTTACAACTTCATGTACGTCATATGCTTATGGTGAAACACATGATTATACATGCAACATAGCTAATCCCTGCACTGCACCCACTTCCCAGGCTACCGGTGTGACTTTCATAGATGATTGCGGTACATCGTCTTCATTTAACTGGACAAGAGGGAACGGTGATTACTGTGCAGTATTCATGAAAAATGCCAGTTCAGGAACAGCAGCGCCTGTTGACGGAACGACTTATTCTGCAAGCACAACCTTCGGAAGCGGAACGCAGATCGGCACTTCGGGATGGTATTGTGTATATAACGGGACAGGGACGAATGTTACTGTTACAGGATTAACACAAAGTAATACATACAGGGTTCATGTATGTGAATATAATTGCACAGGGGGGGATTCAAGATATTATACTTCAAGTGGAACCGATAATCCTGATAACACAACTCAGGAATCAGTAATGACTTATTCATCTTCAACCGTAACACAGAATGAAACGGGCGATGTCAATCCCGGCGCCACGGAAGAGCAGATAATAGGAATACAGGTTGTAACCTCAGGTTCATGTGATGCTATTGATGTGACGAAATTCAGGTTCACAACAGGAGGCACTCCGGGTACGGACGACATATCGGATATCGAAAATGCAAAAGTATGGTTTACAGGCACAAGCGGCACATTTGCCACAACAACACAGTTTGGAAGTACTTATGCCACTCCTCCTGCTGATCCGACTAATATGGATATAACAGGGACACAGACATTATCCGAAGGGACTAATTATTTCTGGCTTACTTATAATATAACATCAGGTGCTACCGGAGGAAATGAAGTAGATGCAAAATGTACACTTATAACTGTTGATGCAGGGGATGAGACACCGACGACGACAGACCCTTCGGGAAGCAGGACAGTGGCAGGCGGCGGCACATCATGGATAACGGTTAATGACGGGGCAAGCTATGATTATGACCATGTTTTCAATGAATATTATGATTACAGTTTTATCGAATATATATACGTGCAATCGAAAATTGACAATGCAGGACAGATCAGCGCTATTCAGTTCGAACACTCGGATAACAGCACAACAACGGAAAATGTCACTATTTACATGGGGCATACTTCAAAGACCGGTTTTACATCCACTACTGACTGGATAACAACGGGGCTTACCCAGGTTTACAGCGGATCAGTAACAACAGCAAGCGGGTGGTACACCATTACACTGGATTCACCATTCGATTATAATAATACTGATAATCTTGTTGTCCTTATTGATAATGATGACGGAGATTATGACGGGAGCTCATTATTTGAGCATTACCATTCAACAGGTGAAGCTGACTATTATTGCCTTACCTGGCATCAGGATTATACTGATGATTCGGGGCTTCCTACGCCCGCCGTCACAGGCTATCAGCGTCAGGAGCTGGCAAGCCTGAAACTGTATATGAGCGGGAGCAGTGATATGTACTGCAGCGCTGTTGAAGTTACACAGGCAGAAACAGATGATGTCAACAAGGGAGCTGTGAACCAGGAGATCATAGGCATAAAGGTGACAACGGTAAATCCGGATAACCCGATTTCTGCCACGGCGTTCAGGTTTACAACGGCAGGTACACCCGGTACTGATGATGTATCGGATATTCTTAATGCAAGGGTATGGTACACTGGCGCCAGTAGCACATTTGCTACAACCACGCAGTTCGGCTCAACTTATGGTACTCCCCCGGCAGATCCGACAAATATGGATATAACCGGATCACAGGCACTGGTTGAAGGAGCCAATTATTTCTGGCTTACGTATGATATATCAGGAACAGCGATAACAAGCAATAAGGTGGATGCAAAATGTACAGTGATAACAGTTGACGGTAACCAGGAAACACCGAGCCCGGTTGAAGTGAATGCCAGCAGGACAATAGCAGACATTACCTATTGTGATGCAGGAGCACTGACATGTGATGAGTATATTTCACGTGTCCAGGTAGGTACTATTGATAACTCAACAGGCTGCGGACTTAACAGTGGTGGTGTTCAGGGGTATTCGGATTATACTGCCATGACAACAGATATGGATATCGGAACAGGATATGGTATTTCTGTAACCAATGGGTCATTATCCTATCCCGAAGATCAGTGCATTGTATGGGTTGACTGGAACCATGACGGTGACTTTGGCGATGCAAACGAGACTATTACGATGACAGGTTCACCCGGTGTCGGGCCATATACCCAGACTATCACTCCGCCGGTAGGTGCGGAAACAGGGGCAACGCGAATGAGGGTCAGGATATGTTATACCGCATCCCTTGATCCATGTGGTATGACCAGTTTCGGAGAAGTGGAGGATTATACGATAAACGTGATACAGCCCTCAAATATGACTTATTCATCCAGCACATGTACACAGAATAATACTAATACAGTCACCCAGGGTGATACAAACCGGGAAATAATAGGAATACAGATAATAACAACAGGAGACCAGAGCCCGATCGATGTAACGGCTTTCCAGCTCAGAGCCCTGGGATGTACTGATGTTAATGATATACAGAATGCAAAAGTATGGTACACCGGAACAAGCAGCACATTTGCCACAACAACCCAGTTCGGATCAACCTATGCAACACCTACAGAAGCCAACTATTCCATTACAGGAACCCAGACACTTTCAGAAGGAACAAACTATTTCTGGCTGACTTATGATATCAAGTCAGGGGCAACAGTCAGCAATGTGGTGGATGGCAGGTGTAACCAGGTCACTGTTGGCGGAAGTGATTATGTACCATCTGTGATAGCACCTACCGGATCCAGGGAGATAATTTCTGCTTCAGCAGATATGGAATACGTTTCGTCAACATGCACACAGGATGAAACGAGCGATGTGCAGAAGACAGCCACCGAACAGGAAATTATAGGTGTTCAGATAGTTACTTCAGGTAACCAGAACCCTATTGATGTCACCAGCTTCAGGTTAAACGGACTGGGATGTGACGATGTTACGGATGTGGAAAATGCAAAGCTCTGGTACACCGGAACAAGCAGTACTTTTGCAACAACAACCCAGTTCGGGTCAACTGTCGCATCTCCTTCTGCGGGCAATTACTATATTACAGGAACACAGACATTGTCGGAAGGTACTAACTATTTCTGGCTTACCTATGATATTAAAGGTACGGCTACACTGGGCAATGTTGTGGATGCACGATGTAACCAGGTAACTGTTGATGCAGTTGACCAGACACCGGTAACAACGGCTCCGACAGGCTCCAGAACAATTACTTATGGCGGTGATACACCTGATGAGCCGCAGTTTTATAATACAGGCAGCTCTTCACAGTTATGCTTTAACAATGCATGTATTTATGATGATACACCGACATTCAGGGTGTCTGCGTCGGATCCGCAGTCAGACCCTGTGGCAATAAGGATACAGATAGATGACGATCCGGCATTCGGATCAGTTGACTGGACTCGCGACTTTGACAACAGCGGATCGTATTTTACATCAGGATCACAGAACGATCTTACATGTACAACACTGTCAGGTATATCGAACGGCACAACTTATTATGTGCGTGCCAAAGCTATTGATCCGACAGGATCAAACGGTTATGGCGATCCTACTTCTGACACATACAGCTTTACATATAAATCGTCAGGTGATATAGAATGGTATCAGACAGATGAAGCGCAGTTTGACGCTATTACCTTGACGGACTGCAGTACACCGGGTGATTATATCGAAATGGATGGAGGAGGAGGAGAAACAGAGGTGAAAGTGAGCACTACATGCGCCGAAGGTAGTTATGCAGCATGTTTTTATGAGCTATACAGCATCTGGACACCTTCTGGATCCGGTACGGAAACAGTTACCAAACTTATGTATTATGATTTTAATGGCTCCCTGGACATTGGTGAAACCGTTACTATGGCTGTTTATAACAATGGTGGAGGATACGTTAAAATAGCAGGTTCGGATGCCACTTTAACAGGTACCGGAACTATAGGATGGATATCAGGAAATGTATCATCATCATTTGATATAACTCTTGGAGATACATATTGGATAGGGATCACATCTATGGCAACTTACGATCTGCCAAGAGATAATAGCTGCAATTGTGCCGGATACCTTCCTAACGGAACGGGTTCATATTATAAGGTTGAAGATATAACACTTGATAATTCAGTACCAACCGGAGCAACACAGGCCGGACAGCATTATATTATTCCCGGTCTTGTTTACTCATCAGGCAGCGGATCGGGAACAGCCGGATCAGATGCTATTGAGTTCGGATCTTTCTATGAAGCCGCCACCTGGGGTGAATTGTCATGGAATGACATAGAGACCGGTGGTGATATAAAGTATAAAGTATATTATGATGACTCCGGAACCCCGACCATTATTCCTGACGGAGCACTTTCAGGTAATTCCACTGGATTTGACAGCAGCCCGGTTGACTTGTCAGGATTAAATACAGGCACATATCATACCTTATATATTAAGGCATTTTTTACTTATACTTCAGCTTCCCCTAAACTAAATGACTGGACAGTGTCAGTTGAACTGTCAGCTACAGATACAAAAGGTCAGGAGCCGGGATCACAGGTTGCTGCCGGAGATATTTCATCCATTTCAGATACTGAGGGCGAGGCTGTAGAAGTATTCAGGTTTAGGATCACAGACCTGGGTACAGGTGACAGTGATGATACCAAAGTAACGAATATCAGGATAAAAAACAACAATCCTGTAAATAATGCAGACTGGACAGATAATATACAGGGTGTGAGACTTAAGAAGGACGAATTATGGGTGTCAACAGGAACACCGACAATTACAGATTCCTATATTGACATACCGGTTACATCAGGGAACCTTGACATACCATCAGCGGGCAGCAAGGATATTACAATGTATATATATTTGAATACGAGCAATATTACTGACGGAGGAACGTTCCAGTTTTATATTGATGACGATGACAACGGCTGGACGGCTGATCCTTCGGGATCGATATTTGCTGATGATTTCGGTAATGCAGGCGATGTTACGTCAAATATAACTACAATAGTGGTCACTGCCACCGAATTGATATTTGATGACAGTAAACCACCTTCAGTTGTGGATGTGAGCACAAATTTCGAAGTTACTGTTGAAGCTGTTGACGAGAACGGCAACAGGGATTTGGACCAGAACAGTTCAGTAACGCTTGCGCTGAACACCGGTACAGGCAGCCTGTCATCAGCCACAGGACTTACTAAGAGTATGAGCAGCGGAGTGTATGACTGGACAGATGTACAGTATAATACTGAAGAGACATTTAAGATTGAGGCTCAGAGTGCCTCCCTGACAAATGCCGTGTCTATTGAGATCAATGCTGTCGGAAGTATAACATTCGATTTTGACTCTGATAATGAGAATTTCTATACAGGAGGTACTTCAGGTGAAGACTGGGAGTTCGGTGTGCCGAACATTACAGGGCTGACAACAGACCACAGCGGATCAGGACAGTGCTGGGGTACAAATCTGAATGGAAATTATGCCATGGGGGATAATATAGAGCTGTATTCCATTCCGTTATCAGCAACAAACACAACTGTTAACATTACATTTTATGAGTGGTACAAGACAGAGAGTGAGCTGGAGTACAGGGATTATCTGTATCCGCAGTACAGCATTAACGACGGTGCATGGACAGATATTGTGTCAGGTTATTATGGTGACGGATCGTCATGGGTGCAGCGTGATTTTGATGTGAATGCAGTAGTAGGGGATAAAGTTGAATTCAGGTGGCACCTGATAGCATCAAATACCACAAGTATTGACGATGATGTGGATGTGGGGTGGTATGTTGATGACATGGAGATCAACGGTGCAATAGTACTTGATCCGGAATGTCCCGAGAATATGCTGCCTCTTGACGGTGCAACAGTATCAACTGAAGCTAACCTTGAATGGCTGGTTGATCCCGGTTCCAGTAGTTATGATGTTTACTTCGGAACATCGGCATCGCCTCCTTATGTGACAAATACTGAAAATACATACTATGATCCTTCATTAAGCGGCAATCAGACTTATTACTGGAAGATCGTGGGTAAGAATGCCAGCGGTGAGGCAACAGGATGTGAAACATGGTCGTTCTCTACAGGGGATGTGTATAATATGCAGGACGGCTCTGACGTAACCTGCGGAGGGGATTTCTATGATAGTGGAGGATCTGCAGGCAGCTATGGAAATAGTGAGAATTATACCTATACGTTTACTTCTGACAATGGTGATAACCTGCAGTTCACATTTTATGAGTTTGATCTGGAGAGTGGAGTGGACTATTTATATGTATATGACGGGACCAGTGATTCCGATCCTTTGCTTGCAAGCCTGACAGGATCTTATTATTATCCGCCGAGAGTGACTTCCACGGGTACAAGCCTTACTTTTAAGTTCGTATCCAGCGCTGCAACGGTTTACACAGGATGGCATGCGGGATTCCGGTGTGTCACCACATGCCAGGATAATACTATAGCAGGTGATCTGTGCGGCGGCGCTTCCAATATTTGTAACCTGGATGGCTACTGCGGTAATACAAGCGGGCTTTATGATGTGGATTTCCCGGGAAACCTGTGTGATCAATGCGCCCTGTTCGAAGGAGGAATGCATAATAATTCATGGCTAACGTTCCAGGCTAACGCCACTTCAGTGACTATTGATGTGACTGTATCAAACTGTACTGAGAGCGAAGGTATCCAGATCGGTATTTATGGTGCTGACGAGTGTGATAATTTCGTATTGAAATCAGATGTTTACTATACCCAGGGCTATTCATGGCTGGATCCTGTGGTACCTGCCAACCAGACAACTGAAATTGAGGCAACAGGACTGACTATTGGTGAGACATATTATATAATGGTTGACGGATGGGGAGGTGATGTTTGTGATTATACAGTAAATTCGGATTACGGATTCCTTGTACCTGAAGCAGGTGCTGATGAGGGAATATGCGACGGTGGCAGTGTTCAGCTTAATGCAACAGGAGGCTCATCATATTCATGGACCCCGACAACAGGACTCAGTGATCCGAATATAGCAAACCCTTTAGCCAGTCCGACAACAACCACAACATACACTGTTGATATAGGTAGTACACTATGTCCTGCCACTGATGAGGTTGTAGTGTATATATATAATGATGACATTGCAGATGGCACATGGGCAGGTAATGTTGATGAAGACTGGGACAATTGTGCCAACTGGGGTTTGGGTAGCCTTCCTGACGCTGCAACGGATGTGATAATACCGACATCCGCTACTTACTGGCCCACCAAAACAGGTGACCTGACAGTGGGTACGGATTGTAACAGTATTACAATGCAGGGATCAGCAGAGCTGACCGTTACCGGGAACCTTACCATAAGCTCTGCGAAATCTCTTGTTTGCAGCGGAGGGGCATCACTGATTGTTGGTGGTAACTGGGTGAACAGTGGTGGTATATTTGATGACGGAACAAGCACTGTGACATTTAACGGAACAGCCGTACAACAGATCACTGCAGACGGTGATGAGTTCTATGATGTTGTTTTCAATAATAGTTCCGCATCAGGATTCTCCCTGCAGGATGTTGTAACAATAGTGAATGAGGCAACATTTACACAGGGAAAAATAGATGCTGGTACCGATTCACTTATTATAGACAATAACGGCAGCACTGCCATTGTTGCAGGCACAGGCAATTCAACCTGGACAAAATGTTATGTTATCGGAAAACTTTCCAGATCAATTCAGACAGCAACTGATTATGATTTCCCTGTTGGCATATCCTCAACTGTAAGGCTTGTTCAGATAGTTAACAATACGCTTTCAGGAGTCACATATCTGACCGCATCCCATGTGGAGGCAACACCTGCAGGAGGAACTAATATCAATGTTGATGAAAACGGTGTGGCCCTGAACACATTATGTGATGACGGATACTGGATAGTTGACGCCACAGGCATAGTATCCGGGAAGTACGGAATAAAACTGTATTTTAACGGATTTAGTGAGCTTTCAGGTGATGATGATAATATGTTCTCAATAGTCAAAAGACCAACCGGATCAACCAGTGTTGGATCATGGTCTAACGGAGGAGGTGATTATTCTGAAGCTGATGGGGATGGCAGGCTCTATTCCGATGGGTATGCATACAAGTGGGATCTCTCATCATTCAGTGAGATGATGATCGGAAAGGCTTCTGCTCCGTTACCGGTTGAACTATTATATTTCACTGCCAATTGTTTCAATGATATTGTAAACCTGGAGTGGGCAACAGCTACGGAATATAATAATTCTCACTGGACAATAGAAAAGAGTACAGACGGGATCAAATATGTGCCGTTTGCCACAATGAATGCAGCAGGTAACAGTAACAGTACAATTGTATATTATCTGACCGATGAGGAGCCATTTTATAATTATACATATTATCAGCTCAGTCAGACGGATTTTGACGGGGTAACAGAGCTGCTGGATTATGTATCAGTGGATTGCAGGCTTAAAGCAATAACACCGCTGAATTTCTCGGTATATCCGAACCCTGCCAATAATGATGACGAGATATATGTAAACTTCGAAGGACTTAAACCGGGCAGGGAAATACTTGTAGTTGTTAAGGATGTGCTTGGCAATATGCTGTATTCCAAGGTGGTATTCTCTGACAACCAGGGCAATGCTTTGGAGGCTGTAGATCCGTATAACAGGCTCACACCGGGCATATACCTGATCATCGGTACGACAAAAGACGAGATATATAGCAAAAAATTTATAATACGGTAGA
>Ga0180433_10012036_pt1 | contig 10165 bp, 10 predicted proteins | sample SS_ome_8_FD_132980 | JGI IMG/M metagenome (GOLD analysis project Ga0180433, IMG submission 132980) | Hypersaline lake sediment archaeal communities from the Salton Sea, California, USA - SS_1_D_1 metaG | ecosystem: Environmental > Aquatic > Non-marine Saline and Alkaline > Hypersaline >...
CCACGTCCTGAACCGCACGCTCCGCAACCCACGAAGCGTCGGAAACACCCGCCCGCGAAGTCAGCTCCAGATACATGTTACCAATGAGATCACCATTACGGGCAACAGTCACCGAAAGACGACCCGAGTTCGAGGCCGAGCCGTTCACCACCTGCTCGATGTTCTCCATCGCGAAGTTGGTGTGGCGCTTGTACACCGCCTGGAAGAAAGTAACCTTGGGGTTACCGGTGAGGTAGACATCCTGGGCACCATAAGCTACGAGCTGCATAAGACCACCCGCCATTGTTCGTGTTTAGTATAAGGCAAGATTTTTTTTTCAGCCTGGAAAAACACATCGTGCGTAAAAAGTCTACATAATTTTTCAGACCTAAAGGTAATATGGCTGACAAGAAGAATGATGAGCCAGAGATGGAGCCAGAGGCTGAGTCAATGGATGAGGGTTCGGACATCGACATGGATGATGAGATTGAGGGCATGGACATGGGCCTTGATCTTGGGGCCGTACTTACTACAGAGGACGGTGACACAGTATGCTCTGCTCTCCTGGATATTAATAACACAGTCGGCGAAGTCGCCAGGCAGCTCGCCACCGCCAACAAAATCTTAGTGAAGATGTTATCGAAACTCAAGTAAGTTAAAATTTTGAAACCATATAGTAGTAAGTAAATATGGATTACCTACCCATCAACAAAAACGACAATCCGAACGATATTCAGAAATCCCATAATGAGGGGTGTATCGCTCAGATGTCCGACACTGCGCTGGAGGCAACACTCACCCATTTCGAACAAAAATGGAAACTCAACACGGATGATGTTGTTGATCATTTCCAGGAGAAGTTTGTGAACCAGATGTTCCATGTGTCTAGCATTAGTGACCTGGACAAAGACAAAATCAACGCCACCCTGGTGCCTCCCCTGGAGTTTTTGGTCCAGATGCACAACAGGTGTGTCTCCGGAAAGTTCTTTGATTCCGATCCCAGGGAAATTGGTGCTTCCCTGGGGATTCGCATAAACAGGGCCATAAAAATGCTGTCCTTCTGGAAGCTCGCCCTGACGAATCAGAAACACATGATGGATGTTGGGAAACAGGGTGGGGCTTATATGGAGATAGAGTTTGACTCCAATAACATCATGGCCCCAACCATCTACGATCCCAGCAGAGACGAGGGAAACAATGATTATCAGATGTGTATCATTTATATTCTGGAGATGCTAAAGGACTCGGGTTTCAAGCGCTACAAGGGGTGGGTATGTGATCAGATAGGAATCACCAAGGCCTGGAAGAAGTACATGACCGTGGAGGATTACATTGAGACTATTTTTCAGAAAGAGTTGAACTTTGAGATGTGGAGGAGGTTTACAAAGTCTGGAAATACTCGTAAGAATTTGGTCGAGCATCTGAAGTGCTGTGTTGATCCGATGTTTCCTGAACTTCAGAAGAATAGGCATGTGTTTTCTTTCAAAGATGGTATCTTTGTGGCCAAGGATGATTCGCAGGATGGTTGGTGGAAGTTCTATCCATATGATAGCCAGGATTTCAAGAAACTCCCGGCCAATCTGGTCTCGGCCAAGTACTTTGATATGGACTTTGGCGCCAGGGAGTACAAGGACTGGAGGGAGATCAAGACCACTTCCCTGGACACAATCCTGGATTATCAGAAGTTTGATGAGGAAGTCAAGCGTTGGATGTACATCTTCATCGGTAGGATGGTGTTTGATGTGAATGAAATGGACAAATGGCAGGTGGTGCCGTTCCACAAGGGCATGGCCAGCACGGGCAAGGGCAAGTTGTGTGAGATCTGTGCCCATTTCTACGAGGGTGAGGATGTTGGTCAGATGTCTGATCTCCCAGAGAAGAACTTTGCCCTCTCGGCCATTTTCAACAAGTTTATGTTTGTTGCGCCAGAGATCACGGAAAAGTTTGGCCTCGGGCAGGCAGAGTTCCAATCCATGGTATCGGGTGAGCTTGTCTCGGTGGCCCAGAAGTTCAAGACTGCTCAGGCGATCGAGTGGAAGACCCCAGGCATGTTTGCGGGCAACGAGCCCCCGGGTTACAGGGATAACTCCGGAAGTATCCAGCGCCGCATGATCATCTTTCCGTTCCGGAAACAGGTGCTCCCGGAACACATGGATATGGAACTGCCCGAAAAGCTCAAGGCCGAGACCGCCAGGATCCTTTTCAAGTGCGTGTGGGCCTACCAGGAAGCGGCCCGGGAACACAAAAAGGCCGGCATTTGGTCCGTGCTACCGGCGACCCTGCAAAAGGCCAAGGAGGAGATGGCCCTGAGCACGAACGCCCTGCGTCATTTCATGGCCTCGGAGGTCATGGATTATGGCGAGGACAAGGAGATCCCACTGAACCTGTTCATCAGACAGTTCAATGAACACTGTAGGGCGAACAACCTGGGTAGGTACAAGTTTGGACCAGATTTCTACAATGGACCATTCGGATCAAAGAACGTGGATGTGGTGAGCAAGACAGCAGAGTACAAGGGCAAGGTCTACAAAAGACACAACTGGGTGGTTGGTGTGGACATCATAGACGATGATGATGACTTTGCCTTTTCAAATGATCATTAAAATCTTGGGATATAATAAACATGGCGGCCGTGCAGCGCGCTGGTAACATAGAATTTGGTACAACAACCCAGACGAATAATCAGGGTTACAGAGCTCCCGCCCTGAGCAACCTGGATCCCTTCGCCAAGCGGAAGAAGGGAAAGATCATAAAAAGCCGCGCGGCGCGCGTAAAATTGATGCAGGAAAAGAGGGCCGAGGAAAACAGATACGCACGCGAGCGCGCCCAGGCAAATACAACTGTTACAAATGTAAAACAGAATCAGATTGTACTGGGTCTTTATGTAATGAACACCCAACTCAACCGCGAGCAGTTCGAGGCCCTGAAGTCCTCGACAGATCTGGCCTCGACCAAGCTGGGAGACGTCACCTATTCGGTTGTGGAACTGATTGGTAGGGGCACCAGACTGCAGAAATTGTTTGGATTCACCGCCGAGTATGGGTTCTCCTATAATAAGAAAAAGTTTGATTTCCCAGAGATAGCATCCCTGGATTATAAAATAAAAATGCGTGGTCCCCGGGGTGAGGAAAAGTATGGCCTGATTACCGTAAACTACAAGAACTTAAAGTCCATAGTGCGCGGTGGGTACTTTGACTGCACTAGCAAGAACGGTTTCAAGGGGTTTGATAGCCAGCCGCAGAACCTTCTCAAGGCACTCTTTAAGATATACAAGGGCTCCCAGGCACCGCCCATACCATCCCTGAAGCGCTCCAACACAGTGGCCAGTTTCAGAACCGGTAAGAAGTTTGATTATAAAAAGTTTATTAAAAACAGGCCCGCGGTCGGTGCCGAGCTGGACCTCAAGAACAAGGGACCAACGCGGGTGTACTTTAAGCTTCCGGGTGATCATGTTATGTCCATAACCAATAATGGTGTTATACAGGTGTCTTTCAAGAAGAACATTACCAAGGACGATGTGAAGAAAACGTTTTCCAAAGTTGTGGACATTCAGAAGAAGCTGGGGCCGTACTTTGGCGGTGCCGTGGTTGCCCCTGTCGTGAAATCCAAGGCGGCCGTCAGGGCGAATGCCGCCCCGGCGCCCAATGTGAGCCGCAGGGGGACCACCTGCCCACCGGGGAAGCGCCCGGACCCCTATAGTTTCTCGGGCAAGTGTCCGCCCGGCATGTACGTGCGCCCCAACCCCCAGAAACAGCCCTGCTGTTACAAGATCCCCAAGCAGAGGGGGTACTATCGCAATAAGATACGTGGCGTCTATGATGCCGCCGGCGTGGCCATGCCCAACTCGGTGGCCAACCTTTTCGGGGTGACCAGAAACAAGAACCTGGGTGTAAAGAATTTGAATAGGAACATCACCAATGTGGGGGTCAAGGACGTCATCACAAAGACCAAGGCCCGGGTCCGCCAGTCGAACGGTACCATGAAGACCATAGATACGGTGAAAATTGGCTCCAGGCAGTGCATCCGATACAGCAAGCAGCAGATTATGAACTACCTCCTGCGCACCGGGTACGCCGCGGATGGGCTCGAGAAAAAGTCCAAGCAGGAACTTTGCTCCATTCTGGCCCGCCAGCTTTCAAATAACAATGTGAACAAGACAAACACCAAGTACGTTCCCAAGGCCGGCTCTAAGCTGCTTCTCAGGAACGCCTCGGGGGCCCTGGTCATAGGTGGGCGCCAGTGCCTGGGGTACTCCAAAAAGGAAATTCAGAAGTTTTGCAAATCCATGGATATAAAGTACGAGGGCCTCACCCGGGAGGAGATGTGCGGCCGTCTGGAGGCCAAGCGCAAGGAACTTCAGAATAAACTTAACAAGAACAGGAACAACGCCAGGAACCGCGCCCGGGCGGCGGCCAAGGCCCGTTCGAACGCCCAGAAGACCACGATGAAGAAGACCAGAAATGACCGTCTGTACTCCGAGTTCCTTGGCAAGATCCAGGGTTTCCTGAAGAAATATAAGAATGTAAATTCCCAGAATAGCGTTCCCACCCAGAACCAGTTCCTGAACCATTTCAGAACTTCGGTAAACCAGGGCTTCGCCAGGGACATCAAGGACGTGTCCAAGAAGGGCTGGAGGGCCGGCTTCCAGAGATGGCTGGATGAGTACATCGTGCAGTACAAGAGCGCCTATGAGCCAAATCTCATCAACAAAAAGGCCAGACAGAATGCGGCCAAGGTGGAGGAACTGCGCAAGAAGCGCGAGGAGAGGGCCAAGGCCAAGGGCCGGATCACCATATCGGAGGAGGATGCGAAGAAGCTGCTCCAGAAGAACTTCCGTCCCATGGTGGACCCCAAGCTCCGCCCGGCCTTTAACGCCAAGCTCAATAACTTTGCTCGGCAATTCAAGAAGTTTGTAAACACCACCAACGTGGGCAATCTCAACAGCAGAACCAGGGCGTTTATGTCCTACGAAAAGAACTTTGAGAATGGGCCCATACGCAAGTACCTGAACTCGGTTGTGTCCAAGCTCAGACCAGTCAGAGTGAATGAAAACAGGGTCAGAAGATATGAATTAAACAAGAACTTTAAGTTAGTTAAGGGTCCGGTGCGTGAAGTATTATAAGATGAAGATCTGCGTGTTCATGTACTTTACCCCAGATTATGAAATCGGTTTTAGGACCGAGAAAATAAACAGAAAATATTGTGAGAAACATGGATATGATTTCAAAGTTCTTCACAATATTCACCCGGCCACGCAAAGCCTACACCCCGCGTGGTCCAAGTTGCCCCATATGAGTGATATACTTCCAGACTATGATTATGTGGTGTGGATCGATGGCGATGCGTTCTTTTGTAACCATGAGAAGAAGATTGAAGATTGGATCCTCCCGAGAGAAATTACGGTGGGCATAGATCCTGGGGACCACGTGGAGGGCCAGGATTTTAGGGTGAACACGGGCCTGATGATAATCAAGAACACCCCATGGTTCGGGGCCTATGCTAAACTCATGTATTCCTCCAAGATTTTCAAACAATTCCATCACGATGTTCGGAGCCAATGGGAGCAGGGGGCCATGCGGGCGTCCATGGTCCATCTCAGGGGCGTCATGGAACACTATGGAATTATAAAAGATACCAACTTCAACAACAACACCAACAACGTCCGGGAGTACATCGACCGTGGTGGGTTCGTTCTACACATGACCAATTTCCAGGGAAAGTTCGAGGGCCAGAACAGGGACAAAATCGTAGACATGTATGAATCAATCTTAGGTGCTTAGAGATTCTGGGATAACCATGTATCCCACCATGATATCCGAATTTTATAGTACTAATCCACAATATTCCAGGAGAGTTCAGAAAGAAATGTTTAGAATCCAATATGAAGAAAATTTTGTTGTACAAACTTTGACCCCTTTTCATTATCAAATTCTGATTGATAATGAAAATTGGATATGGCTTGATGTGGATTTTACATATACATCATACCCCTTTGAACCACCTGAGATGTATGTGATGCGCCTGGGACGGCGGTGGGACATGACCAAGATAGACTGGCATTGTGGTTTCAAGTTCAAGTATCTTCTGGACCAATGTATTTTCAATATAATGCATTCACCATCTGGGATGATGGCCCACGTGAGACAGAAGCAGCGCTGGGGAATTCTCCGAAGTGCGCCGATGCTGATGCTCTGGAGGAAACGAGCCACCGAGAGGCTCTATCACCCAAGTAGAATAGATTTTACCAGAATCATGGAAGAAGATTAAAGTTTTTAAAACAAGTAATCATAAGATGTATGAACTTCATATTAAGAACTTTCTAGATTTTGATGTAAATAAAAAGTTTCAAACAATTTATTTTGATCCGCCGTTCAACTCTGATAGAATTTATGCTATGAGCGCGAGCGACTCCAGGGGGTTCTCGGACAAGTGGACCGACCAGGAATATGAAGAATTTATCACAAAGTGTATTGATAAGTTGTATGATCTTTTGGAAAAGGATGGAACTTTGTTCTTTCACATTTCGGCCATGTGTATGTTTATTCCAGAAAAGGTTGTTCGCTCAAAGTTTAAATTTGTTGAACCAATCTTTTGGAAAAAGGCCCGGTCCAAGAACAATGTAAAGAACAAACTTGGTACTACCATAGATATCATATGGAAATGTAACAAGGTGGCCAAGCCAAAGTTCAATGTGGTATATCAGGCCAAAGATCCAACTTATTTGAAAAATTCTTTCAAGAACAAAGATTCCAGAGGAAACTATTCTCTGGGTCACCTGGTCACCGAGAAGACCAAAAAGGGGTACATGTATGATGTGGAGGTGGGCGGTCTGAAATTTAGTCCCCCGAGTGGGTGGAGAATCAGAGAGGAAGAACTTCAAAAGTTAATCCAGGATGATCGAGTCCATGTTCCAACAAAAAAAGATGGAAATTTATATAAGAAAATATATCTACATGAAAATCCTGGAAAGCCCTGCACGGATCTATGGGACGACATACATTCGATATCCCAGGGGTCCGAGGGCAGGAGGTATCCGACGGCCAAGCCGGTCAAACTTCTGGAAAGAATCATACAGATTTCTTCGGATCCCGGCGATGAGGTCCTGGATCCCATGTGCGGTTCCGGTACCACCGCCCAGGCCTGCGCAAACCTGGGGCGCAACTGCACCCTCGTGGACGCAAACCCAGACGTGGGGGAGATTGTCCGGTCAAGATTTGTATGAAGATGGCTTAGGGATTAGGGATCCATATATACACAAGATGGTCTACCAGCGTGGCGTCCACCAAATTGGCGTAAGAAATGAAAAGAAACTTGTGGAACTTCTAAGCAATGGTCTTTTTAAAAATATATTCGCACCCGGCACGACCTTTGTTCAGAGGGGCGGGACACAGACCACATCTGATATAGATGCAATCCATGGCGACCGGGTGGAAGGCATAAGTGTGAAAAACTGGTCTGGTGGTACCCATGATTGGGTCAACACCTCGAAGTTTATGTTATCAAAAGAGATTAATAAGATTTTTCAAATTTCCATCAGAAAGAAATGTGAGAAATACATCCCAGAAGATTTCAAAAGAAATGAAAAAAATATTAGAAGTTCTGTTGAAAATATTATTGATAAAGTTTTGGATCTTCCACAAGTTTGGGAACGAGAGGTCGAACGCATCCTACACACTCTATATGATAAGTACCCAGAACATGTGATTGTGACTGATACAAAGAATGATAAAATTATTTATTATCCCAAATGTGAAGAAAACTTTCAGGAATTTGTGAAATGTTCTTCCCCAGAATGGGATGTTGTTCTGAAAAAGGGCAGGGGTGCCTCGAGCCGTCAGATCTGGAGGAAGTGTGTCCAGACCGGTCAGGAAATCAATACCAATCTCAGAATTAGGATTGTCCTCAACAATGGCGTGGGGGCCCTGTGTGGGTTTTCAAATTCAAATAGCAATTCCAGGGTGTGTCTCAAAATTCAACAGGAAAAGGTAGAAAATCATTTAAACTCACTATCTGGTGCTAGTTCGGAGAACATTGACCAGTAATTGTATATATGAAAACTTTAAAAATGTGTGTGAGACAATCCCATGCCTCTGTCCAACCAAGGTCACACCCACCATGCGCTGTACCGTTATCAACGAGACCACGGGCACTCGCTGTAAGAAGACAGCATGTGTGGGACATCACATATGTGGTATACACATGGCTAGGTCCGTGCCCCATGAACTCGTTCAGACCGGGGAACCAGACACCGTCTATCGCAACCCGGCCCTGAACCAGTATTTCGGAACAAAAAGGCGCAAGGTTATATTTGATACAACCAGGGAGGAGCCCAACGCCCAGGTGGACCATACCACCTGTAAGCGCATCTTTCACCCATGGATTGGCCAGAAGGTGATGGTAAAGTATGTGGACAACAAGCTTTACAGAGCCACCATCAGACACATATTCAAGGATAAGAATAACGTGAAGTGGTGTAACGTACTTTACACATCCGATGGTTCTCATCAGGATATTAACCTGGGGGCCGTCAGGAAACGCCTGGGCGAAAACGGAAAATATAGTCTCAAGATTACATTTTAAATTGTTCTATTACATCATGGTATCTGTGGGTACCTGGAATTTCATATAACCTGTTGTGCTGCTGCTGCATCTGTAAAACACCTTTTTTTAAAATATAACTTTGTCCAAAAATGCGTGTGGAAACATCTTGGGTCAGGGGTCGACCAAGGGCAAGCTCACATCATGATTATCTACACCGACGGTTCCTGCCACGGCAACCCCGGCAAGGGCGGATGGGCCCTGTATTGTCCAGAGACTGGTCTGGAAAACTGGGGTTCTGAGGAGCGCACGACCAACAACCGCATGGAGTTGACCGCCATTATCCACGCCATGCAGGTCCCCGGGGTGACCAAGATCATCACCGATTCTGACTATTGTTTCAAGGGATGTACCAAGTGGATCAAGGGGTGGGTCCGCAAGGGCTGGAAAACCGCATCCGGTGCGGACGTCAAGAATGATGGTCTCTGGAAGAAAATCCTGGAATTAGACCCAGACCGCATCGAGTTCGAGTGGGTCAAGGCTCACGTGGGCTCTGGTGCGACAGAGGCAAACGACCACAACAACTACGTGGACCAACTGGCGAACAAGGCAATCATCTCTGACCCAATCGAGGCCCAGAATCAAGAACTCATGACCCGCGAATACCTGGTCAACCTCGCGGACCAACTCGAAAAGCGCCGCCAGAAAGTACTAGAGCAGATTGCCGAATTAGATAAAAAGTAAGTTGTCCACAAGATGAGCACCCTAGAGCAAGAGTACCGGGACCATGGTTGGCCAGGACCTCGGTGGAACTGAGGAATCTTACAGACAAAGAGATTAATTAAGTGTATATATGAGTCTTAGGTGACTTCTGGTCTATAGGCAACCATGTCTTCCCTTCCTAAGAACATCCGCTACCTCAGCACCGTGATGTGGGACCGCGTGTCCAAGTTACTTTCCACAACAACAATTGATATCTCAAAATATCAAACTTCTATGAATCTTATTCAAATAAAGAAAGATTCTAAAAAGTTCGAGGAACTTCTTCAAACTATTGAACAAATTATTTTAAAAAGGGGCAAGTTCAACTTCTGGATCGACAACATACCCCAACATGGTATACTTCGCGATACGAACCAGGAGACCAGGATCGGATATCAGAACATTCGTGATACTATGAAGGAATTTGGTAAAATTTCTGATATTATCATGGTACAAGGAAAGGCCTATGTGTCTTTTAGTAAGAAGCGGGATAGCGTGCGCGCTCATAGATTAATTAACAACATGCAGATGGGTGATAACATAGTAACCACCAAATCGTTTTAAAATATTTTTATATACTAAATGTCTCTTGTGCGTCAGAATATCACGGTACCCAGAAATATGGGTAACTCCATGGCGCTGCCCACCATCCCCAGATCGGTAAACTATTCCAATAACAAGGCCATGTTGAACAACTATATGACTAGCTTTTACAATAAGAACCCAGATCTGAAGAACAACCCGGATCTCCTCCTGGCCCAGATATCGGCCGCGGCGATCCCCGCCCTGTCCACCCTCCTGGCCCTGGCGGCCAAGCGCGGGGAAACCTTTGTCCGCGGTCTGTTTTTGTCCAAGAACGACAAGGCCCTCCTCAGGGCGGCCGGCG
>Ga0180433_10012037_pt1 | contig 10165 bp, 6 predicted proteins | sample SS_ome_8_FD_132980 | JGI IMG/M metagenome (GOLD analysis project Ga0180433, IMG submission 132980) | Hypersaline lake sediment archaeal communities from the Salton Sea, California, USA - SS_1_D_1 metaG | ecosystem: Environmental > Aquatic > Non-marine Saline and Alkaline > Hypersaline > Sediment...
TTCCCGGCAGAACTTGCAACACAGCTTCAGGCAGAACTAAGCCGCCGCATTCAGAACATCTCTCCATACCTTACTGATGCAGAGAGGCAGCGCACCCTTCAGCCTGAATTCGTTGAAGATCAGAGGGAAGGACTCTCAGAACTATCAGAATCAATCCTAATTATCGTTGCATCCTGGAGATATGCACAGGCACATCTGCCAGCAGATGCAGATGCCAGGGCCATGGTAAACTGGAGATTTGAGAATGCAGTAAACATCCTGACAAATCCTGATTACAATCCATTTAGGCCAGCTGGAGGAACAGAAGGATACAGGGCCGAACTCCGGGGGCTTCTCGGAGGCCAGTATGAAGAGAGGGTAAGGGCCCGCTCCGGCGGTGATGTTGCTGCACTGGTTACTGCCCTAAACAGGCTTGATGCAGACGGCGTTCCTGAAGCGATTCGGACTGATGCCAGGGAAGTTGCCCGAAGGCTCAGGCGCCCGACTCCTGCACTGCGAAGACGGGCTGGTGAACTGCTTGTCGAGCATGACCTTCTTCGCTCATGGGCATTCCGCTATGATGCAGCAGAATACCAGGCATTCAGGGCAATCTGGGAATTGCCAGCTCAACTGGATGCAGCAGGCGAACGTGCTCTAGCGGCAATCGGAACCTGCCACGCTGCCTATGAAAGGACAAGATTATACTATTCTGATTTGCATGGCAGGATTACTGCAGAACTCAACAATGACAGCGCTCTTCCTGGATTATCTGCAGAGAGGAGATTGGAGCTCACACGGTTAAGGCTAACCGGGCCAAGGGATGCTCTTCAGGAAGCAATTGCCGCATTTACCGAAAGCGGACTTGGTGCCTCCACAGTAGTAACCAGAGGAGGAGTAAGAGTGGAAATCGGAACTCTCCTTGCAGAGGCAAGGGAGATGGAGCAGGCTGCAACCACAATGCTCGGCACTCTGACTGGTTCACTTGAACACACAAGAGCTGCAATAACATTGGCACAGAGAGTTTATGCAGCAGCATTAGACCTTTCTGCTGTTGGCTACCTTACCAATCTGTACAATGAGCGCGCCAGATTCGCATCCGTGGATGATTCTTATGCCCAATATACATTCGATCAGCTTCGGCGCTCTGTCGGGTTCTTTGGAACCACTTTTGTAGATCCAACACATGAAACATATTATCTGACATACGGAGCTGCACTGGCACTAAATGGTGCAGAGGCACTTGCTTCTCCTGCAATGCATGCCTTTGCAAGAGCAGGAGTCTACAACTCGAGTTTCGAAGTCAATCCAAGGGTTGCTTTTGCACAGGCCATTGACGGAATCGAATCTGATTTGGCAGTCTTTGCCGGGGAACTCTCTGATGCTGATGTTGAAGAGATGCAGGCAGAACTTGAGAGGAACCGGGAAGGTCTTGCTGAATTCAACAGCACATATGCAGACCATGTCAGAATCCAGAGAGAAAGAGAAGCTTCATTCTTCAGGCTGATGGCAAGTCTTAGAGGTTCAACTGATTTCGGAGCATTCAGGGTGCCCTTGCTCTCCACAACAGATACTGGCGCGCATGATACTGATGTTTATCTTGATTATAGGCAAACAAGAATGCCAATCCAGCCAATGGCAAGGCTTCGAAACCCGTTCGAGGAACATGCCGATGATGCAATTGCAAGCGACATGTCAAGGCACAGAAGGATAGAGGCTGATGTCGTTGACCGGGCCGGGAGGCTCTTTGGAGAAGTGGAGAGGCAGCGCAGGATGCGTGCTGATACAAATGCTCCTGAAGTTCTGAGGGCTCCTCTTGAGCGTGTTGAGGGATTTACGCAGCTTGATATTCCAGCTATTGAAATGGAACTGGCTGCAGTTGCCCAGATGTATGAGAGCGGAGCATCATATTCGGATATTACTGCCAGGGCAGATGCCCTGCATGTTCGCATTCTCGATGCAAGAATTGCACAGCTTGACCTTCTTATCAGGAGGACTGCAGAGCCAACCAATGAAGCACAGCTGGTATATTATAGGGAGGCCCAGACGGCACTTGATGAGGCAAGGGCAATGCGCGCAAGCACTGTTCCAGGTCCTCTTCGGGCAGGTTTCAGGGACCAGTCAATTATCATGGCAGAGCATGGGCTTGTGCAATTATCACAAATACCAGGCTATGGAACCTATCAGCCACCTGCACTCTCACAGTTCTTTGTTGAACTTCGAAGCAGGCCAAGGCGTGAAGGGGACAACCTGATGATTGTAGTTGAACACACATTGGTTCGGACTCCCGACCATCCAGATGGAATCGACATCCAGCAATTGCAGGATGCCGGAGGATCTGTCGGCCGTCTGTGGTATGGATATCTTGTTTCAGAGCATGTTCCAGGAGTTGGACACTTGATTAGGAATCCAAGGTACAATCCAGAATCTCCAGACCCGGCCCAGCCAAGATGGCTTGGATGGATAGATACCAGGGCTAGTGTTGTGCGTCCAATGAGGCCAATGCCAGACCGGATTACTCCTGATTCCACAGTGAATGTCAGAGACTACATACAGTTTGGTGAAGTTTTATTCAGACTGGATTCAGGCCGTGACCATGTAGGTCAGCCGCTTCCGGATATGAGTGATGAGGCAACCGCAAGGCTTATGACTGATCTTCAGCACACTCCGGCAGTTGAAGAGCCTGGAAGCAGGTACCGGGCAGGAGAGCGCCGCGGGGATGTCATGACAGCCCAGGAATTCGGTATCCACCACTGGGGAGCCGGAACAAGAGTCGGTGTGTATGTGCGCAGATTATTCAGGCGGGCAAGGCCGGCACCAACTGTCGAGACAGAAGAATGATTACAATATGGGTGAAAACAAGAAGGAGGTGAAGGTATGAGCAGTGAAAAATCAGTGAAAAAGCAACGAAAACAAATTGATGGTTCAGCGACATCTGCAACAAGGAAACTTGCGAAAATTGCAGCAGCCGCAGCTGTTGGTCTAGCTTGCTTTATCGGAACTTCGGAGAAGCCTTTTAATATTATATCTCCGATGCCATTAGCATTCACTAATTTAGGTGACTAAACATGGCACAACCGATACAGCGTTCAGCACCAACTGCTGAGACTGAAGATAGGATGACTCTAATTACCGCATCACATGGAGCTGTTAGTGCAATGCTCCATCCGCTCAATGAAGCGCACCGCGCTAGACTAATGGTGCGGGATGTAATGAGAATCGGAATGATTATTGATATTCTAGAAGGAGATAGGCCAATACCTCCAACTCCTGCTCCCCGTGAGAGTGATGAAGCGCGGGAGAGTAGGGAAAGGCTTGAACAGAGAGCCTATGTCTGGGACAGGGCAGTCGAAGTCTATGGAAGTTCTGGCGAAGCCTTGGAAGCGCTCCAGAGAATGCAGGCAGATTTGTTTACCCGTCTTGCAATCCCTGATAACATTGATGATATCTTTGGCTTGGATGAGCCAGTTATCCAGAGATTGTATGAGCATCTGCTCCGTGTCAATGACCGGGCAAGAACACTAGAAGGAATTTATGGCGAACTCTACAGGCCAGGAACAGAGGCAAGAGTTGCAGTTTTGACCCTTGCCCGTGAACTTGATACTGGTGAACTTGCAGAAGAGGAAGCTCCAAGGCAAGAGACAGAACTCGAAGTTGCAACTGCCGGGGCAATCTTCAGGCCAAGAAGCGCAATGCCTCCACTAAACCTGGTCAGGTCACTTGCATCTGATACCGAGAGACTCTCATATGTCCAGGATCCAGCAGGAGTTGATGATACTACTATCCGTGCATTCATGGATGAGAGCATCGAAGATGAGGCCGAGCGCCTTGGTACTGCAACTAGCCAGGCGCAGGATCTTGCAAGGGAACTTGCAAGAGCACATACCTGGGTTGCAAGTCACAGAGGCCAGGGCCCAAGCGACTTGTCACGGGAACTTGGTGCTGAAATTGCCAGGCTAATGAATCTCATCTCACACTCCGGTCTTCGGAGTAGCGGTGATTTTGATGATGCAATGCAGGCTTTCAACGAAGGCAGGCTTCAGGATGGTTTAGACCTTCTTGATGGTCTCCAGGGATTAAACACTCTGAGAGATTATGCTAGCACATTGTGGACCCTTCAGATTAGCCGCAACTATGTAGTTGTTGGTGCAGCTAACTTTGCAGTCGGATATGACTGGGGTGGAAACTCTGCAGTCTTTGAGAATGTGATTGCAAACCGGGGAGATCCGTCAAGTCCTGAGACTCTCTCACCAGAGCTCCTTAGAGTATTCCTTGAAACTTCAATCCGCTGGGGTGTAGCTGCCGGAGTTCTAAGGCAGGGCGGTGAAGTGCGGGGCCGCGCTGATGTGGATGTTCTGGCTGTCGATGTTGGAGCAAGTGCCACTATGGGCTGGGTTTCAAGCGGACAGCCATTCATGATGACCTTCAGGGTCACTGGTGGATGGAGACAGTTTGATGCTGCAACTCCGATTCCAGACTCCTTGGAGGAAGTTCTTGGAGGGGAATTCAGCGGAGGATACCTTGGCATAACAGAGATAGTTCTGGATGTTCCAGGTGTTGCAACCAGTCCGATTTCACTACAGACTGGAGTGGGAGTTGATTTCGAGGGAACTTTCGAAGGAGCTCATCCTTCTCCATATGGATACATTACTGTCAGCGGACCGGTTCACAGAGGAGACAATGTTGAACTTCGTATCTTTGGAACTCCAGCTCTCAGGTATATCTTAAATGAGATTCAGGTCGGAGTTACCGGCGGAATCGATATCACCGGAAGGATAAGGAGGGATCATATCCTTGGTGGTGGTGCATCCATGGAATACAGATGGAATGCACAATCAGGCAGGCATGAGCTTATCCCAAGCGGTCGCTTAAGGTATGAAGTGATGCTAGATAGCGTTCTTAGCACACTTGAATTCAACCTCACTGGTGGTGCGTATATCGAGACTCCAGAGCAGATTGATTCAATTACAACCCCGTTCTTTACTGGTGGGGTTCGGATGACCTTTGGAGGCCCTGGATACTATGAGCGTATGCGGGAAGCCGCACTTGCCGACCAGGCAGAAGAAGCTGCAAGGGCAAGCCGTGTTGCAGAGACTGCCCGTCTTTCTTTGGTAGTTCCAACTCCAACAGATGCGGCAAGAAGGGCTGCTGCTGAGGAGCAGGAAGAGGATACAACCAGGCTGCTTCAGGGAGAAGGCGGAAGGGCCTTGCTGGTGCGCGTTGTCCAGACTGATGAGGGAGTAACTTATCTTGATATGGACAGGAATGTTCTGCGCAGAGTACCAAGGGAAGGAGCAGATGGCGTCTTTGATATTGTAAATAGCGAGGACGAAGTGGTTCTGCAAGGCGTCCGAACGGTCAGCAGAGTCCGTGTTGAGCAGGAGGAGCCGGTAGAAACCGAAGAGGAGGAGTGATGATATGACAGGAAAAATCAATTTCATTGCATTTTCTTTTGTCATGCTTTTAGTCAGTTCCTTAACCAATGCTGCTGTACTTGGCAGCGCAGACTTTGAAGAATCAGGACTTGGATTCGATTTCAATACCCAGGCAGAATGGGTAACCGGATTCACATGCAGTGCTGATCCAGATAATGTCTTATCCGGGGATCCATCCAACCTATGTACTGGTACTGCGAGGGTGTGTCCTGGAACTGTTGTAACAGTTACTCCGCAGATTGTCACATCAAGATGGGCAATGGACAGCTTTTCGGCAACTTCATTTTATCCAACATCATGCGGTGTTGACTGCCCTGACATAATGATTCCATATGCCACTTTCAATTCAAACCGGAACATAGAGTGGCTGCCGGAAGCAGTTTTCGACAGTGAGCAGTCCCTTGGTGAGAGGGATGGCTGGACTTCTGATTCCGCCCATCATTCTACTCTTGGGTCTTTCTACACTCAATCAGTCACCTACCGAAGCTTCGGAACTCCCTATTCAGGCATGAGGGGAGGCGCTAACATCTTTTGCAAGGGTGAGATTCAGATAGCTGCAGAAGTTGGGGGAGTTGGCTCTGGCTATGGAAACAGGGCCCTTGTTGGTTCTGGTACAATTACAACATCCTCTGTTGATGTCCCTCTTAACACTGTTGGTTCAAACATAATCATTTCCAGATTGACAGATGCAGAATGTTTTGCAGCTGTAGTTGCACATCCGATAACTCCTCCAGAGGACCCTGGATTCTTCATGCTCAGTTATTATACTGTTGCGCCTTCTGTTCCAGAGGCAAGGGAGACAAGCATCATCACAGTTACTGAAGGAGTGTGTTCACTTATTCGCGAGAGCATGGCAGCTGATGGAACACTCAGCCCTTCAACACCCATTCTCCTTTGGATTACTGTGGATAATGACGGTGACCTTCCTGCAGCGCCTATTGATGCAAGCACGCCAACTGCGGGTTTCACAGTAGCTCCGCTTGATGAGTCTTATTGTGATTTACTTGGTATCCTACCAGGTTTCTGTCCATCATCAGGCTTTGGCCCGGCAATAGCCCCAGGCTTTAGCAGGCCTCTTGCAATATATGTCGGCCAGGATGCTCCAGGACCATCATGTCCTGAAGTCTGCATCGAATATGAGTGCGGAAGCGGAGGATGCGGCCCAGCTGGACCGCCAGACCCATTGTGCATTGATTTGTGCGAAGCCAATTCATGTGATATTGATCCATCAACTGCAGACATGCCACAGGGAGAAGCAGTTGATTTTACTGTTGAATGTTTAGATTTGACTGGTGCTACAACTCCATGTCCTGGAAGCAGCGAATGGTTCTTCGGAGGTGCAATAACAGGACGCTTTGTTGGTCCTACAACAACCTCTGCTGCAACTGCTGTTTCTGATGACCCGATTGGTACGACTGGGACCTTGAACTACAATTGCGGAGAAGGATGCACGGCATGCAGCTCTGACTTGGTTGTTGTCGAATCAAGCCTGGATTGTGTAATCTCTCCATCAGGAGCTGACCTTGGAATTGGAGATAGCGAGGATTTCGAAGTAGTTTGTACTTATGATGATGTTTATATAGACCCTGATGACCCTGATTTAGATGCAGATTGGTCTCTGGAAGATGGCCTTGTTGGTGATCTGGATGACCGGGGAACTCATGGTGCAACTGTCACTGCAACGACTGATTCAGAAGGTAATCTTGTTGTTTCGGTAACCTACCGCGGAATCACGGTATATCCCTCTGCTCCAATTCGAACTGGAGACTATGTAATTGATGATGATGTGGACCCAGAGGATGACGAATCAGACACAGAATGGTGCGAGATTCATCCAAGTTATCTGGAAGGCCCAACACACACAACAAAGTTCGTGACTATAATGTGCGGCCCGCCAGGAGCAAGAGTTCCATGCACTCCTGGAAGCGTTCACTGGACTTCTGCCCCTCTTGGAATTATAAGGCTTATTGAGAGGGTCGACCGCGACCATCTAATCAAGGCATTGGTAATTACCGGAGATGCAGGTTCATTTACCCGGCTGATTGCAGAAATAGATGGGGACCCTGATCAGAGATGTTCTACTGTAGTTGAAGTAACAGAACCTGACTGCATAGAATACAGCTGATTTTTTTCTTTTTATATTCCATATGTTTCCAGAGTCCTTGGGATAATTACTTCATAATCCCTCTCAAGGGCATCTTTTAGGTCTGTCTTCTCCCCATGCATTAGGAATATCTTCTTCAAGTCCTTAGTGCTTTTGATAAATTGGAGCAGCTCATTGAAATCAGCATGCCCGGATATCCGAACCCGCTCAATCTGCATCTTGATTTCAATCTCCTTTTCCCCAATCATTATCTTCTTTTCTCCCTCAAGGACTTTCCGCCCTCTTGTTCCAGGAGCCTGGTATCCGACAAATATCATGCAGTTCTTAGGGTCTGCTGCCAGTTTCTCCAGATAGAACATCACAGGCCCGCCAGAGAGCATACCAGAAGTAGTTACTATGATACACGGCTCTTCCAGAACATCATCTCTTTTCTTTGATTTCGGGCTGCAGAATGCCTTGCTCTTAAAGGGGTCATCCTCGCTCATTAGTATCCTTCTTTTAATATCCTCATTAGCATCAATGGCATTGTGGCGGTAGATGCGCATCACCTTGCCTATCATGCCCTCTATGTAGATTTTAGTGTTCCGGAGAGCTCCAGAGCGCATATAATCATCAAGAATCATCAAAACTTCCTGCGCCCGTCCAACGGCAAAGCTTGGTATGATGACATGTCCGCCCCGATCAAGAGCGCTGTTTATTAGGCTCACCATCTTCTGCGAGGCTTCCTTGTAGCTTGGGAGCAAATCATCCTTGCCACCGTATGTGCTCTCGCAGATGAGTGTTTTTGCCCGGAGACCTGATTCACAGGGATCCAGTATCCTGGTCTTCCGGGTACATATGTCACCAGTGTATATCAGCCCTCCGTTGTCCTTTACATGGACCATTGCAGAGCCCATTATGTGCCCTGCATGGTGGAGGCTGAATTTGAAATCTGAATTTATCTCTTCCTCATATTCAAGCATCCGCGAATCCTTTAGAACTTCATCGACATCCTTTTGCCGAAAGAGCTTCCTTGTATTCCTCTCACCGCGGTGAAGCCTGTAATAATCAGGCAATAGCACTCCCATCAAATCCCTTGTTGGTTTGGTGAGGAACACTCTTGGCTTTGCTCCTTTGAAATACATGTGCGGCAGATAGCCGCTGTGGTCCAAATGTGCGTGAGATACTGCCACGTTCCGGACCCGCTTCAGTTCAGAATTCTCAAGAAGGGGATATTCGGTCTTCTCACCGAGTTTTATCCCGCAATCAAACATCATGTTCTTCCTTTCGTCCTCTAAGAGAACGCAGCTTCTTCCGACTTCTTCTGCGCCTCCATAAAATGTTAGTCTCATTAATAATCACTCAATTCCTAGTTTCAATTTTGTTTCTTTGCTCATTTTCTCAGGCGTCCATGGAGGATCAAAGACCACATTGACAACAATATCTGCCTCTTTAATCTGGTTTAGCTTCTCTTCCACCTGTGCCAGCATGAAATTAATCATCGGGCATGCAGGGGTTGTGAATGTCATTTTTATCTCTGCCTTCTGGTTTTCGCCTTCTTCTTTTTTGTGGACTTTTACCTCATAGATGAGGCCCATATCCACTATACTGACCCCCAGTTCCGGGTCTATTACTTCCCTTAGTTTATCCATTATCTCCTTTTCAGTTATCATTCAATTCCCTTTTCATGCGGAAACTATTTAATCTTCCACTGTAATTTATCCTTCTATCGGGTGAACGCAATGAAGGAACTAACTATTATAGCAAAAAACGACCTTGGCTCTCTTGCCGAAGTCGCCGAAGCACTTGGGGGAGTTGGAGTAAATATCGAGGCAATCTCTGCATACGGGCAGGATGATAATGCCATTTTCCGCGTCATTACTCATGATGTTTCCTCAGCTAGGAAATCATTATCCAGAATAGCAGGTCTCAGGCTTCTCGAATCAGATGCTATTGTCATCCAGATGAACAACCGTCCAGGTGAACTTGGAAAAATCACAAGGAAGCTTGCCAAAAACGGGATAAACCTCGAGAGCCTCTATATTCTTAGCAAAAAACAGGACCACACTGAAGTTGCACTCAAGACTCTTGATTCTGATTTTGAAAAAGCAAAAGAAGTTCTCGGCTTGAAATAAAGCCGGAACTTTTTCTCTATTTTTTAATAAAAATAAAAAAAGGAGTTAAGATTACTCCACTCCGCTAACAGTTGCACTTACAGTTGCACGATTTCCCCATACAGATGCCAGTTCTGCTGAAATGGTTCCAACACCGCAAATTGGTCTTGTCACTGTTGCTCCGCCTGCAGCTTCTGCAACCAGTGATATTGGATCTGTTAATTCTACTGTAGCGTCATCCATTCTAACAAACTGAACTGATGCATCTGGATATTCTGCAGAACGAACAATCATTCCGATTCCAGTAGTTCCGATTGCGACTGGTTCTGGATCTTCTCCTTCAACAGCTGGGTTTGCGGAAGCTGTTCCTGAACCGTTGTATAATCCTTCACATTCGCTCATATCTGCATCCGGAACAAGCTCTTCATCAGCATCCGGGCTTTCCATATCTGCATCAGGAGTTTCCATATCTGCATCGCCGTCCATTTCCTGGTCTGCATCCGGGCTACCATCCTGCACATCTGCATCTGGTCCAGCATCTGGATTGACAATCTCAA
>Ga0180433_10012038_pt1 | contig 10163 bp, 12 predicted proteins | sample SS_ome_8_FD_132980 | JGI IMG/M metagenome (GOLD analysis project Ga0180433, IMG submission 132980) | Hypersaline lake sediment archaeal communities from the Salton Sea, California, USA - SS_1_D_1 metaG | ecosystem: Environmental > Aquatic > Non-marine Saline and Alkaline > Hypersaline >...
CAGGTTCAGTTCTCTCTTCAGCGCCATATCGGTTTCCGTGTGCGAGTGCGGCCACCGGCGGTCAAGGCCTCGGCGGCTCGTCCTTTCCTTCCTCCGGCGCGCGGTCCAGGTCTTCCAACTGGTCGGCCCTCGGCAGCTTCCAGCGCAGATACGCGATAATGCCCACCAGCCCGAGCGCCATGATGGCGATGGCGACGGTCAGTTGCACCTCGCTGTACGCCTCTTCGACGGGCTCAAGAAATGGCATCCGGCTTCCCATCGGCGGCGTCCACCTACCTCTCCAAGGGGCGCGGCCTAGCGGAACACGCCCACCGTCCGGAAATAGCGCCCGAAGAACCCGTCCGCGTCCACGTCCTCCGCCACCAGGTGCGTGCCGCTCTCGTCCTGCGCAAGCTGGGTGAGGCCCGGTGACTCAGGGTCCTCATGCGCGACCGTTACGTGTCCCCGGCGCCACGTGCACAGCTCCGGCTCGAACACGCAGCACCCAGCGAGCGGATCGTGGAACGTGATGGCCTCGGCTCTGCGGAACCACACCTCGGCCATCTGCGCCACCACGTCGAGCGGGCCGCCCTGAAGACGCTCCCGGCATTCATCCGCGCTCATGCGGCACTTCTTCGTCACGTCCAGCCCGCACACGTGCACCTCGGGCACGGGGGCCGCGAACACGACGGCGGCCGCGTGCGGGTCGCAGCGAATGTTCCACTCCAGCCCCTCGGTCTGGAAGAACACGCCGCCCATGATGACCATGCGCTGAAGCATCGCCGCCACGTCCGGGTCGAGCGCGGCCGCCATCTTGCACAGCTTGTCCAGCTGGTCGTGGACGGATGGATCGACGATGAACGCCTTGCGTGCGTCGAAGTAGACCTGACGGAACGGATCGACCTCGTCGCTGGCATACTTCTCGATCTCGTCGGGAAGCGACATCCCCCAGGCGTGGGCCCTGTGAGCGAGGTTCGTGCAGAACTGTCGCCGGCGGTCGGGGCTGAACGCAGCCATGTTCTGCATGAAGTAGGACGCGGCCTTCTCTGCCTCGCCGTAGTCGCGCACGGGGAAGCGAGGAACACCATCCAGGACCAGGAGGCAGTCGTCCGGTGCGGCCGCGGTCTTCTCCAGCACTCTGATCGGTGCCTCCTTGCCCGCCACGTCCACGTAGGGAGAGCTGGCCACCTTCGCCGGAGACGAGTTCATCTCCGCCATCTGGGCGATCTCGAGCTTCCGCTGCTTGAGCCGCAGGCCCTGACGAAGCAGGTCCAGCTTGTCCCGCTCGAGCCGCTGTGCCTCCTCCTTGACACCCAGAGCTTCGTCCATGGCCTCGAGTGACTCGGCCTCGGCCCGAAGCTCCGGATTCTGGAAGTAGGACGGGAACGGCTTGTCGATGTCCCTGTCTCTCTTCGGGGGCGGGTCGACCATGCGACGCAGACGGTAGTTGACGATCAACGCGGCTACCTTCTCGTGGGTCTTGCTGGCCTTGTCCGACTTCTCCTTGGGCTTCTCCTCCTTGAGAGGAGCAGCTTCTACAGGTGCAGCCTCTGCAGGAACCGGTTGGACCGGAGCCTGCTGCGCCATCTGGACCTGCTGCAGCTCGAGGGTCTTCGCGTTCACCCGCAGCTGATCCTGCTGCAAGTTCAGCTGCTCTCGCTGCAAGTCGAGGGCAGCGTCCTGGTCGGACAGCTGCTGCGCCTGCGCCTTGAGCTCCGGGGTGACGAAGTAGTCGGAGTAAGGCTTGTCCCCCGGGCCACAGGGAGCGGCCCCGGCGCTCTCCCCCTGATTCGTCAGACGGCGCAACGCACTTGAGGGCCACAGTTCGGCTAGCTTCTCTCCGGATTCGGCCAGGAGCAACGCCGGCGGCTGGATGTTGAAGTGGGTGCATGCCGCGGCCAGCCGAGACGCCGCCGTCTTGGTTGCATCCTCCGGAAGCGTGTGCCTGTTCTCGAGGAAGTAGACGACCGACAGTGCGGTATGGGCCGGGTCGATCATGGCGAACTTGCGCATCTTCTCTTCCCCGTTGAGCATCACCAGCGCGTAGTGATCATCGGGCAGAGCATCTCGCTGCTCCGGGGTAAGGAAAGTAGCCTCCTTGATCATCGGAGGGAGGTCCTCCATGCGAGGGAACTTGGACCTGAGAACGGCCCCGTTGGGGTCGTCGTAGAAGTCGAATGCCACTCCGGCAGTCTTCACGGCACACCTCCTGGGTTACCGGCCGAATCTTATTGTAGAACCACCTCTAGGTCAAGTGCAAGCCTGGAAGATTCGACGGTATAAGGAACGTGAACACTTACCTGGTAGTTACTGCCGAGAGGAGGTCAGCCAACATGATCGGAAGCAGGTATGCGTCGTCCAACCTGACGAAGCCAGCCGGTGCCCCAGACTGCTGGGGCCGAGCCTACGACCCGAATGACGCGGACTGCGCCATGAATTGTCCATTCGATACCTCGTGTTCGATGAGGTACGCTCGAACTCATGGCGGAGGAAGCTCGTCAGGCCCGGTCGGCGTGTCGTCGAAGGGCAGCACCGTAAACCACAACAATCCCACCTACGAAGACGAGGTACGTGAGGAGACACCGCTGTGGAAGCAAGCAGGGCACAACATGGTTCTCGGTGCAGGACAGGCCATGCTGGACGAGCTCTACTCGTTACTCGCCAGATTCCTCGGCGGGATCCACAAGTTCTGATGAAAATGACAGGTATACCCGGTAGAATCCCGGAGGAAGGAGAGCAGGATGCATTTTGGTGAGCTGCTCCGGGACTTCCGCATGTCTCGGGGCAAGAAGAACAGGTCCAAGTTCGCTAAAGAGGTCGGCATCAGCGCTGAGGGGCTACGAGTCATTGAGTCAGGAATGCGCTTCCCCAGCCCCAAGGTGATGAACTCCATCTGTGAGGCTTTGGATCTCTTTCCAGGTGAAGCGCTCCGTCTCAAGCTACTTCTCCTCGACTTCAAGTACTCCGACTCGGCGGCCGAGCTGATGTCGTCCGAAGAGGTCAGCGCGTTCGCGACTATCTTCAACGAGAAGGCAGGTCCGCTTATCAAGGAAGTACTCTCGGAGCTTTCCCAGGAGAGGAGAGTCGAGAACCTGAACTATCTCCTGGGCACGTTCCATGTCCTCATCGAGGAAATCCTGCAGGGAGGAACGGATGAAGTTCCTGGTACCTGACCCGGACAAGGCCTACATCACCAATCAGCTACTGCTACCGAGGAAGCACATCAGGGAAGCCCAGATCAAAGCCGTCCTGCAATTCTGGACCCAAGGCCAGGAGTCCGAGTTCGTTCAGATGTGGCGAGAGACCGAGGACCACTTGGTGGTCCCGCGCGAGTTCATCAAGTCCAACGAGTACACCCGCTGGCCGTTCCCGTTCGTGGACGCTACCCCCAAGGTCTTCCGCAGGGTCTGCATCGAGTCTGACATCATCCCGCGGAACGAAGATCAGGCCGCAGCCATGAACGCGATGGCTCAGAACTCCTGCGGTATCCTCAACTTGAGCTGTGGCAAAGGCAAGACAGTCATCGCGTTGAATCTGATGGCCAAGCTGAAAGTGCCCACGCTGGTCATCGTCCACAACTCAAGCCTGATCACACAGTGGAGAAACAGGATCAACGAGCACCTCCGAGTCGAGGGAGGTATCGGACTCGTCCAGAAGAATGAGTTCGACTGGGATAGGCCCGTCGCCCTGGCGATGATTCACACCCTGGCCAACAAGGCGAGCCTGTGGCCGGCAGACTTCCGACGCCATTGGGGCCTCGTGATCTACGATGAGGTGCACCACTTGGCCGCTCCTGTGTTCTCCAGGACGGCACCTCTGTTCTACGGGAAACGCTACGGTCTGACCGCTACACCAGATAGAGAGGACGGTAGAGAATCCGTCTTCAAGAACCATCTCGGGCGTATCTTCTACGTGGATAGGAGCCAAGACCTCATTCCTCGCGTCTACTTCATGAAGATGCCTACGCTGGTGGACACCGCCAACCAGGCTGTGATGGAGGAAGTCACGGACAAGATGGGGCAGATCAACCTCGCCCGACTCCGTAACTGGCTCGGCAGGAATGAAGAGCGCAACGGCATCCTGTCCATGCATGTCCGCCGGCTCATGCGCGAAGGCCGTCGAATATTGGCCCTGAGTCATTCGGTAGAGCATTTGGAGCTGATGCACGAGAGGTTCCCTGACAGCGGACTGTGCGTAGGCAAGGTGGATCAGGACGAGCGCATCCAAGCACTGGAGAACCACCAGGTCGTGTTCGCCACAGTGCAGATCGCTGCCGAGGGTCTGGACGAGCCCAGACTTGACACCCTCTACGTGATGACTCCGTTCGGATCACAAAACTGGATCGAACAGGCGATGGGAAGAACCCAGCGCGAGCGAACAGGAAAGCAACACCCCCTCGTCGTCGTCGCTGATGACCACAACATCCCGAAGTGCGCGAAGGTGTGTCGCAAGGCGCGCACCAGCTTCCGCTCTCTCGGATACGACTACCGGATCATTGATTGGTCCCAGAACCCGAGGTGAAAAAAATGTCCAAGGACAAGATCAAGCTCGCACCCGACAACGACTACGAACTCGTCGTGTTTCACAAGACAGGGGACCGTCACTTCATAGGATGGGTTCACGAGCACATGTTCGGCCCCGAACACCCCAAGAGGTTCAAGGATTCATGCGGCAATGTCGTCCGTGTCCGGAACGTCTGGATGCTGATGGTCCTCCTGCAAGTCGTCAAGAACGAGGAGGGCCTCTCCGTCCAGAGCCACGAGGCGGTGATACCTATCGATCTGCACTATGGCCCCGTACCCGAGATGATGCTGGAGTCCAAAGACTACTACGTTCCGAGCGGTAGCGACAAGGACAGCCTGCTCACCCTGATGCAGCAGGGTGCTCTCATGGCTAAAGTCAGAGAGACGGAGCATCGGGCTGCGAGATCCGGTATAACCCTCCCAGGGAGAAAACAGTAGAGGTGAGCATGAACAAGAAAGAGCTCATCAAGCAGCTGCGTCAGGACATGGAAGGGTGCCGAAGCTGCAATCTGCACGAGGCCCGGAACAAGATCGTCCATGGGAGAGGATGTCTCATCGGCAGGCCCGCCCCCATCATGCTCATTGGTCAAGCACCTGGGGGTGAAGAGGACGACGTTGGCGTCCCATTCATCGGCCCCGCCGGAGAGCTGCTGATGGAGGCCCTGCTGAATCTATTCCCTCACGACCCTCGCTTCCAGGAGCTGATGCCTCGCAAGGCCGGAGACCGGATCGACTTCACCACCCTGCGGAAAATGCTCGAGGAGATCTTCTGGTTCAGCAACATGGTCCTGTGCTGGCCTCCGGAGGATCGTCAACCTGCGACTGCGGAGACGAACATCTGCCGTGAGAGACTGATGCGGGAGATCTACATCGTCGATCCCGTGCTGATCATCACCCTCGGACGCATCGCCCACAACAGGCTAACCAAGCAGAACATCGCCATCACCGATGCCCGGGGCAAGCTGTACGAGATCGAAGTGCCCGGCCAGACACAGCCTGTCAGATACAACGTGTATGCTACGTACCATCCAAGCTACATCGGACGCATGCAGGACTACGAGGACGAGAAGGGCAAGGCTAGAGAGTGGTTTGGAGACCTCACCGAAGCCATGCAGATCGTGGACCAGCTGAACAAACTGACATTCGGGGATGACCTCCCCGACAGGGAGGAGGACGTCGAAGATGCCGGTGCGTAGAATCACAGAGGACGATCTTCCAGGCTCCGTCATGGAGAGCTTGGAGAAGTTCCGAACTGCAGACGAGGAGTGTAGGGCAGCCATCAACGTGCTCAAGGAGTCCGATCCCGAGGGCTTCACCAGCGTCGAGAATCTCATCGCCCACCGCAACCTCGCACTGCACACGGCCGCGGAGGACCTGAAAAGGTTCTTCAAGGGACAAGCCCAGGACGACGCGTCTGTAGCCACGTCGAACATCGACGAGTTCAAGCTCACACCCCGGCGCTCGAAGGGGTGGGACGTCGAGAAGTTCCTGGATGCTGCATCCGACCTGGACGTGTTCGACCAACTCGTGGAGGACGGAGGCATCATCATCCTGCAGGATGCCCACCTCAACATCGACAGAGCTCGGGAACTCGACGTGCTCGAAGACCTGGTCGCCAAGGGAATCGTAACGATCACCCTGTCCCACCAGATCGACGGCAAGGTAGCCGAGGACAACCTTCGTGGTCGCGTCTTCGCGGAGATCAAGGAGAGGGCATGGGAGGAGGAACTCAGCAACGTCGCATGTACCGCGCCACCCAAGATCGAACCGCTGTAGAAGTAGAAGTACGCGCCCCACGGATCATCGGCCAAGCCGACGTCTACTACGTCGACAAGTTCAACAAGAGAAAACGAGAGATCATCGCGCTGAACTGGACCGGATGGGACATCAGCCAAATCCTACCCGGAGAGGAGGGAGAGAAGATGGACGACGAACTCAAGCAGCTGGTGGGAGACGGCAAGGGCAAGCTCTCCATCGGATTCGGTGCGGGGGACAAGGACTACGGCAACGGAGTGGATGTCAGCGTCATGGTGTCGTTGACCTGCGACCAGTCGCCCGAGGGATTCGCGGACGCGTTCGAGACCGCCTCGATGATGGGGGAGGCATTCGTGGCGGACCTCTTCAAGAAGGGTGTGCGTCTCTACCACAAGCTGGTCCCGAAGAGCGAGAGGACGTGATGGCTGCGAAAAAGATCAAGGGGATCCTGCTGACCGAGATCACCTACAACCTCTTCGAGACGCTCCTCGAGATCAAGTACGCGTTCACTGGGAAGGTGGGGGATTCTGGCCGGGGGGCCATTACCCATGGATTCAGCAAGACCAACACGTGGAGCACGGAGACGGAGAAGAAGTTTCGAGAATTCTTGAACAGTGCTGTGGCCGACATCGAACGGCAGCACGGACTCAGGGAGGAAAAGGAAGATGGAGCCGAGAACGTATCTGAGCCCCGAGGAGCTACTCAGCTTTGACGACGTCTGTGAGCAGGTGGAGAAGAGGGCGGACCTCAACCTGCCGGACCAGACCCTGGACATGCGGGTGCTGAAGTTCACACCCGAAGGCCGCATCTACGTGCCCAACGCCGGCATGATGAAGCTGACCGACTGGTCCCAGCGCCAGCTCGCTAGCCTCGTAGGCATCAACTGGGACCGCTGGTTCTGCAAGGAGAAGGACAAGGACAGCGGGTCCGTGACCTACCACATCTCCAAGAAGGAAGCGCAGGCCGAGCTGATGCGGAGGTTCGACCGCATCCCTCGCCGCTGCCTCATCCGGACTCGCAAGCACCCGAAGGCCCGGGCCGACTCCGACGGCATCGTGCGTGGCATCCTGACCGAGACCTACCGGACGATCGACGACCGGCGCATCCTCGACCGTGCCAGGGTAGCGTGGCGCGACCAGCTCGACGAGATCCGCTTCCTGAACGGTGCCGGTCGGACGGCGGAGACCGACAGGTCCTCGCACTACTCGGTGATCATCGGAGATCCGGTCAAGGTCAAGACCGGCGGCAACGACCCGCACCTGGGCGACTTCATGCATTGCGGTTTCAAGATGCGCAACTCCGAGGTCGGAAGCTGTGCTCTGACCGCAGACGAGTTCTGGCTGCGTCTCATCTGCCTGAACGGGCTGATGAGCATGGTCGGCAACAACCGGCTCATGTACCGCCAGCACAGGAACATCAGCGACGAGGACCTCGACGGTAGCCTCATTGGCATGTTCCAGGCCCTTCCCGAGAGACTCGCGACCCAGAAGACCCAGTGGGAGAAGGTCATGGGAATCCGGTATGAGGACCACGAGGAGGCCAAGAAGGTACTCCAGAGGTTTCTCCACCAGAGGCAGTTCTCGAAGAAGATCGTGGAGGCTGCCCTCGGATCCTATGACATGTCGACGCACGGCACCGACGACGGGTCGGGCGGCGAGGCCACCGGCTACTGGGTTCTCAACGCCATCACCAACGCCGCTCGAGACATGAAAGCGGACGACCGGCACGACCTCGAGCTGGCGGGCGGCAAGTTCCTCATGGCCCAGGCAGCGTAGCTCTACCAGATATAGTGCCCAACAAAATTGTTGGCACAAACCAACTTTTTTGTTGGGCACTTTCAACCTTGACGCCGGCGCAGGTCCAGACCATATTCGATCTTCGCCTGCGAAGCACGACAATGAGGAGGGCACGTGAGACCAGTAGGAAGACTACTCATCTCCAAAGTGCTCGAGACAGGCGACCTCTCTACCGTTCAACGCTACCGCATTGACCCACGAGTCTTCCTCCGGGACCCCATCGAACAATCGATCTTCCTCACCATCCAGAGGCACTACTACAGCAGAGAACACTTCGGTGAAGTCCCGACCCCGGACATGGTCAAGGAGATCTACCCCTCCTACAAGCATGAGCCGCCAGATGACTCCGTGGCGTCGCTGTGTGAGCAGCTGAAGGAGCAGGTTGCATTCCTCGAGCTGGAGGACATGGGGAATCGAATGATCGAGTACGCCACGATGCCCGACTTCGCCATCAGTGAAGCTCGGGACCGACTCGCCAGAATCGCGGCGTGGTACACCATCTCTAGAGACACGAACCTGGCCGACTCTGCCGACGCACTCATCGAGTCGTTGGAGATGGTCGGCAACATGGAGGGAATGCTCGGACTTCAGTTCCCTAGGAAGACGTTCAACAAGGCCACGATGGGAATCCAGAAGCAGGACGTCATCATCTTCTACGGCAGGCCCAAGAACATGAAGTCATGGATAGTGACCCTGATAGCGGTGTGGGCCTATCTCACCGGCAACGCACGAGTCATGTTCTACACCCGAGAGATGCGAGAGGACGCCATCCTTCGTAGAGCCGCCTCCATCATCTGCGGAGTGGACTACGAGGCGCTGAAGACGTGGACACTGGACCCGATACTCAAGGATCAGGTGAAGCAGGTTCTCAAGCATCTCAAGGGAGACGAGAAGGCCATCCACGCAGGTTCGAAGAAACGGAAGGCATTCTGGGTAACCAACGACTCGGACGATCGCGAGCTCGGCGGAAGCATCATGAGCTTGCAGGCGAAGATCGAGCAGTACGAGCCAGACCTGGTCATCGTGGATCCCATCTACCGGATGCGCATCCCTGGCTCCAAGCGTCCCGACACCGACTGGCACAACATCTACCAGATCTCTCGCGAGCTGAAGGACACGGCGCAGATGTTCGACATCCCCATCGTCGCGACCAACCAAGCCAAGACGGCAGCAGAGAAGACACACGGCAGGAACACCGACGAGCTAGCCTACGGTGACGCAATCATCCAGGACTGCGACTTGGCTGTCCGGGTCATGCGAGGCTTCAACGAGGACTCCAATCAATGGGAGCTCAAGCTCGTGATACCTGCAGGCCGAGAGGTCAACATCAACGGCATTGTCGTCAATGCCAAGCCGGGCTTCGACTTCTCCGAGATCCGCGAGCTGACGGAGGAGGATTTCAAGACCCATCGCGGAAGCGGCGGGAGTTCAGATAGTGAGAAGAAAAAGGACAAGGACCCGATGGCGGGCAAGAGCAGATTCGGAGGTAACCTCAGGAAATGAGTTCTTCCGATATCGTTCTTGACCTCGTGTCCCGATTCATAGACGACAGACACAAGCCAACAGGGGCAGGCAACTACCAGGTCCGTTGTCCATTCCCTCACAAGGACGGCAAGCGGGAAAGGAATCCGTCTTTCAGCATCAACCCTCGCCAGGGAGTGTGCCAGTGTTTCTCCTGCGGCTGGGCCGGCACGTTCCAACGATTGCTGCTGGAGACGGGCGTTCCGCCAATGGTGGTCGAGACAGCGCTGGCGGGTGTCAAGTTCGAGTCCCGGCCACCAGCGGACCTGGAGATGCGGCTGGATCCCGATCCACAAAAGACCAAGTTCGTGCTGCCCGACTTCACGCTCAAGGCATTCCACCAGTGTCCAATGCACTTGGTGGCGGCCGGGTTCCACGAGAGCGTGCTCGAGGCGTTCGAAGTCGGAGTCGACCGCTACAATAACCGAGTGACATGGCCGATCAGAGACCAGTACGGGAACCTCGCAGGAATCGTAGGCGGACCGATGTACGACGGGCAGGAGCCCAAGTACCTTGCCTACAAGCCGGAGCTTCTACGAACGGTTCTGGCCCACATGGTGCCGGACGGCTACGGCTTTCAGAATCACGA
>Ga0180433_10012041_pt1 | contig 10162 bp, 7 predicted proteins | sample SS_ome_8_FD_132980 | JGI IMG/M metagenome (GOLD analysis project Ga0180433, IMG submission 132980) | Hypersaline lake sediment archaeal communities from the Salton Sea, California, USA - SS_1_D_1 metaG | ecosystem: Environmental > Aquatic > Non-marine Saline and Alkaline > Hypersaline > Sediment...
GATAAAGCTATTGAATATTATAATTTATCTAATGAGATTTATTATAAGTTTGGAGATGATGTTAAGACGGCCGAAATTAAAACAAAAATCGGAAATATTCATCTAAATATTTTAGGCCAAAAATCTAAGGCAATTGAATTATTTGAAGAAGCTTTAGATATTTATGAAGATTTAAACTATAGAAAAGAGTCTGCTGATTTAATGCACAAACTAGGCGATATTCATATTCAAGAAGGAAGGATTGAATTAGCTGTTTCTAACTTCAGGAGTGCTAAAAAGTATTATGAAATCCTAAAAGATGAATACAACCTTAACCTTTTAACAGAAAAAATTAATTCTCTAAAAGAAAATAATTCTGAATTTTTTAGTTTTTAACTTTTTTTTTTGATTTGCCGCCCATCTGGGTCATGATCCATTCAAGAGAGCCTTTTCCTTCCCATTCGGTTCGCCATATATACATCAAAAAGCCTAATAATCCCAGATAGCCTCCCCAGACAAAAAAGAAAAATAATACATTGAATCTCTGAAAAAATACAAATAACCATACATAATGGAGAAGAAATAAAGTTAAAGAACACTGCCCATAAAAAATTAACATTTTAATAAAGCTATTATTATTCTTTTTAATATCTATATAATAAAAGCAGATCCCCAGAATTAACAAGGCCATTCCGAGACTATAAAACAGATTAGACGGAGTACCTCTAAGTAAAAACTTGAGCATTCCGGGAATCTTAACAAATGGTTGGTTTTGCATGATAGGGACAAGATAGATAAAGGGGTATTCATTTAGGGGATAATTTTCTGGAGTTACAAATAGAGGTCCACCATCGATAAAAGGTATAAACATACCAAGAAGAACAAAAAAGACCCCCCATTTCATAAATGATTTAAAACTATCTATATATGCTTCTCTAGTTTGAAGAATCATTGCTTGAAAAAACAATTCTCCAAAAATCGATGAGAAGAAGCATAATGCTACATAAGGGATAAAGGGATTATGAGGTGCAGGAGAAACAAAAATAAAATGTAAGAACCCGATAAAAGGGTCCGCTTTATTTAGTAAAAGATAATCTCTAATTTGGGGAGTCAGAAAAGTAATTATTATTGCTAATGCAATTCTCCCTCCTCTTGAAATTTTTACCGCATAATATGTAATTATCTGAGAGGCTCCAATAAAAGTTAAAATATTCCATCCCCATAAACTTAATGGGAAAGGGATATTAATATTTTGTCCGGGATATGAATTTGCCAATAGATTATAAAATAAACCGAGAAACATAATTGATATTCCTCGTATAAAGACGTTAAGGCGAATGACTTTTTCGGGTACTTTTCCACTTTTTTTACTGAGGGAAAAGACTACTGATAATGCAGAAAGAAAAATAAACAATGAAGGGCCAAAAACATCAAGAATTTGATATACTTGCCCATGAGCATAAACCCAGAAGCTATCCAGCCAAGCACCAGAGGTATGGGCAAGTACTATTAAGCAAATAGCAAAACCCTTCACAAAATCAATGGAACGTATTCTTGTTATTCTTTTCCCCTGCTTTTCTTTTGCAGCTTCAAGCCTATTCAATTCTTTGATATAGTCTTCTAATAAGCTCATATCTGAATTAATGCTGATAGGATATTCTGTTTATTGTATATTATACTAATAAAAAAGATTTAAATTTAATATTATTTTAATTTGAAGTTCTATCCTCTAAATTAAAATCCTCCATTCGATAGGTTTTTGTTTCACATTCTTTAAAACCTAACGATTTGATAAAATTATAAGAAGCTTCATTATCGACATATACTTCACATCTTAATTCTTTAATTTTTTTATCCTTAAAAAAATTCCAAGCCGCCATGCCCAGTACTGTTCCAAGCCCCTTTCTTTGAAATCTGGGAAGGATTCCAAGTCCCGCTATTATTCCGTATTCTTTCTCTTTACCTTCGAAATCAAGCATTATAAAACCCGCATCCTGACCATATACTTTTGCGATTAAGATGACTGTATCTTGATAATCAAAAATCGTTTTCAAAGATTCGACAGTTATTGGTGAAAAGGGGGTTCTCGAAGTCAGCCATGCTTTATTATATATCTGCATAACTGTATCGAGATCTTCTTCTTTCGCTTCACGGATTTTTGCATGAAAAATATTATGATCTACTTTTTCTTTTACTTTTTCAATGAAATCTGGAGTAAGCTCTTCAAGGGGGAGTCTCATTTGTTTATAAGAGAGGCCCCCAGAAGTAATTTCCTCTTCTATTTCTTCATCTTTTTTTTTCCGTTTTAGGGAATCCTCGAAATTTAAGAAAAATCGTCTAATTCTATCTTTTTTTAAATTCAGTCTGCTTTCGGGCATGATAAAAAATAGATTTTATTAGGGTTAAGATAATTTATTTAGAGTAGCTCTTAAATTTTTTTCCATCTCTTCATTAAGGATGTTAATATCTTTTAATTGAGAGATCCCTTTTTGTAAGTATTTTTTAAAATTAGGATCTTCTACCAGATTTTTATTTTCACATGAAAATTCAAAATTTGAACGAACCTTCATGTCATCTTCAATTTTTTCATTTAAGAAATCTTTCAGATTTAAAAATGCTTCAGAGATTTCTTCAACTAATCCCCCTTGACCAATATAGCTTGGGAAAACCACGGCCATTCGTTCATCCATCATATCTTCATCTTCAATAAACATTGCATAAAGAGGCATATATATCCATTGTATTGGCTTGGAAAATAATTCTGATTCATCATCTTTTATAGACCATTCAGACAATTCCTGAGCTTCTTTCAAGCAATTTTCTTTTTTAGTTGAGAGGATTTTCTTAATTTTGTCAAATGATTCTTCAAATAATTTTTTCTTTTCTTCTAACTCTTCAATGATTATCTGTTTTTCTTTATCAATCTCACTCAATTGTTTATCTCTATTTTGTAATTGTAAGTTTAAATCAACTGCTCGACTCTCTAACTTTTCCTCTGCTTCAATATCAATTTGCGTGGATCCTGCTTTAAATTCAATATACTGTTGATTTTGAGTCTCAATCAAATCTGTAAATTTGCGTATTGCATCTCTTAAATAATTAAAATGATTTTCAAAATTAGGAAATAAATCTTCAAGTTTTTTTCCTACTAAAGCTTCATCTCGACTAAAAAATCGATTCTTTTTAATGATCTCTTCTAAAGATCTTTCAATTGATTTGAAAAGGGAAGAAATATTTTCTATTACTTTTTTCTTCTCACTTGCTTTCCATAAATCGATATTGTCTCTTAATTTATCTAATTCTTCCTTAATCTGAGAGTCATCTATTTTAGAGGAAGTTTTAGTTAATTGAGAAGAATAGCGGGAATCGATATCTTTTAGTTTCACATTTAAATCGGTAATCCATTTTTCTACCTCCGTTCTAATTAATTCACTCACCGTATCCCATCTTAAAGCATTGCCTTTCATTTCTTCAATAACTTTTCGGTATTGTTCTGAAATATTTAATGCCCTTTCAGTGGATAAGGGAGTATCTAAAACCATATAATCTACTATTGGTTGGTTTTCTAAATAAGGTAGTAATTTCATAATTGCATCGAAAAAATCAGGATTGACCAATGCATTAATTCTTAATTTTCTAAATTCTGATTCTTCCCCTTCTCCTATCTCTTCAGCCTCAGAATCTTTATAGGTTAAAATATCTATTATTTTTTCAAGTTGTTCTATTTCAGTCCGGTTGTCTACATTTCTGAGAATATGACCAATTTGGGGTTGTCGAGGAGGATTTGTTAATTTTCCCTTTTTTGAAAACAATTCTAATCCATCTAAGACAATGTGAGTTGAAATGACTCCTTGTATTAATAATAATGGCCATAATAATCGAGAGAATGATAAAATCTTCTCGCCTTCGCCTAAATCTTTACTTAAAACGTGAAAAGCCAAAGCTAATTCAGCATTTTCTTTAATATCTACTTTATTGGTTTCCTTTCTCATGAATAATGGTAATAAAAATTGGTTTCCATGAACAGACATTTTATTAGCCCCTTAATTTAATCCATATTATTTTAGTATTTGATTTTAAAATTCAAATATATTTAATTTTATAGGGATTCAAATTTAAAATTTTATGCTTTTAAACTAGTCAATGGTTTATGAATTAAGGATTATTTAATTTAGAAAAATTTGAAAAAGAAGAAAAAGAGTTTATATTGAGTTTATTTTAATAATTTATATTTTTATTCAATTTTCATTTCCTTAAAGAATTTTCCCGATTTACCCCCTTTCTATGCCAACTCTAATTTCGTCGTCTCTATAATCCGATCTGCTGAAAGATCTTGAAGCCAGCTTGTTCGGCGAGCTGCGGCAGCACGAGCCGATAATTTAAACGCCTAGAGGGTTGAAAGGCGCTGGGATTCATGATCAAGTCGGGGCGTCCCATTTTGTGGGCTGTCAACGCTTTTAAAAGCTCCAAGATGTAGATGGAGGCGACGTGCTTGATTGCGGCTTCACGACCACGCGTGTTCATTCGAGCAGCATTATAATAAGTATGATTATAGGAATTTCCTTGCTCGATCATGGGACGGAAGTTATAAATGAATAAGAAGTATTCTTCAGACCATTCAGGCGGGATGAAATCGGTATTAAAGTAATATCCCTTCTTCAATTCCTTCACGGGCTGGTTCTTAATGTTCTTCCTGGCGCGAATGATGGGGAGCATGCTTCGGAAACGGACTTCTTCCAGGATGTTCAGGGCATATGAGCCCGAGTCAGAGATGATTAACTGCCATTCCTCGGTGGTTACCCCTAAAAAAGATCGTAAGGTCTTCTTGAATGCCTCTTGGTCGCTGCGATTTCCTGGAAACATCTTGAAATAAATTGGGAACCACCGGTCACCGCAATATGCATAAAGAATCCCCGGATCATACCCTACTCCTTTCTTTTTGCCGTTATGGCGGCAATAACCCGCGTCCAGATCATTGTATTCCCCCTTATCCTCGTTTTTATTGTTATTACAGTTAGATCGGAGGAATTGACCGTCCCAAATGAGGATCCTCGGGACGATGATCCCCAATTCCATGCATTCCCGCACCAGTTGGCGGAAGTAGGCAAATAACTCTCTTGCGGGTACTTTATTCATAACAAAGCTCATTTCCGCTGCAGTAGGAATGAAAGAGGGGTTAGAAGTCACCCTAAAAAGCGGAGGCCATATCAATAACCGGCTCATTTTTTCTATTCCCGTATAATCCTTGAATCCGAGGTTTATCCTTAGCAAGTTATAACTAAAGACGTCTCTTATCGATAACCCTTTAAAATATACGCCCTTTCCCTCAAGTCGCTCTTGTAGGTCGTCGAAAAAGCTTAAATCGTTTAATTCGAATAAATTCTCAAAAAAACCGTTAAAGTCAGGAAGATACCGGTGCATGTCCCATTCTTTTTTAGAAACGACGCCCTTCGCATGGTCTTCAAACCGTGGTATCTTCACTTTCGGAAATCGATAAAGGTATTGCCCTTTCAAGGTCGGAATCCAGTCCATGAAATCGGTAAGAGTTTTTTGCTTTAAACGGGAGTCATCTTCCTTGCTTTCTGGGGATCTCTTGGTGTAGGGCCTCACGGGCGTCCAAGGAAATTTTCGTCTCACCTTGTTATAGACACCCTTCTCCCATGTCTTATAGACTTCAACACTTTCTAATCCTATATAGTCTAATAACTGCTTTTGATGGATGTCGGTCTTCCTTCGGTATAGAATATGAATCAATTCTGATTATCTCCATTTGCTTTTTAATTTTGATAATATTTCATGATATTTAAGGATTTGGGTCATTTCTTTTAAAGATAAAACTAATTTCAAATCTTTTTCTTCCGTAACTTTAGAATCCTCAGATTTTAATGCATATTATATCCCTTAAAATCCGTCACGTCAATGGGATCATGTCAATTTAATAGAAGTCTTGAAAAAACCGACGAAAAATGAGTTGACATGGAAAAGGTATATAACGAGTCATAGATTAAAAGAATTCAAGAAAGAATGAAATGATCAAAAATTAAAATAAACTCTATTATTATTTTAATTGTTCATAGTTATTTGCAATTACTATAATTATTAAAGACAACAGTATCAACAAAGGTGGAAGAATAGCACGTGTAAGGCAACCCACTTCTCCACCAGTTAAAGTACATGCTGAATCTAATAAACCTTGCCCCAATCTCCCGGCAAAATAGATGATAAACCCTATTGCATTCAAAGCATATGATCTTCTTAAAACCCCAAATGTTTTCCATGCAAGATAAAGAAAGATAAAGGGAATTAGAAAAACTAATAAAGGTAAAAGCACTAGATTTATAATAAATCTTCCTGCGGGGTATGACCAAGCGCCTATATCTACAGTTACTAATTCAATGCTAATATTATAATCAGTTACAAAATCTGGATCCATGAACAGAGCATCTGGTAAGGTTAAAGCTAATATTCCGACAATGATCGGTATTACGATTAATATTATTCTTATAATAATTTTCTGGGGCTCACTAAAATTAAATCTTTTCGTTTCATTGGATTCCTTTTCTTTTTTATCAACTGATTCTTTTTTGGTTTCGGGCGGGAGTAGAAGAATTCCAAGAATCCCCATGAGCGATGACACTCCAAGCCACATAAAAAAAGTTGCTAATCGATAGTAAATCATTAGCTGATTTACCATAGCTGCTCCCTTTAGGGGTAATTCTGGAACATAGAAATAATACGCAATAAAAAATACTCGCCCTATCGCCAGAAAAATGAATAGGATGCTAAAAAAGAACCAATATGGTTTTTTACTAGTTCGGAACCTCATTAACAGAAAATAGGCGAATAAAATAAAATAATACCCGATAATCACCATATATAAACCGCTTTCGAGACTGTCAAAAATGGTAAAATACTGAAAAGGTGGAACTTCTGCTTGTATGATCATTTTTCTCACTTTTTATGAATTGAGCTTTCCAAGTTTAAAAATTTCTTATATTAAGTTATTATATCCTCATGTATTTTAAAAATTTTTAGAATCCTAAAAATTATGAATTATGGTTAATTTTTCAGAATAAGCATGGATAGGTACGATTAGAAATGAAGATTGAAGATAATATTGATACTTTTAATTCACTCCTCAAGCGGCGTGGATTTATCTGGGGGCCATCTCCCGAAATTTATGGAGGTTTAGCGGGGTTTTATTCCTATGGACCTGCGGGAATGGCATTAAAAAATAATATTTTATCACTACTCCGCCAAGAACTCAGGGCATTTGGATTTGGGGAAGTTGAGTGTCCTACTATCATGCCAGAAGTTGTATGGGAAGCTTCAGGACATTTAGAGCGCTTTATAGATCCCATAATCAAGTGTGAAAAATGCAGTACTATACATAGAGCGGATAAATACCTACAAGATCAATTACCCGACCTAATGATTGACGGCCTATCTTTTGAACAAATGGAAGCGTTATTAGAAGAACATAATATTTCATGTCCAAAATGCGGAACACCCTATGAAAAGATCGAAGAATATAATTTAATGCTAAAAACCGAGGTAGGTGCAGACACTACGGCGTATTTGAGACCAGAAACTGCGACTACTACTTATTTATTATTTAATTTATTAGATCAAGATGCTAGGAGACAATATCCAATCAAGATTTTTCAATATGGAAAAGCTTACCGAAATGAAATTTCTCCACGGCAACAAGTACTTAGAATGAGAGCCTTTGATCAATTTGAACTTCAACTCTTTATTGGAAAAGAACAAGAAATGAATTTTGATGAGTATCATAAAATTAAAGATAAAAAAGTGCCTCTCTTGGACTGGAAACTTCAAGAAAAAAATATTGATCAATTGAAATCAATGACTTTGGAAGATGCGATAAAAAGGGGGGTCCTTAAAAAACCTGCTTATGCTTATTGTATTTATCTTGGTTATTACCTTACAGAAATTTTAGGATACCCAAAGGATGTAATCCGATTGAGACAACATTCTCCTAATGAGAGAGCCCATTATGCCGATGATGCGTGGGATTTAGAAATTAAAACGCGCCAATTTGGATGGGTGGAAATATGTGGGATCCATGATAGAACCGATTATGATCTAAAAAGACATGGAGAATATTCTAACCAAAATTTTAAAGTGGCTATGGGAGAAGATCCTAAGGAGAAAGAAATTCCTCAAATTCTCGAAATCGCTTTTGGGCCTGATAGAATTGTCTATACTTTGCTTGAGACTCTATTTAATATTCAAGATAAAAAAATAACTTTGATGTTACCTCCTATATTATCTCCTAATATTGTAGCGGTTTTTCCTTTGAAACGAAATCACGAAGATATCCGAAATTTAGCTTTAAGCATACATCAAACCTTATTAAAACATCGTATTCCTTCCTTTTATGATGAAAAAGGGTCCATCGGAAAATTATATAGCAGACAAGATGAGATCGGTACTCCATTTTGCATAACAGTTGATTTCCAATCGTTAGAAGATCAAACCGTCACTATAAGAGAGAGAGATACTAAACAACAAGAAAGAATCGAAATCTCTGAAGTTCCAAACATAATTCTGCAAAAACTCGATAATAATTAAGAAATAAAAGGAAAAAAAATTAGAAATATATTAGAAATAAATTTAAAGGTATTTTCTCCAGCCACTTTTTCTTCGGTATATTATAATTCCGACTACAGCAATCACTGCTACTGCTACCAACCCGATAATTATAAAGATATACACAACATTAGGTGGTTTCGGAGGAATGCTGACTCCTGTTAACTCTATTGTTGTTTGTATAACCCCTGTAGTCAATATTGTTCTTCCATGCTCAGTGTCTGATTTAAACGTATGATCCGTATCTATAACTGTAATCTTAGGCCAAAATATTGCCACAGTATCATCTGGAAGATCCTCATACGCTATTGTACAGATATACGTCTCATTACCGTCAATAACCGTCTTATTCCATTTATATGTTCCTGTTGCGAGAAATTCAATTACTTTCCCATTGGGTTTTCTTGCATTGCCAACCAAAGCATCGAAACTAATGCTTATCTTAGAAACTCCTTCCTCATCATCTACGAATAAAAAGAATTTCACACCTTCTTCTTTACTATAATTGTTTTTAAAATAGTACCAATTGGGAGAGGTCATCTCAATGCCTTCTTGTGAGTTATTCAGCTGTACATAATTTGCAGTTAAAGGATAATTTTTTATAACCAAATTATCTATTTCAATCCAATCTTGTATAGCAGTATTCTCAAAACCATCATTTGCTTCTTTATAATCAGTTGCACCATCTGAATCTTCAATGTAGATTTGAAACACTAACTCACCTGCATAGTAGGTATATCCATTTATGGTATCATTAAACTGATACTGTGTAGTCCATGTTTCAATATGTCCATTACTATCATTTCCTTCATAAAGGTTAGTTAAATTCAGACGTATTGGTTCTAATGGATCTGATACTCCATTTATCATACTAGAATAATACCCTTCATGATAAATTAAGATATAAGGAGTTATTCCGTCCGTCATCTTATTTCCGATCCAAGAATCCTCCACATCAGTAATATTCACATAAAAAATCATGGGGTCTTGATCTGTGGAATCATTGATATTTCTATAAATACCCCGTTCTGAGCCGCTCCAAATATAATCTGTAGGATCTGCGCAGGTATAATTAAAACCTACAATCTCTGGTAGATTATTCCTGATAATGAAACTAAAGCCGGAGATAAAAACTTCTCGTCCTTCAGTATCATTTGCTCGAATAGAAACATAATATGTCCCCAAAACAGAAGTTCGAGTCGAGCTAAAAACATATTCTCTATGATCTCCAATATAAGGAACACTACTATTATCTAGGCTCACATTTACGGCTCCATACGGACCATTAATACTGAGTTCTATAAGCTCAACTTTGGTATGATCATAACCCTCTGCATCCGTAATATCAAATGTTATCGTCACACTCTCTGTCCGATTGATTTCAGCGGTACTTATCGTTGTACCTTCAATCACGGGTTATAATTGCTTACAATAAATTGTGTCTTGTTGTATTCCAAGTATGAAAATTGGGGTTGATTGCTAGCGGAGTCATTTACACTAAAGCGCCATTGATAATAGGAATGGTTCCAAGGGCCTGTATAAGTATCTATAGGTATATCAACATCAAATC
>Ga0180433_10012043_pt1 | contig 10160 bp, 7 predicted proteins | sample SS_ome_8_FD_132980 | JGI IMG/M metagenome (GOLD analysis project Ga0180433, IMG submission 132980) | Hypersaline lake sediment archaeal communities from the Salton Sea, California, USA - SS_1_D_1 metaG | ecosystem: Environmental > Aquatic > Non-marine Saline and Alkaline > Hypersaline > Sediment...
CCCTTTCAACCTCGCCTCCAAAATCAGAGTGGCCAGGAGTATCTATAATATTAATTTTGATATCGTTATAACGAACAGAAACATTCTTAGATAAAATGGTAATACCCCGCTCACGTTCCAGCTCATTACTATCGAGGATAAGCTCCCCCATATCCTGGTTATCTCTGAATAGTTTTACCTGGTATAAAATGCGGTCTACCAAAGTTGTTTTACCATGATCAACATGGGCAATTATGGCAATATTCCTGATTCCTTCCATTGTTTTCAAAATTGGCAGGCAAAAGTAGGAAAGAATTATTACGGGAAGATGAAGAGTATATTAATTAATAGGTATTTGGGGATAAAATTAATATGGGATACCAAACATTATGCAATCCTGAACCATCTACTTCATTCAGTATTTCAAAAGATCATCCAATCCTTGTTTTAGGTTAGTAAGTTGAAAACTTGTAATTTCTCCAATTTTTCTCACTATCCTTTCTTTGTAAACACTGCTATAATTTACATAACTATAACTATATCAGAAGCAATATTTATTTTCTTCAATAAGCATGTCAGCAATCCTCCGCCGTGCTTCTTTTACATTTACAGGTTTTACGCATGTAAAATATTCAACTCCCTTTGCAAATAATTCCTGCTGAGATCCTTCGGTAAAAGAGTTAATGGCATCTATTGCTTCTTTTCGAACCAGTGAAGCAGTATCGTATAATAATACATCAAGAATATCCTTATGAGTCATAACATCCTGTCCCGTGTCTTCTTTTTTCTTTACACGCAGCAATACTGATTCTGCCACATAAATATCCATGATAATATTGGAAAGATTATTAAGGATTTCCTGTTCATTGACAAGTTTGCGGCTGAATTCGTCAAAAGCCGCTTTCATAACCATAAGCCCTGCTTTCTTTAAATTTTCTACTGTTGCTTTTTTATTTTCGTAGTAATCTTCCTCACAACAACCGCACCCATTGAGTTCTTTCAGGCTGTCAATTACTTCCTGCCCTTTTCCCAGCAGATCGTATTCGTGCTTCCTGCCCCGCTTTATAATTGTGTCGATAGTTATCAGGCGGTTGATCTCATTGGTTCCTTCAAATATCCGGTTGATCCTTGAGTCGCGATATCCCCGTTCGATGGGCATCTCGGAAGAATATCCCATTCCTCCGTGGATCTGAACGCCCTCATCAACAACGTAATCCAACGCTTCGGAGCCATATACTTTCAGAATAGCAGCTTCTATGGCATATTCCTCAAAAGCTTTGACCGTTGCTTCCTCCCTTGTCATCTCATTTTCTTTCGCTGCAATATATTCATCTACATTCCGACTGGCACGGTAAACAGCCGATTCATTTGCAAAAGTCCTTATAACCTGTTCTGCCAGCTTGTATTTAATTGAGCCAAAAGAAGAAATTAACTGTCCGAATTGTTTCCGGTCGTTGGCATAATTCACAGACTGCTCAATAGCCATCTTGGCAGCACCTATTACATTACCTCCGAGCTTGATTCTTCCCATATGAAGTATGTCAAGAGCGATACGGAATCCTTTACCGCGACTCCACAGGAGATTTTCCACCGGCACTTTGCAATTTTCAAAAAATATCTGACGGGTAGATGAACCTTTGATCCCCATTTTTTTCTCCTCAGGATTAAATTTAATTCCTGGATAATCACGTTCGACAATAAAAGCACTTAATACACGATCATTATCAATTTTTGCATAGACAATGAAGACATCGGCAAATCCCGAATTTGTGATCCACATCTTCTGTCCGTTCAGAATATAATATTTACCGTCTTCAGAAAGCGTGGCCTGTGTTTTACCTGCATTGGCATCAGAACCTGCATTTGGTTCTGTCAGGCAATAAGCACCTATATACTCCCCCGTCGCCAATTTGGGAAGGTACTTTTTCTTTTGTTGCTCATTCCCGTAAAATAAAATAGGAAGGGTACCAATACCTGTGTGACATGAAAAAATTACAGCAAACGAATAGGCAGATCCCGTTACCTCACTGGCCAGCATTGATGTAACAAAAGACTGACCAAAACCTTCATATTCCTCCGGAATAGAAATTCCGAGCAACCCTAATTCTCCTGCTTTGTCGAGCAGACTCCGTGGCAGTCCTTCTTCATGAGATTCAAGCCGGTCTATATTCGGCATAACCTCTGAATCAAGAAAATCACGGCAGGTTTCTGCAATCATAATTTGTTCTTCATCAAATTCTTCAGGAATAAAGACATCTTCTGCTTCCATGGCTTTTACCATGAATTCGCCACCTTTTACATAATTGTTATTTTCCATTATTATTCAGTTTTAATCATAATCCCAAAGTCATTGCCACCAATTCGGCAAGATCGTAATTTTTTACATCCTGTTCTTTATTTTTATACTTGAGACCATCTGTTATCATTACCATACAAAACGGACAGGCAGTAACGATAATGCTTGCACCTGTCTCCAGTGCTTCCTCCGTACGCTCAATAAAAACCTCCTTATCACCTTTTTCAGCTTCTTTGAACATCTGGCCACCGCCGGCACCGCAACAGAGTGCAAAACTTTTATTTCGCCTCATTTCTGTAAACTCAGCCGGAATATGACTGATCACCATCCGCGGAGCTTTATATTCACCATTAATACGGCCCAGATAACAAGGATCGTGGTATGTGATCTTCTTTCCTTTGAAAATATCAGAATCAAGGTTAAGCCTTCCCTCCTCAATCATCTGTTTAAGAAACTGAGAATGGTGGATTACCTCGAAATCTCCTCCAAGATCGGGATATTCATTTTTCAAAGTATTATAAACATGAGGATCACAGGTAATCACTTTTTTTACTTCATAACCCTTAAGTAGTTCAATATTCATAAGTGCCTGCATCTGAAAAAGCATTTCATTGCCTGCCCTACGTGCAACATCTCCGCTTGAAGATTCTTCCGTTCCCAGTACTGCATAATCTGTTCCCAGACAGGCAAGAACTTTAACAAAAGCACGTGTCACCTTCTTATACCGGTCGTCAAAAGCACCGGCGCTACCTACCCAGAAAAGATATTCAGGCTTTTTCCCTTTGGCAGCCAAATCTGCCATTACCGGAACTTCTATTTTAATTTTTGTCGTTTCCATTATTTCTTAAATTAACTTTCCGGTTGATTCATATAAAGATCTTCAGCCCATTTCATCCGGTCTTCCTGAGAGAACTGCCATGGGGCTCCGTTATTCTCTATGTTAGAAAAAACCTGATTGAGCTCTCCCGGGGCTTTCGACTGTTCCATTACAATATATCTCCTCATATCAAGTATAACTGAAAGCTGGTTAATATTCACCGGACACTCCTGTACGCATGCATTACATGTTGTGCAGGCCCATAACTCTTCAGGAGTAATATAATCGTCCAGCAATGTTTTCCCGTCTCCCCACCCTTTTCCATTTTTAACTAGTCCGGGGCCTTTCTCTTTCATACGTTCACGCAAATCTATCATTATCTTACGCGGCGAAAGTAATTTCCCGGTAATGTTTGCAGGACAAACCGAGGTGCATCTGCCGCATTGTGTACATGCAAGCGAATTTAAATAATTTCTCCATGTGATATCCTCAATATCCAGCACTCCGAAACGTCCGGGTTCACCTTCTTCTTCCGGTGGTTCAGCATAAGCAGTATCAGTATCCATCATTAATTTCACTTCTTTTGTAATGTCATCCATCGTTGTCATTTTCCCGCGGGGTTCCAAATTGCTCAGGAAAACATTGGGCACAGACATAAAAACGTGAAAGTGCTTGGAATAGGGAAGATAATTGGCAAAAAAGAAAATACCAAGTATATGTCCCCACCAGTTAATTTCCATGATAATATGGGCCATGCTGACAGATATACCTTCAATCAAACCGGAAATATAAAAACTAACGGGATATACACCTTTTAATTCATTTCCGGAAAGTTCCGAATCAATAATATAAAATGTATTATAGCCCAAAAGGGTGATCATCAGGAAAAGTATCAACAACAGAGAAATATTGGCATCTAAATGATATTTATGCTTCATCTCAACGCCTTCGAACCGGTTTATATGCATAAATATCCGGCGGATTAAAAAGGCAATTACCACAATACCGATTACAAGAGCAAAAACATCACCTGAAGCAATAATAATATTGTACACGACTCCCAGAAAACCCAATGCCCTTTCAGTTCCTGTCAATCCGTCAATGACCATCTCTATGCTTCCGATCAGTATTATCAGAAATCCCCACCATACTAATGCATGCATTAAACCAACCACAGGCTTCCGGAAAATTTTGCTCTGTCCTAAAGCCACTCTCAGGGTAAGCAGAATCCTTTTCCCTATATCCTTTACCGGAGCTGTAGGTTTTGTAAGCCTGAATAGCGCTGCCAAACTACTTACAGTATATCCGAAAACACCAAGGGTAATTGCCAATATAACAGCAAAAATAACCTGTTTTATCATTAAAATTGATTATTATATACAAAACAATACAAAAATGAAGCTTCCGATAAATTTGTAACTTTTGTGCCGGACCGGTTCAGTGTTTTTGTTATATATAAGCATCGGGATTAAAAAGGTTCAATCAATAATTCCGGCGTCATCCGCTTCAATCTATCCGTTCCTGGCTTCCTTCACAGCCTGTGTCAAAGCAGGCAGAACCTTAAGAGCATCCCCTACAACGCCATAATCCGCATATTCAAAAACCGGTGCATCGGAATCGGTATTTATGGCAACAATGCATTTCGAAGAGCTTACTCCTGCCATATGCTGTATTGCCCCTGAGATACCGGCGGCAATATAAAGATCGGGCCCTATGATCTTACCGGTTTGTCCGGTATGTTCCTCATGGGGACGCCATCCTTCATCGGAAACCGGTCTGGAACATGCAACGGCTGCTCCCAGTACACCGGCCAGGTCTTCAATTACACCCCAGTTATCCGGCGAATTCATACCACGGCCTCCCGAAACAACTATTTCAGCATCAGTAAGCAAGATTTTGCCAACCTGCTTCCGGACATCCTTTATAACAGTAACAGGGTCATTAATCTCAACCTTAAAAGGTTCAATAATTGCCTCATTTTTAGTTTCAACCACTTCATAAGAGTTTTGCATCAATGTTAAAATCTTAACACTTGTTTTCAATATAACATTGGCAAAAGCTTTTCCTGAAAAAACCTTTTTACGAACTGTAAAGGGATCAGTTGAAACAGGAAGTTCAATAACACCCGCTCCGCAGGCTGCCTTTAACCTGACAGCAAGTCTCGGTGCTATAGCTTTCCCTGTATTATTATGGGAAATTACTATGACCTCCGCCTTTTCTTCAGTAGCAACCTGAGACAAAATACCGGTAAAAACCTGATTGTCAAGCCCCTCTGTCTTTTCATTTTCCACCTTTAAAATCTTCCCGGCACCATAATTACCCAGTTTATTTAACTCAGCATCATCAACATTTCCTATGGAAACGGCAGAACAACCGGTTCCGAGCATCTCAGCCACCTTAGCCGCGTAAGAAACCAGTTCGAATGATGATTTTTTAAACTTACCATCCCAATTTTCAGCATATACTAAAACTGACATATTTTATGTTTTTATTATTCTGAATAAAATTATTCTAAATAACTTTAGCTTCATTCTGAAGCATATCAACCAGCTTGTTGATATCCTCAGCATCCACCATTTTACATGGCGGCTTAGGCTTCGGTATTTCAAAATTCACATAATCGGTAATCGGATCTACATTAGCGGCTGAAACAACATTCAAAGGCTTTTTACGAGCCATCATAATTCCCCTCATAGCTGCTATGCGCGGCTCTTTTGCAATACCTTTCTGCACAATTGCAACAAACGGCGCCGGAACAGTAACCTCCTCTTTTCCACCGTCAATATCACGGGTCAGTACTACTTCACTTCCATTCAGGATTAACCCGGAAACAGATGAAACAGATGGGATACCAAGAAATTCGGCCAGCATTCCGCCGGTCATTGATCCATTATAATCACTGGACTCGATCCCTGCCAGAATTATATCAAAATTCCGGTCTTTCAATACTTCCGCCATCATAAAAGCCGTTGTATATGCATCATGAGGGACAGCATCCACCCTTATAGCTTCATCTGCTCCTATTGCGAGAGCCTTTCGCATAGTTGGTTCGGCATCCTTTCCACCTACCGTAATAACAGTAACCGAATCTACCGGATTGCCATTATCTTCTTTCAACTGAATCGCACGGGTGAGGGCAAGCTCGTCCCACGGATTTATAATCCATTGTATACCCGTTTTATCGAGATCCGTACCGTCGACAAATTTTACCCTGGTAGTAGTATCCGGTACATTTCCCAGGCAAACTAATATCTTCATTTGTTTAAATCTTTAAAGAAAATATTTATATATAAGCTTCAAAAGACAGAAATATAATTGTTATAGCTTAATAAATTTGTGGACAAATATAAAAACTGAGTTTGTAGAAACAAAGTGCGGATTATACAGGTGTTTTCTCATTATTTAAATGTATAGCCCCAAAATACGTATTTCTGATTAAACTTAAGGCATTAAAATCAATCACAGTAATACTTTAAAACAATTAACCAATTATTTCAAAAAGTTCTGAATGATTAATTACCACATTACTATTTAGAATTATTCTAAATAATGATATAAAAACATACTTCCATAAAGAGCCCGCCGGATATGCTATACTTTCCTTCAAAAAGGATGTGAATCCATAAGGGAAAAAGCGGACTGGTTATCGGTGTAATAACATTGTCAGTTCAGGTTCATCTCGACCTGTCCTGCCGATTCTGTATCAACAACATCATATGAGTGGGCAAAATCAATGATCTTGCGAACAGTCTTTTCGGAAGGAGAAAACCCGTCTCCTGTCACTGCCATATCATTATAGCCCGACTCTTCATTTGGATTAATATGATGTGCGGAGTTAAAACAGATTTTTTTAATAAAAAAGAAAAAAGTAGAATCATTTTTCATAGGCATTCTTTGTTTCAAAAAGAACGCCTATGCTTTATTAATATTGTGTTAAGAATTATTAATTTCTGGTTAAAGTAAGATTCTTTTTACTTATTAATTTTCTCAAATTGATAAGTGCATAACGCATACGTCCCAATGCCGTATTGATGCTTACTCCTGTCTGATCTGCAATTTCTTTGAAACTGAGTCCCATATAATGTCTCATATAAATAACTTGTTGCTGATCTTCCGGAAGTTCCTTGATCAATTCCCTGACTTGTTTTAAAATCTGATTGTTCACCATATGATCTTCAATGGTGTCTTCGGAATATTTGCGGGAGTTAAAAATATCTATCTCCATGCTGTCGTTTGAAACAGTACCCTGCAACTTTTCTTTTCTGAAATGATCAATTATAAGATTATGGGCTATACGTAGAACCCACGAAATAAATTTTCCGTTTTCGACATATTTACCACGCTTCAGGGATCTTATCACTTTTATAAATGTCTCCTGAAAGATATCTTCGGCTAATTCCTGATTTTTCACTATAAGCAAAATATAAGAATATATCCTGCTTTTATGCCTGTTAATTAAAATCTCAAGTGAAGACTGATCGCCATCGATAAACTGTTGAACGAGTTCATTATCGTTCAGTAAATTTGTTCTGAACATTACCTTCTATTTTTATTATAAACAAAAAGTAAAGTTGCTCGATAGGCGTCCGTTTTAAAGTTGAAGTAAAACTATTTTTTAATTTTGCATGGTAAAAATCTTACTTTTTAATGAGAAATACAAGTTTTTTCAACAAAATTTTGAATCCGGGGTCATAAAATGTCATCGATAAAAAAAGGTAAATCCATAATAATTCAACGTGCAAGGGTTCACAACTTAAAAAATATAAGTTTGGAAATACCTCTGAACCAGTTCGTTGTCATCACAGGCGTTTCGGGCTCGGGCAAATCTTCATTAGCTTTCGACACACTTTTTGCGGAAGGACAAAGACGTTATGTAGAAAGCCTTTCTTCTTATGCAAGACAATTTCTGGGAAGAATCAACAAGCCTGAGGTTGATTTTATCAAAGGAATCCCCCCTGCTATTGCCATAGAACAAAAGGTCAATACCAGAAATCCCCGGTCAACTGTCGGCACTTCAACCGAAATATACGATTATCTAAAATTGCTTTATGCCCGGATTGGAAAAACATTTTCTCCCGTCTCAGGCAAAGAAGTAATGAGACACAGGGTATCGGATGTAGTGGATTACATTTATTCTTTTACTCCCGGTAATCGCGTTATGATAGTTACACCACTGATAACCAAAAACGGACGGTCAGTGCTAAAAGAAGCCGAATTATTAATGCAGCAGGGTTTTACACGCATTGAAATAAATGATAAAATTATTAAGATAGATGAATTTTTAAACAGGGATAATGAAAAACTATGTACCGATGGATGCAATATTGTCATTGACAGATTTGTGGTCAAAAGTGATGAAGATACACGGGAAAGAATAGCTGATTCTGTTCAGACCGCTTTTTATGAGGGGCACGGAGAATGTATAATAAAAATATACTTAAATGACGATATTATTAACCGCCATTTTTCCAACAAATTTGAAGCGGATGGTATTGAATTTGAAGAACCGACCGTCCATACATTCAGTTTTAATAATCCTGTAGGCGCCTGTCCTTTATGTGAGGGTTACGGTAAAATAATAGGTATTGATGAAGACCTCGTTATTCCCAATAAATCATTATCAATTTATCAGGATGCCATAGCCTGCTGGCGTGGAGAGAAAATGAGCAAATGGAAAAACCGTCTTATCTATTCAGCCGATAAATTCAACTTTCCGATCCATAAACCTTTTTACGAATTGACAGAAAAGCAAAAAGCTTTACTATGGACCGGCAATCGCTATTTTAAAGGACTAAACAGATTTTTCGAATACCTTGAAGAAAAAAGCTACAAAATCCAGTACAGGGTAATGCTCTCAAGATATCGTGGCAAGACAATCTGCCCGATGTGCAAAGGATCCCGACTTAAAAAAGAAGCAGGCTATGTAAAAGTCGGTGGCAAATCACTCCAGGAACTTGTTTTAATGCCGGTTTCACTATTAAGAAACTTCTTTTCAGACCTCAGTCTATCTAAACATGATCAGGAAATTGCGAAACGCATATTGATTGAGATAAAAAACAGAATTGGTTACTTATGTGACGTAGGCCTGGGGTATCTTACCCTTAACAGACTTTCATCAAGCCTCTCGGGCGGTGAATCACAGAGAATAAATCTTGCTACCTCATTAGGCAGCAGTCTTGTAGGATCACTTTATATACTGGATGAACCGAGTATAGGACTTCATCCGCGTGACACACAAAGACTGATAAAAGTTCTGCGCAAGTTACAGAAAACAGGAAACACAGTGATAGTAGTGGAACATGATGAAGAGATCATTCGTGCCTCAGACCAAATAATCGATATAGGCCCTTTTGCCGGCCGGCACGGGGGTGAAATTGTTTTTCAGGGTGACCATAAAAAAATCAGCAGGCACCCTGAGAGCCTGACCGCACGCTACCTTAACGGTACTGAAAAAATAGAAGTCCCTGCTCAACGCAGAAAATGGAGCAATTTCATCGAAATATTGGGTGCACGACAAAATAATCTAAAAAACCTGAAGATAAAGTTTCCCCTTAATACTTTAACAGTAGTAACCGGCGTGAGCGGATCAGGTAAATCATCCCTCGTTTCAGATATACTATTCCCGGCATTAACAAAGCTTATGGGAGGATATGGTGAAAAAGCAGGACAACACGATGCTATCCTGGGCGATTACAAAATGCTTAATTCCGTTGTATTCATAAACCAGAATCCCATTGGTAAATCATCACGTTCAAATCCCGTAACCTACCTGAAAGCTTATGACGAAATAAGAAAATTGTTCGCCTCCCTGCCGTCAGCCAAAATGCAAAAACTAAAACCATATCATTTTTCATTTAACGTTGACGGCGGCAGGTGTGATGAATGCAAGGGAGAGGGAACAATAAAGGTGGAGATGCAATTTCTTGCAGATGTTTATCTTACATGCGAAAGCTGTGGAGGAAAAAGATTTAAGGAAGATATACTGGAAGTAAAATACAAAGAAAAAAACATCAATGATATTCTGAATCTTACTGTTAACGAAGCAATAGAGCTATTTTCTTCGGAAAA
>Ga0180433_10012045_pt1 | contig 10158 bp, 7 predicted proteins | sample SS_ome_8_FD_132980 | JGI IMG/M metagenome (GOLD analysis project Ga0180433, IMG submission 132980) | Hypersaline lake sediment archaeal communities from the Salton Sea, California, USA - SS_1_D_1 metaG | ecosystem: Environmental > Aquatic > Non-marine Saline and Alkaline > Hypersaline > Sediment...
GACTTCAACAACGACGGCAACCCCGACGGCGACAGCCGTGAGTTCTCCTTCACCCTCGACGCCGTCTACCCCGTCGGCACCACCGACGTGGCCGTCAAGACCGGCGGCCAGGAGAGCAAGACCGACGACGACGTCATCGCTGGCCCTCACTGCGGCGACGTCTTCTCCGACGTCACCTTCGTCTTCGGCAACCACGAGGAGCCCGAGGACGCCATCACGCTGGCCTCCTTCACGGCCACGGCGGGCGTGGGGGCAGTGAACCTGGCCTGGGAGACCGGCACCGAGGTCGACAACGCCGGGTTCAACCTGTACCGTGCAGCCGCTGCGGACGGGCCGTACACCAAGGTCAACACCGCGCTCATCGCCGCCGAGGGCGACCCAGTCTCTGGCGCCAGCTATACCTACCTCGATCAGCGGCTCCTACCCGGCACCTACTACTATAAGCTGGAGGACGTGGACCTGAACGGCGTGGTGACAACGCACGGGCCAGTCTCGGCCACGATCCTGCCGCGCTTCCGCCGACCGACGTACCGGCCGACGATGCCGCAGAACTGAGCAAGGGAGGACAAGCGCATCAAGAGTAATCAAGATCGCTCCATAGCGTAGTTTGAACGTGCAAGGGGCCCGCGACCGGCAGATCCTGAGCTTCGCGGGCCCCTTTCGTACATTCGCACATTCGTACATTCGTAGATTCGTCCTCCGGCGACACACGCAGCCACGACACCGAACAGAATCGCCGCCCGCCAACTGGTCGTCATCCACAGGCTGACGTCGAACAGACCGACGACGACCGTCGCCAGCCACGGGCCCAGGCCCGCGGCGAGGCGCCCATCCGTGGATCGGCCTTCTGCGGGCACCACCCGTGCCATCCACAGCCCTGCTGCCGTCAGCCACAGCCACAGCGCAGCGCCGGGCAGCCCCAGTTCGGCCGTCACCAAGAGCAGGACGTTGTGAACCGAGCGGGAGTCGGGCTCGAACGCGCGCACGGCGGGCAGGTAGTTGCCCGTGCCGACGCCGCGCCAGGGATGAGTGGCGATGAGCTCCAGCGCCAGGTCCGCGTCCCGCCGCCGGTCGTTCAACGAGCGGGCCTCGATGGGCGTGTCGAGACCGATGAACCGGCTGACGACCAGATCGCGGTACAGAAACAAGAAGATCGCGACCAGGACGAACGGCACGACGAACTGAAGCGGCAGGCGCGACGGGGAGAGGGGCGGCCTTGCACCAACGCCACGCTCGGCGTCTACAACTCGCAGCTTGTAACGCACGGCTTGTATCGCCCACACAGACACACCGACCCCAAAGGCCAGCCAGGAGGCACGGGAGAAGCTGATCAGCAGGCCCAGCAGACCCACGCTGGCAACAAACGTGAGCCCGGCCCTCCGCCAGCCGCGGGCCCGATAGAGGGCCGGCAGAAGCAGAAGTAACAGGATCGCCAACGTGGCACCCAGAACGTTGGGATGGCCGGTCAGGCCGTAGGCCCGCAGCCAGCGCTGGCCCCGGGCGTAGAGCACGATCACGCCGGAGACCTGCGGATCGAGCGGCAGCTCGCCCAGGAAGGCCAACCCCAGGTCGCGCTGCCGCAGGAACTGGCCGACGGCCACGCTCCCCTGAACTAGAATCGAGAGCGCCAGGGGGATGGTCAGATCAGGGTTTTCGTTGAGGGTGAACAGATAGACCAGCCAGAACAGGCTCAGGCCCCCGATCTGGACGGCGGTGCGCCAGGTGAGCGCCGGATCCAACCCCAATAGCACCAGAAGCGTCAGGCCTACGAGGGGCCAAGCGATGCCCGGCCTGCCCCAACGCCATGGGCGGGCGGGACGACCGAGGATGCGGCTGACCGACCATCCGGCAACGATCAGCCCGGGCAGGAGGCTCAAGAGGCCCAGTTCAGCCGGCCGCCCCGCCAACATAGGGAAGCAGACCACCGGCCACCAGGTGAAGGGGCCGATCCGCCAGGATGGAGCGGTGAGCGCCAGGAATAGGAAGGCAGCGAAGGCGATGTGTGTCAGCCTAGCCACGACGGTCCGCAGATCCGGTGGCTGATTGAATACGCGCGGCGCTTGAGCCCCGGGTGTGCTTGTGCTCATCGTCTCCTCAGCACCAGGGCGACGTGGTCGCCGAAAAGCCGCCAGGGCCAGCGCCCGCGCAGGCGGCGCTCGCAGCCCTCCAGGCGGTCAAAGAGGGCGCGCCGCTGCCGAAAGAGATCGTCCAGATAGGGCGGCGGCAGAAGCAAGGGCAGTGCCAACATCCGTTCGACGGCAAAGGCAGGGGCGAACGCCCGGGCCACGTCCCCAACCGAAAGGTAGCGGGTCGAGACAGTCACCTGAACGCCCCCAAGCCCGGCCACCGGCGCGGGCTGCCACCCGCGGCGCAGGCGGCGGAAGGCCGTGCGGGGACGGCCGTGCAGCAGGAACCAGGCGATCTCAAACGGGCACCAGCGGGCCATCACCGAGCAGACGAAGGCGGCGTCCGGCTTCAGCAAGCGCGCGAGCGCCTGTGCCAGGCCCGCCAGATCCGGCTCGCAGTTCAGTCCGCCGAAGCTGGCGTAGGCCCCGTCGAAGGGCTCCTGCGGCAGGATCGCGTCCAACCGACCGGCAGGCAGCGCCAGCGCGGTAACCCGGCCGGCGAGCCCTGCGGCGCGGGCCTTGGCATCAGTGCGGGCCGCCATCGCAGGAGAGATGTCGGTCGCCAGGACCGTGCGGCCGGTGCGCGCCAGGTGCAGCGCTTCCTCGCCGGTGCCGCAGCCAATCTCCAGCAAGCGGCTGCCGGGCGGGAACGTGTCCTGCAGCAATGCCAGGCTCTCCCGGCGCAGCCAGGCCATCACGGCGTTGCCCTCGGGGCCATAAGCGGTATCGTAGTCCGCGGCCACTGTGTCGAAAGCCCGGGCTGTAGTCGAATAATCTGCTTTCATGCTCCACGCAGCACGCAATACGAAATTGGGTTTCAGGTGTCAGGTCTCAGACTTCAGGTTCTGGGTTCTGGATTTCGAGTTGAGCGCCTGGCTGGCCTGGGGGTACAGGGTGGCGCACAGGAGCCACCCGGAGAGGAGTGCCACGGCGGCTGCGCCCAGGTAGCCCCAGCGCGGGATCGCCACGACGTTTAGCCCGACGTTTGCGAGCCCAATCACCAACATAGATGCGGTCACGCGGCGCTGCCGGCCCACCGCATACAGCGTGTGGCCGCTCAGCAGATACAGGAACATGGCCGGAATCGCCCACACAAGCACTCGGAACGCCAGCACTGTGGGGGCGTGGCTCCCACCGGGGCCGTAGATAAGGGGGACGAGAACCCTGGCCCCCAGCGCTCCCCCGACACCCAACAGGAGCCCGCCCACCAGCATCGCCCGCCCAGCGGTGCGGAACAGGTGACGCAGCCGCTGCATTCCCTCGCGGCTGCCCGAGAGGCGCGACATCTCCGGGAACATGGCGTCCAGCAGGCTGGCCGGGAGCAAGCCAACCGCCTCCCACAGCTTGTAGGCCGCGCCGTACCACCCGGCGGCCACGTCCCCGCGCCACAGGCCGAGCAGCACCAGGTCCAGGCGGGCGTATGCCATGGCGATGATCGACGTGAGCGCGAAGGGATAGGACTCGGCCAGGTAGGCCCGCCACGCGGGCGGATCCCAGCGCCAGCGCGAGAGCAGGCCCCAGTGGCGGAGGACGACGAGGTACGGCAAAACCCCGAGCAGGCTGGCCCCGGCTGTGCAGCCCAGCACACCGGCGACGCCGTAGCCCAGTATGAGGGCCAGAAACGAACCCGCCACGGCAGCCAGGCGCGCTGCCAGGTTGAGCGCGCCGCTGACCTCCATGCGCTGGCGAGCGTTGACCAGCGCGCCCATCGCGCCAAGCAGTGCATCCGGCAGCAGCACTAGTCCACCCAGCGGGATCAGCCGCTTCGTCGCCTGGGGGAACGGCACAAGCGCAGCGACAGCGATCAGGCTGACGAAGCCACCCAGCGAGAGCAGCGCCTTCAGAGGCAACACGCGTCCCAGGAATTCCCGCTGATCCTGTGCACCGGCCACGTGGGCGGCCTCGCGGGTGACGAACATGTTCAACCCCACGTCACTCACGGCTCCGGCGATCCCCGCCACAGTGACGACCAGGACGTACCGGCCCAGGCTGGCAGCCCCCTCGTGACGGGCCACCAATGCAACCAGCACGAGAGAAAGGAGCCGAGCCACTACCTGGGCCGCCAGCCGTGCGGCGGCGTTCTTGCCCACCCGCAGTGCGGCAAGCCCTAGCTGTCCCCGCCAGCGCGGACTGTGGTCCGCGCTGAGCGAAGGGGGTGGCCCGCTGTTCATCGGCTCCCATCCAACAATGTGAGGAAATCGAACCGCTGGAGGAAGGCTTCTTGATCGAGCCGCAACCCCTCGGCCTGCCAGATGCGCACCTCCTTGGTCGCTCCGCGCTCGGCGTACAGAAGCCGCTCCGGTCCGGCAACGCGCCGAAACGCCTCGCGCAGGCGGGCAGAGACCTGATCCTGGGACACGTAGTCCAGGGCGACGACCGTAGAATCGCCGAACTCCGGGATACCCCAGATGCGATACTGCCCCCAGGAGGTGTAGGCAGGTGTACCGGCATAATACTGGATCTGGGCAGCAATGCTGTAGTCCAGAGCAAATAGCATCCCAGGATAGCGGCGGAGAACGGGACCCAGATGGCGCCAGCCGGCGGCGTCCCGCAAGATTGCGGGCACGATGGAGCTGTGGAACCAGGCAGCACGACCGTGGAGAGCGGCCAGCGTCCCTTGGCCGTAGATGGCCGTGGCGAGCACAACGGCCGCCAGCAGGGCCACGGTCACCCGATGTGCCCGACCCTTCAGCGCGGACGGCAAGTGGGCACCTGCCAGGAGAAAGAGGGGGACGAGACCGCCGACCAGGTTGCGGGGGCTGTTAGCTGGGCTCAGAGCGACGGGCAAGAGCAGGAACAACGCCACCAGGGTGAGGAGTCTCTCGGCGGGGCTGCGCACCCGCCCCACCCCCGCCAGCCCGAGCACAAGACACGGCCAGGTGAGGTACGCCAGGCTATGGTATACGTTGCCCAGCAGGCTGGTTCCTGCGGCCACGCTCGTCGTGGCGTGAGAGAGCTGCCAGCGAAAAGAGGCCCAGTCGTGCACGGCGTTCCAGGCGACAACCGGCACCAGCCCGAGCGCGCCGATCATTATCCCGACCCAAGACCTGCGCTTGGCCAGCAGACGGCGGTGATCGATCAGCACAGCGGTTACCAGCGCCCCGGCGTAGAGGTAGGCGCTGTACTTGGTGTTGAACAAGAGCGCCAGGCTCACCCCGAACTTGACCGCCCCCAACAAACTTAGGCTTCCTCCAGATCTCTGTCCCATAAGACGCCAGAACAAGCACAAGTTGGCAAGCATCAAGAACAGAAATAGCGCGTCGGTGTAAACGAAGCGCGACGTAACCAGATAGGGAGCTCCCACGGCCACCACGAGGGAGGCAAAGAGACCGGCCCGCCGTGAGAGCATCTGTTTTCCCACCAGGTAAGTCAGGAGCACGGACCCCACGCCCAGGAGCGCGTTCAACCAGCGCACGCCTGCCTCGGTCTGCCCGCCCAGCGCAGTGCTGGCCCGCACCAGGAGCGCGACGCCCGCGGGGTGGTCGTAGTAGGCCCAGCCAAGATGGCGGGACCACAGCCAGTAATACGCCTCATCGCCGATCAGCGCCAGGCCATCCAGGCCCACGAACCGCAGCACCCCCGCGACCACCAACACGCCGCCGAGCAGCGCCGCATGCCCGGGGATGATCCGCCTATTTGTGGTTCGTCGTCCGTCGTCCATCACTCGGTGTTCGTCATCCTTCATCCGTCATCCGTCGAGCGCCGCCGACCGGCATCAGTGGCCACTGGGAAGCGTCTCGACTCGTATCTGGTAGCGATAGTGTGGCAGCGGTGGATCGATCTCGATATCCACGCCAGACCACGACAAGTAGAAGATCCCCGTCCACCGGTATTGGTTATATCGCTCCCGCCCCACGAACTTGCGGCGTCCGGGCTCGGTCTCGACGCAGAAGCGGAGCGCCTCCGTCCCGTGCCGCCAGCAACCGACGTCGTCATCGACAGCGTGCCAGATTCCTACGTCATCGCCGCTCCATGTGTGGCCCCGCCCATCCTGGTAGACCGGGAAGTTCACGGCCCCTTGCTCATTCATCAAGTAGGCCGCGTCCCAGGCAACTGCCAGGCCCGTGAAGTCCACCGCCACCTCGACTGTGTCCGGTCCGGGCAGTGTGTAACTGAACACGACCGTTCCCAGCGGCTCGACGTCCTCGTACTTGACCCGCAGGAGGCGCGTGGGCCGGTCGGCAACATCCATGGTGAAGGCCTTGACCAACGTCACCCGATCCGCGTCGCGCTGCAGCGACACGGTGGCGTGACGGGAGACGTACGCCACATCGCCCACCTGAACGATGGGCGTGCCGAAGCCGTAACCCTCCTCGATCAGCTCTCGGCCCTGGTGCACCAGAACAAGCCCTTTCTGGAGCGAGGCGACCTTGCCCACGTGCGGCCGGGTATCCGCGTACAGCCGCAGCGCCAGGTTCTCGCTCAGCGGTACCTCCAGGGGCGCCGGCCTGGGCCGCAGCCAATCATCCAGGAACAACACCAGGAACGGGTCATATCGCTCCCGCACCGCGGCCAGGATCACGACGATGCCCAAGACGAGAAGCAGATTCCGGGCTATGCGGCCGCTTCGCTCAGTCTTCGTCATTCGTCATGCGTCATTCGTCATCCGTCATTCGTCATTCGTCATTCGTCGTCCGCCGTCCCTCGTTGTCGATCGGCCATGCCCCTACGTTCCTCATCTTTGTGAAACATGGGCCAGGCCCGCCGACCCAGCGAACCTACGTCCCGGAGCAGGTGGACGCCGTTGTTCGCCCCAACCACGATGTCGGCCCGACCGTCCCGCTCCAAATCCCCGACCCACGGCGAGGAGAAGACAGGGGCGCCCAGGTCACGCGGAAAGCCGGGCAGCGGGCATCCGTCCGCCGACCAGCCATACAGATGGCCGTCCTTCGAGCCGACCACGACGTCCAGCCGATCGTCACCGTCCAGATCGACCAGCGCCGCTGAGGAGATGATCTGGTCAGCTACCTGGATCGGCCAGCCGGGCAGCGGCTGCCCGGCGTCGTCCCACAGATACATGCGCCCATCCCACGACCCGACAGCGATGTCCAGCCGTCCGTCGTCGTCGAGGTCGGCCACTGCGGGAGATGCTTCGATCGAATGGACGTTGCCGCCGGGCGGATGCGGCGTGGGCGTCGGACCTGGGCCAGGGCCAGCGGTCCGCACAGGGAATCCCGAACGCTCTCGCCCGCCCGCGTCGACGACGTGCAGCCATCCAGCGTCGTCTCCAAAGACGATCCACACTTCACCGTCAGCGTCGAACTCAGCCAACGCGGGGGATGAGTCAGAATCCATCGCCAGCTCCACAGGGAAATCGGGCAACAGGCTGCCGTCTTCCCACCAGGCATATAGCCAACCCCGCGATGGATCCCCGGGCGTCAGCGTCGTGACGGCCAGGAGTCCCAGCTCATAGGCGGCGGTGGCGTCGGGCCAGCCATGGAGCGGCCGGGGCCAGCCTGCAACCGCCTGCCCTCGCGCGTCGAGCACGAACATCCTCCCACGACCGCCGACGGCGATGCGCCCCCCGTCCAGGACCGTGGGCGAGGCCCAGAGCTTGTAGCCCAGATCGACCGGGAAGCCCTCGACGTCGCGGCCATCGACGTGCCAGGCGAACAACTTGCCCACCTCGGAGCCGACGACGATCTCGGGCTGTCCATCCCCGTCCAGATCGGCCAGGGCAGGAGAGGAGAAGAACCCCTTGCGGCTGTACTTGGGCCAGCCCGGCAGGTCGTCCAGCTCGCGGTCCAGCAGATAGAGATAGCCATCCCAGGCACCGATGGCGATCTCCTTCACGCCGTCGCCGTCAACGTCCCAGGCCACCGGCGAGGAGATGACGGCGTCAGAGGTAGGCCTGAACCAGTGACCATTGCCCAAGTCGCGAGGAGCGCAGAAGGCGGGACGACAACCGGCCACCATAAGCGCCACAAGCAGGGCATATGCCGCGACCCGCCGTTCTCCATTCTGCATTCTGTGTTCTCTTCTGTGTTCTCTAATCTCCACTCACCCACGTGGCTTCGCATCCGGGGTATCCTACTCGCCCGAACCACCGTCATCGGCGTAGAACCGCGTGGCGGCAGGCCCCTGCGCCCAGGCCAGCATATTCACGACGATCCTGTCGCGCCAGAGTCCCACCTGGACCTTCAGCCATTCAATCAGCGAGACACGCCTGCCCGCCTGGAGCCAGGCATTCTCCCACTCGTTGTGGAACCAGCGGATCACCCGACGGTAGAACCAGGTTCCGTATCTGCCGCGCTGGAACAGGAGCCGATTCTCAGCAGTGTGTGTCCAGTCCGGCGCGCAATCGCCGGCAAAGCCTAACCGGTCGCGGACTTGTTCATGAAACTCGGTACCGGGCAGCGGATAGGCGATGGTGGTGCTGAACTCATCAGGCCGGGTCTCCCGCAAGAGCTTCACCGAGAGCCGCAGGTCTTCCCACTCCTCGCCAGGATACCCGACCATCATGTAGAAGTAGGTCTGGATGCCCATCCGTCTACACAGCGCGGCGGCCTGTTCGATCTGGGACACGGTGATCTCCTTGTTCATCGCGTCCAGGACCTTTTGTGAGCCAGATTCCGCGCCGAAGAAGATCTTCCGACAGCCTGCCTCCTTCAACGCGCCCAGCATCTCCTTATCGACCAGGTTGACGCGGCTGAGACATTCGAAGGAAACGACAGCATCCCGCGCCAAGAGCGCATCACGCCACTCAAACACCCACTTCCCGCCCACGCCGGTGACGTCGTCCACGACGCGAACGTGATCGGGCTGGTAGGTTTGCTTGATGTGCCACATCTCCTCGGCGGCGTCCGCGGGCGACCGGCTGCGGTACGTACGGCCAAAGACGGCCTTCTGACACCAGGAACAGGCATAGGGGCAGCCGCGGGAGTGGATGATGCTGAGCGACCAGTAGCCGTGGGCTGCGCGCCAGGCGTCGCGGTAAGCATCCCAATCGACCAGGTCACGCGCCGGGAAGGGCAGGCTATCCAGGCACGGGATGAGCGGCCGGGGGGCCGTGGCGACCATCTGCCCATCCCGACCGCGCAACCGCAGCCCGGCGATGTCGCGGAGATGCGGGGCGTAGTCGCCCCGCCGGAAAAGATGGTCGGCCAATTCGACCACGGTCTTCTCGCCCTCTTTGAAAACCACGGCGTCAACGGGAAACTCGCCTCCGCTGCCTTTGTAGGAGAGGTACCGCTCGGGGGCACCCGTTGGATCGGACCCGCCGAGGACGACGGTCGCCCCGTGGCGGTGCGAGATGTCGGCCAAGATCAGCGCGTTGCGACGGACGGTCGCCAGCGCCGTGATGCCAACGACCGGAGGACGTACGCGGCGCATATACTCCTCGAATTCAGCATAATCCTGACGGAACGCGCAGTCAAACATCTCGACGGCGTAGCCCCGCTGGCGCACGACCGCCGCCAGGTACATGAGCCCCAGCGGGAAGTAGGGCGTCATGATCTTTTGCTCGACCGGATCTTTGCTGATGAACAGCGCGTGGACCAGCGCGATGTCAGGCGGCATGGGAAGCTCCTGTGAGATCACCGATGGCTCTCAGGCGGTGGGCAAAGCCCTCGCGTATCAGGTGGCTGTGATCCCCAAAGTGACCTTTGCACCAGTCGGGACAGAAAGCAGCATCCGACGTATCGTCTCCCTGCTGGCTGAGCCGGCCCACTTTTCGGGCCATCTCCCAGCGCTCCAGCCACGCGCCAACCGGCGTCTGCAGGATAGATTCGGCCAAGGTGCGGACCGGGCGCAGGCGCAAGGGGCCGGTCTCGACGCGTCTTGGCTGGCCATAGGCGTTGGGGAGGAATCGGGCAGCCCACCCGTTCAACTGGCACAGGCGCCGGTAGATCGCCAGGCCAGCGATCGGCACCATCTGCACCAGCTCGTGGGCCGTGTACAGGTTGCGATCAGGCAACACGAGCGCGCGCTCGGAAAGCAGATAGTTGGGACAGATCTCGACGTGGCGGTCGGCGGCCGGTTTGACCACCAGCTCAATGACGATCGCCCGGCACAGCCACAACCGGCCCGGCGC
>Ga0180433_10012046_pt1 | contig 10157 bp, 14 predicted proteins | sample SS_ome_8_FD_132980 | JGI IMG/M metagenome (GOLD analysis project Ga0180433, IMG submission 132980) | Hypersaline lake sediment archaeal communities from the Salton Sea, California, USA - SS_1_D_1 metaG | ecosystem: Environmental > Aquatic > Non-marine Saline and Alkaline > Hypersaline >...
ATTGGAACATTTGCTATTGCAAGAGCATCATAATCGAGCTTAATCAAAGTACCAAGTGGTTCTCCTGAGAACTCATAGGTCAGATTTCCTTCTGATTTATCTGGATAAACCCTCCATGCAACATTCATCCTCTCATCGATTGTAGAGAAGTAAGAGAGATTATCTATTATCGGGAACCATGACTCATTGTATACCCTATAATCTGCAGTTGCAACATCGATTAAGACGAAATAGGTGTCATGTCCATAGGGCATCATGGGGTCAGTATCCACAAAGAAGAACCATGTGCTTTCAGTTAGTGTCTGGTTGAAGAATTCATCTCCTCTGGCAGAGCTGATTACTGTCCCTGCAGGAAGGGGAGCTGGTCCAGGAGCATAGACATACCAGTTATGAGCCCCTACAACCTCATCAACTACAAGGCTGATTGCATCCTCTTCTGAAAGCGGAGTGGTGTAACTTGTTGTCGGTGTTTGAGTATCTGGACAGTTTAGTTCCAAATCCCGCTCAATCATTTCAGCAAAAATCGCCATGCCAGTTGTATCAACAGTTGCAAGCTTGTCGCTAAGCATTGTTGCAGTGGAATTTGGATAATTGGCAAGATAGCTGTTTATTTTGCTAGTTGCCCTTGAAGCATCTGATGCAGCCCCGTCCATATCCTCTATCAAGGAAGTGTAGTCCTTGCTGCAATCGACTCCTGATTGGCCATAGCTGTCTGCCTCTTCAATATATTCGAAGTAAAGACCCACAACATCAAGCGTTAGGAGCTGGACTTCGGTTAATGTGAGATACTGCGGATAATTGCCATCAGCTTCTATCTCGCTTTCCAGCGCTTCGACTTGTGTTCGCAATGATGTCAGTGAAGCTAAACTGCCAGCACGGTAAATCTCATCATTGAGAGTATCGAACTGCGAACCGAATGGGTCCTCAGGGGTAGTCTCTATCGGCTGCATAACGACCAATGCGACAGCAGCAGCGATTAGAATAAGCACTAAAACCAGGAATCCCTTCATTATATTGGACATGCCTTGCATGAGATGGATTCAAAAGTAAAACATTTAAAGCTGAGCTAAGGCTATGAACAATTATCGAGGTAGAAAAAAGCTCAAAGCAATAGTTTTATTTTTGGATTTTCTGAATTTAGAAAATATATATTTCTAGCTCACTATTACAATTGTAGTAGAAAAAAGAATAATGCTCCGTTCGGGATTCGAACCCGAGCCACCGGAGTGAAAGTCCGGGATCCTTGACCGGGATGCCCGACTCTCTGACTATTAAAAAAGTCAAAAAGTCACTAGACTAACGGAGCTTTTTTACTGACCAAGAATTTTCAGTATGTCCTCGTGGACCGACTGAGCGTCCCGGTTAGCATCCAGCATATGCCAATTTGGTGTTAAAAACCTTTCCTCATGGAGTTTCAGGAAGCCTTGCCTCACTTTTTCAAGATATTCTGCATTCTCCTCATACCGATCAAGCTCTTTCTGCTTGCTTTTTCTCTCCTGTGAAACGCTAACTGGAATATCAAGCAGAATTATCTTATCTGGTTTTAGAAAACCAATATCTCCAACTATTTTCTTTGCTTGTTCAAAATCAATTCCATCTTTTTCGTAAGCTATTGTGGAGAACACGTATCTATCTAATATGACGAGAGTCTTCTTGGATTCTTCTTCAACTTCCTTCTGCTCATTTGCAATGTCTGATAAGAAAAGCAAGAACAATGCCTTTGGATCTAGTTGAATCTTCTTCTCAAGATAATCGTTGAGCATTTTAAACTTTGGAGTTGGATACTTGAATATCTTGCAGCCTTCTATTTTGGAGAGCATCTCAAGCTGTGTGCCCTTTCCACAGCCGTCCACGCCCTCTACCACTACCAGTCCAAATTCCATATCAATAAACCTCAGGATTTTGAGAAAAATAAATAAGGGCAGTCAATGCTTTTATTGGTTGCTCCTGGTTTTTGATAAAGGGATATAAACTTTGGTCTTCAATAGATTATGGTGCAATGAATGGACCTAATTTCCATAAGAGAGACGGACAAGAAAACAATTGAGGAAATCCTGGATTCGGCTGAAAAAATTTCAACCGGAGAGAAAAAAGTTGACTTATCAGGAAAAATTCTGGCAACCCTTTTTTTCGAGCCATCGACAAGGACAAAGCTTTCATTCCAATCAGCAGCAATGCGGGCAGGGATGAAAACACTTGATTTTAGTCCAGGTTCAAGCTCTTTGAAAAAAGGAGAGAGCTTTGCTGATACCATCAAGACTGTTGAAGGGTATGCAGATGTACTGGCAATAAGACATCCAAAAGAAGGCTCTGTTAGATTGGCAGCAGATATGAGTGACCGGCCAGTTGTAAATGGAGGAGATGGCGGAAACCAGCATCCAACCCAGACACTGATTGACTTATTCTCAATTAAGAAAATCAAGAAGAAGATTGGAGGCTTGAACGTAACGCTGATGGGAGACCTAAAGCATGCAAGGACAATGAGGTCATTAGTTTACGGCCTTGCAATGTTCGGTGCAAATGTAACTCTTGTTTCTCCGGCAGGACTTGAGATGGATCCGAAATATCTTGAGGAAGTAAAAGCCAAATTCGGATTGGATGTGAAAGTTCAGAACAAACCAGACTACTCTGATGCTGATGTATTGTATGTATGCAGAATCCAGGCAGAGAGGTTTGCAGACCCGTATGAGGCAAAGAGTGTGCAGCAGAAATTCAGAGTGAAAAAGGAGGATTTGAAAGACGCAAAGGAGGATCTTGCAATCCTGCATCCGCTGCCAAAGATAAACGAGATTGAACTTTCCATTGACAAGATGCCACAGGCCAAGTATTTCGAGCAGGCACATTATGGGGTGCCACTGAGGATAGCTGTCTTGGACTATGTACTAAAGAGGTGAATGGAATGCTGAGCGTAGATACAATTGAAAAAGGAACAGTAGTAGACCACATAAAGGCAGGAAAAGGAGCAAAGGTGCTTGAGATACTAGGTGTTGGCGAGAACTACCCGCACAGAGTTGCTCTTGTGATGCATGTCCAGAGCAAGAGAGGAGAAAAGGACATTGTCAAGATTGCAGAAAAGCTTGTTGATGACAAGAAGGCAAACCTGATTGCCTTGATTTCTCCTGGTGCAACAATCAATATTATAGAAGGCGAGAAGGTAACTAAAAAATTCAAGGTTGTACTTCCTGAAAACCTGAAGGATGCAGGCAAATGCCCGAATCCAAACTGCATGACATCTGTTGAGGAGTGCGAACAGATATTCAAAAAGGAAGGAGAGGACAACTACCGCTGCCATTACTGCGAGCGCCTCTTCAACGCAGAGGAACTGGTCTGATGCACTACAAGAAGAAAGGCAGGGAGACCGTCATTAGGCTGGATGAAAATGATGAGATTCTCCAGTCCTTGCTGTATGTCTGTGAGAAGAAGAACATCGGGAGTGCCATGGTGCGTGGAATCGGAGCTCTGAAAGCAGCTGAACTTGCACACTTTGATAACAAAGAGAAGAAGTACAACTCCAAGGTGTTCGAAGGGATGTATGAGATTGTCTGCCTAACTGGAAACATCACAACTTTTGATGAGAAGCCGGTTGTGCACCTTCACATGATTATTGCAAATACTGAGTATAACACATATGGAGGGCATGTTGTTCAGGGCATTGTGAGTCCAACTTGTGAAATCACAATTCAGGAACTCTCAACAAAAGTAAGACGGGAAAAAGATGTGAACTCTGGACTCAATCTCCAGAGATTCTAATCCTTGTCTGCAACGTAGGTTCCAATTGCCAGATTAAGGGACATCTCCTGCCTTATTTTATCCTCTGGAGATTCGAAAGAAGCAGTTGATTCTCCCATCTTCGCTCTGATTTTCTTTCTCACTGTTGATGGGAAGGTAACTAACGGGTCTGAACTAGCATTTGCTTTTCTTTGTCCTCTGAGGAGCATTCCGGATAAATTCAAAAGCTCAGAATTCTTTGCAAGATTGGATAGCATCATCGTAAGCTGCTCAGACATTATCGTAATCTGCTCAGCACCCTCAAATTCCTCTTTTGAATCAAAGCCAAGTGTTGCAACATATACACCACCTAGTTCAGAATCATCCTGGCCTGCAACATGCATCTTGCCAGGATAAACCAAAGGCAATGCTGCATGAAGATTCGTCTCCACCTGCGATACCTGTACTGAAACGTGGAATCCCTCGACTTCAACTGTAAGGTCGGGGGATAAACCGATTATCTCGCTGATAAATCTCCTCTCCGATTTCTCATCCCCAATAAGCGGACTTGCACCCATCTTGGCATTTCTCAGTTTCTCGCTGATTCTTTCTGGATCTGTTGTTACAATAACTCTCACTCTGCTATTATCCAAGAGCCTGACAAGTTCACAGCCTCCTAAATCGAATGTGCTAAAACTAACTCTTCTTTTAGCTTCCCGCTCTGCCTTGTATCTGTCCCAGCCAGTAATGCATTTGAACCCTTTATCAGCAAGAGCCCCGCGCATCCTGTCAAATTCAGTCCTTGAAACTCCAACTTTTGGAAGCTTAATTCGCCCTCGCCTTTGCTGTCTGTGTGATCCAAACTTTACATCCATATCAATTACCCCATCTAGAATATTAGTTACAGACTATGATGAGCTATGAATTAAAAACTATTGAATATCTGATGCAAAGCAAGCAGACCCACTATGCCGAGTTAGAGAAGCTACTTGGGATATTCTAGAACGACAAAAAGATGATCCTTATCATATGGCTCTAGTTTCATCTTCTCAATAACCTTGAATTTCTTCTCAAGATTTTTCACAACCTCGGCAAAAACGCTATCAGGGCTTTTTGTCACATCAATGCTCTGGCTCTTTATGCAAATCATCGCAATGCCGCCTTTTTTCAGGAACATTTCTGCATTCTTAATTAGAATATCATCCTGGTCTGGCTGGGCAACATCCTGGTAGAGGATTTCAACTTCCCCAACTTCCTCATATTCCAGGGGTTGCCTTGCATCTGCAGGTATTGGAAAAATATTATCGCGCTCTTCGCACAGTGCAATAAGAGACTTCATGCACTGCGGGGCAAACTCAACTGCAAAGATTTCTCCTTCTTCGCCTACTATGTCAGAGAGATGGGACACAGTAGTTCCTGTTGAAGCCCCCAGATATAATATTTTAGAGCCACTCCTAAATGGAAATGTCTTGAGGCCTTTCCTAATTGCACCGGATAATTTGCTTCTGAATGAATCCCAAACCCGGAATTCTCCTTCCTGAGTTTTGATTAATTTCTCATTGTACACTTTCTTTCCTGGAACTGCATTCCTGGTGACAATTGCCTTCTCATATCTGTAAACTCCATCAAATATTTTTTCCATTAGAATTACCTCTATCAGATTAGCACTTTTAACACACTAGTGACCACGTGCAGATACCTTTAAATACTATTGTCCTTAAAGTCATCCCTACGATTGTGTCTCACGACACACAAATTTTTACCTGAAAGGTGAAATTTATGGTTACGGCATTTGATGTTGATGCAAACAAGCTTATAGATAAAGCTGCAGAAAAGCTGCGCGGCATGAAGCTGCAGAAGCCCGAATTTGTCGGGCAGGTTAAGAGCGGAGCTCACAACAAGAGGCCTCCTGAGCATGAGGACTTTTGGTTTGTTAGATGCGCTTCAATCCTCCGGCAGGCATACGTTCACGAGAACGTTGGTACTGAGAAACTGAGGAGGCACTATGGTGGCCGCAAGACAAGAGGCGTGAGGCCAGAGCACCACGCCCCTGCAGGAGGCTCAACCATCAGGAAGGCAATGCAGGAGCTTGAGAAGGCAGGTCTGCTTGTAAAAGAGAAGACAGGCAGAAGGCTCTCAGCAAAAGGAAGGCAATTCCTAGACGGAGTTGCAAAGGAAGTTTCCGGCTGATGGAAAATGGATGATGAAGAGGCCGAATACAGAAAGCAAAGACAGGCCGAAATGGCTGAGGCCAAAAGCGCTCAAGAGCAACTTAAGGGAGCGCTTCGAAATGCCCTTGATGAGGGGGCATACAACCGCATGATGAATGTCGCGGTTGCAAACAAGGACCTTTACCTTGTTGCTGCAAAGCAGGTGCTAATGCTCAGCAAAAGAGTGGAACGGCGCCTAACAGAAGAAGAACTTCTAACGCTGCTCCGGGCAATACAGGAGCAGACGAGAAAGGAAACAAATATCACATTCCACAAGAAATGATTCATAAGGGTGATGACAGATGGGTAAAAAAGATCTTCACAGGAAAAAAAGATTGGCAACTGCCGGGAAGAAAAACAGAAGGATTCCTGCATTTGTGATGATTAGAACCAACAGGGAAGTCTCAAGAAATCTCTATAGAAGGGATTGGAGAGGAGACAAGTTGAGTGCGAAGGAGAAAGAATAGGGTGAATAATTATGGCAGACAAAGACAGGCTTGAGAGAATTTACACTGTGCCCCTTGGCGATGCTTACAGGCACGTTAGGGACAAGCGCGCTAAGAAGGCAGTTTCACTGCTCAAGACATTCCTTGGCAAGCACATGAAGGCAGAGGATGGAGAAGTAGTTGTCAGCAATGCACTCAACTCTCACATCTGGAAGAGCGGAATCCAGAAGCCTCCAAGAAGGGTGAAGGTTCGCGCTATCAGAGAAGCCGGTGTTGTAAAGGCATTCCTGCATGATGAGAAAACAGAGGAGAAGAAAAAGGAAGCTCCAAAGAAAGAGGAAAAGCCTGCAGAGAAAAAAGTAGAACCAAAGGCTGCAGAAAAACCTGCTGAAAAGAAAGCAGAGGCGCCAAAGGAAGAAAAATCTGCAGAGAAGAAGCCTGAGCCAAAGAAGGAAGAAAAACCGGCAGAAGGCAAGAAGTGAAAGTCATCATGAGAGCACTTTGCAGTTATTTCGGCAATCCCTGGCTTGGGATGTTCATAAAAACAAACGATAAATTTACCATGCTGCCGCTTGATAGCATGGATAAAATCGCAGACAAGGTCGGAGAGAACCTGAAGACTGAGATTATCAAGACTTCAGTTGCAGAATCCAACCTAATTGGAATTTACTCTGTTATGAATTCCAATGGAGTTGTGCTTCCGAACCTGGTTAAAGATGAAGAGGCCAAAGTGTTCAAAGAGCAAGGCATCAATGTCTGTGTATCCAATGAGAAACTAAATGCTCATGGGAACAATATTGCAGCAAATGACAAGGGAGGGATAATCAATCCGAATGTCGATTCCGCAGAGCGGAAAAGAATGGAAGATGCCCTTGGAATTGAGCTTGTTCCAACAAAGATAGCAGGTTTCAGTACGGTCGGAAGCGCATGTCTTGCGACCAACACCGGATTCCTCGCGCATTATAGCGCGAAGGATGATGAGATGGAGAAGATAAGTTCGGCTCTCCATGTCAAGGGAAGCAAAGGAACTGTGAATTTCGGAACAGGTTTTGTTTCCCTGGGTATCATAGTAAACAAGAATGGCTATATAGCCGGAGAAAAAACAACAGCTCATGAGCTTGGAAGAATTGAAGAAGCTCTTGATATGATAAAATGATTGGTGGTATTGATGAATTTCTCAGTTTATGGCAAGATTAGGTTGGGAACAGAGGAGAGAACTTTCAAAAAGACTGTTGAAGCAGCCAGCGAGAATGCAGCAAAGGAAAAGACATACGCGCTCTTTGGTTCGCAAAACGGTGTTAAGAGAAATAAGATTATAATTGATAAGGTCGAGAAGAGTTCTTGAGGTAATCCCAATGAACAATCCTATGAACAACGAAGCGACAAAGCTGATGTATGAGGTTGCTCTTTATAGGGAGCAATTGAACATGCTCCAGAAGGAAATGGAAAGAGTAAGTCTCACAGCAGTTGACTTGAATAATGCCATTAAGACAGTTGAGAACATTGATGAAAAAGACATGATGATTCCAATTGGCGGTGGCTCATTCATGAAGGCAACTGTCACAGATGCCACGCTCGTTGTACCAGTAGGAGCTCAATATCTTCGTGACATGAAAAAAGATGATGCGCTATCCGAGTTGCAAAGAAGAAGGGAAGCAACAAAGAAGGCAATTGAAAAGCTTGAGGCCGAATTCAAGAAGATTGCAGCTAAGTTCCAGCAGGTCTCAGGACAGCTCAAGAACATGGAAGCGCGCGCCAAAATCAGCAAAACAGTAGATGAGAATCTTGGCGAAGATTATATCTAGCAGGCTAGGAAAATGTTCGGGCTTCTGAAAAAGAAGATAACTGGTTTTATTGACAACCTCACCAAAAAAGAAGAGAAGAAGGGTGAGCCTGAAAAGCCCAAAAAAGAGATTCCTGAAATTAAAGAAAAGGCTCAGAAAGAGGAGACTCCCAAGATAAAGGAGGAGCCCAAAGTTGAGAAGAAGCCAGAAGTCAAAAAAGAAAAACCAAAACCTGTTTCTAAACCCAAAGAGCCTCTCAAGAAAGTTGAAAAACCAAAGGCTCCGCAAAAAAAGGTTGAAACCCCAAAGGAAGAACCTAAACCAGAAGTAAAGAGGCCAGTTGAAAAAAAGGCCGAACCTAAAAAGGAAGAACCAGTCAAAGAAAAACCGGTTGAGAAAAAGGCTCCTGAAAAACCAAAGCCAGTAAAAGAAAAACCAAAACCTGCTCCGGTAAAGGAGGAACTTATTCCAAAGAAAAAAGTTGAGAAGCCAGTTGTGGAAGAAAAGAAGGTTGAAGAGCAGGTTGTAGAAGAAAAACCTGCTCCTGTTGAAGAGATTCCTGAAATTGAATCTCAGCCAGAAGATATTCCAAAGCCAGTTGTAGAAGAGGCTCAAGAAGAAGTTACTGTAAAGGAAGAGCCAGCTCCTGAACCAGAACCAGTTGAGGAAAAGAAAGAGGAGAAGCCAAAGGAGAGAATCAAGCTTAGCCCATTTAGCATGATAAAAAGCTTTGTTACAAGCGAAGTTGAAATCAGCGACAATGATGTTGGCGAGATGCTTGATAATCTTGAATTAGAACTACTTGAAGGCGATGTTGACATGGATGTTGCAACATCCATCACTGCCGAACTAAGAGAAAAACTAATTGGCCAGAAAGTAAAGAAAAAAGAGCTTCATGATTTTATCAAAAATGCAATTAGAGAAACATTGACAGATGTTATGAGTACTGAGGGCTCATTCGATTTGCTCTCTCTTATGGAAAGCTCTGATAAGCCGGTCAAAATCATGTTCCTTGGAGTAAATGGCAGCGGGAAGACGACAACAATTGCAAAGATGATGAACCTGCTCCAGACAAACGGCTACAAAGTTGTAGTTGCAGCAGCAGATACTTTCAGGGCAGCTGCAATCGAGCAGATGGGAGTTCATGCAGAGAGGCTCGGCGTGAAAATGATAAAGAGGGATTATGGGGCCGATCCAACGTCGGTTGCATATGACGCAGTCAGTTATGCAAAGGCACATGATATTGATGCAGTATTCATTGACACGGCAGGAAGGCAGGACACCAATGTCAACCTGATTAATGAACTAAAGAAAATGAACCGCGTAATCGAGCCTGATTTGAAGATATATGTCGGAGAGAGCATTGCAGGAAATGCAATCCTTGAGCAGCTTGGAACGTTCCACAAAGAGATTGAAGTTAATGGAGTAATTCTCACGAAACTGGATTGTGACCCGAAAGGAGGCACAATGCTTTCAATTAGCAAGAGCACTGGCGTACCGATTGTCTATATTGGAACAGGGCAGAAATACGAGGATATTGAAAGGTTTGATGCCAGAGAAATGGCAGACCGGATTGTCGGCGAGTCCTAAAAATCCTGAATTTTGGGACTTATCTATATATATTATTATTCCGCCACATAACGATATCTTTAAAAACTCCTTTTTACAATACATAAATGACTACTAAGTATAAAAACTAGAAATAATCATATAGGTGGAAAAATGGCAGCAAAAGTTGGAGATGCAGGAGGACCGAAGAGAGTAGGGAGCGGTGGAGTACCACCAAAAAGAATGGCACGGGCAAGAGCCTGGGCAGGAGAGAGATGGCAGGAGAGGCCATTTAGTTTAGGGCGCTTTCAAAAGAAGGAAAACATCAAAGCAATGGCAAAGGCAGAAGCAGATGCAAAAATTGCTTCCAGAAAGGAAGGAGCACAGAAGACAACTACTGAATCCCACTCAACAACCGTTGTTGGCGGAGCTGACAGGGAATTTGCAACCTGGCTGGTTCA
>Ga0180433_10012047_pt1 | contig 10157 bp, 8 predicted proteins | sample SS_ome_8_FD_132980 | JGI IMG/M metagenome (GOLD analysis project Ga0180433, IMG submission 132980) | Hypersaline lake sediment archaeal communities from the Salton Sea, California, USA - SS_1_D_1 metaG | ecosystem: Environmental > Aquatic > Non-marine Saline and Alkaline > Hypersaline > Sediment...
GTTTCAGCCATGATCCTGGAAAAATTAAAGAAGGACGCAGAGGCAAAATTGGGAACCGAGATTAATGAAGCAGTTATAACTTGCCCTGCTTATTTTAACGATGACCAACGACAAGAAACAAAAGCTGCTGGGGAAATTGCCGGGCTAAAGGTAAAAAGAATTATTAACGAACCAACAGCTGCCGCGCTGGCTTATGGTTTTAGCAAGCGCAAAGATGAACAAATTTTAGTTTATGATTTTGGTGGGGGGACGTTTGATGTTTCTATTTTAGATATAGGCGATGATACGATCGAGGTTAAGGCAACGGGCGGAGATACTCATTTAGGCGGTAACGATTTTGATCAAAAAATAATGGATTGGGTCCTAGATCGATTCAAAAAAGAAGAAGGAATTGATCTTTCGAAAGATCCCCTAGCTCTTCAAAGGATAAAAGATGTCGCCGAAAAAGCAAAAATTGAATTATCAACTACGCTTGAGACAGAAATCAATTTACCTTTTATTACATCAAGCGATGAGGGGCCAAAACACCTTTTATTCTCTTTGAGTCGGGCAAAATTAGAAGAAATGGTTTCAGAATATATAGATCGCTCTCTGGAGCTTGTTAAAAGCGTTTTGAAAGACGCTAAAATGGAAGCGAAAGAAATAGAAGAGATTGTTTTAGTGGGCGGGCAGACACGGATGCCCAAGATTCAAGAAGAGATTAAAAAATTCTTCAATAAAGAACCCAATAGATCAATTAATCCCGACGAAGTTGTGGCGATAGGAGCAGCTGTTCAGGGAGGGATTATGCAGGGTGAGATGAAGGATGTTTTATTGCTTGATGTTGTTCCGTTATCCCTCGGACTCGAAACCATGGGCGGAGTTATGACCAAATTGATTGATAAGAACACGACTATTCCAGCTCAAAAATCACAAATTTTTTCAACAGCAGCGGATAACCAAACTTCGGTCGAAATAAATATCTTGCAAGGCGAGAGAGCCATGGCTTCTGACAATAGAAGCTTGGGAAGATTTATTTTGGATGGAATTGCTCTAGCGCCCAGAGGCGTTCCTCAGGTTGAAGTCATTTTTGATATAGATGCCAATGGGATACTTAATGTTTCGGCTCGAGATAAAGGAACCGGCAAAGAACAGTCCATTCGTATTGAAGGATCGGCAAGCGTTTCATCGGAAGAAATCGAGAAGATGAAAAAAGAAGCTCAAGAACACGCCGAACAAGACGAGAAAAAGAAATCTCTAATTGAGCTTAAAAATCAATCAGATTCTCTAATTTACAATGGCAGAAAAATGTTGAAAGAGAACAAAGATAAAATTAAAGAATCGGATGTTAAAGAGCTGGAAGATGCATTGGTTAATTTAGAAAAAATTAAAGAGAAGGGTGAGGCGGAAGAGATAAAAAAACAATTAGAATCTTTGCAATCGTTATTACAGAGAATAGGAACAGAGATTTATCAAGCCAATCAAAACCCTTCTGCTCCAGAGGAAAAATCAGAGGATAAATCCGGTGATCAAAAGAAGGAAAATAATTCAAAGGATTCAACTCCCGATAATTAATTCATGGAAGATTATTATCAGGTCTTAGGGGTTAATCGAAATGCTTCTCCAGAAGAGATAAAGAAAGCATATCGGAAGTTAGCTCATAAATATCATCCCGACAAGGGCGGAGATGAAAGCCAATTCAAAAAAGTTAGCGAAGCTTACCGTATTTTGTCGGATCAGAATAGAAGAGCCCAATATGATCAGTTTGGATCTGCCTTTAGTCAGGCTCAATCTGGTGGCGCTTCGCCTTTCGGTTTCGATTTTCAACAAGCTGATTTCGGTGATATTTTTGGAGATTTCGATCTGGGTGATTTATTTGATTTTGCTTTTCGTCGTGACGGAAAGGAGTCAAAAGTCGATAGGGGCGAAAATATTAAATTCGCCATGGAATTGGATTTGGCTGAAACTTTGAAGAATCAAAAAAAAGAGATTGTTTTCGAAAAACAAACACTTTGTCAAAGATGTCAGGGCCAGGGAGCGGAGCCCGGATCAAAAATGAAAGAATGTACTGCCTGCCGCGGCAAAGGCAAGGTTCATCAAGTTAAAAGGACCATTCTCGGAAGCATGACTCATTACTCTGCTTGTCCGGAATGCCAAGGAACCGGCCAGGTCCCAGAAAAACCATGCAATACCTGTCAGGGGCAAGGAAGAATAAAACAAAAGATTAAAATCGAAGTTACTATTCCGGCCGGGGTTGATCATGGCCAAACTTTAAAAATCATCGGCGAGGGGAATGCGGGCTTAAGAGGTAGGCCTTCGGGTGATCTATATATCACTATTTTCCTTAAAAAAGATAAGCGTTTCCAGAGACGGGGAGATGATTTAATAAGCATTTTACCAGTTACTTATTCTCAAATAGTTTTAGGTGCAGAAATATCTTTCAAAACTCTCTCGGGCGAATCAATTAAGATTAACATACCGAAAGGGGCGGGGATAAATCATGTCATTAAAGTACGCGGAGAGGGGATACCGCATTATGGCAGGCCCGGCAAAGGGAGTCTTTATTTGCAATTGCAAATAAATACACCCAAGCACATAACTAAGGAACAGGAGAAAATTCTTAAGGATTTGCAAAACCAAGGTTTATAATCTAAAATAATCCAACGGGGGTCCGTAACTCAATGGTAGAGTAACTGCCTTTTAAGCAGTAGGTTGTGCGTTCGAGTCGCACCGGACCCACTTTATTTATTATTTCCAATAATTATGCCAGAACCTCCTAAAAATAAGAAAAAAAGCTTGAAACATTTGTCTTTTTTGGCTTTAGGCATATTTTTAGGCATAATAATAACATTCCTATATCTGATACAGCAAGGGATGGTGCCCTGTGGATCGCAAGCTACCTCCCCAGATGATCTTGATATGTCAACCTTTTGGCAGACATGGGAATATCTTGAAGAATATTACATTGGAGCTCATGATTTGAATCGTCAAGAAATGATTTATGGGGCAATCTCAGGAATGGTTGAATCTCTAGGCGATCCTCATACGGCCTTTTTTAATCCAAGTGATTCATCTATCTTCCGAGAAGATTTATCCGGCGAGATAGAAGGCGTTGGGATGGAAATCGGTTTAAGGGATAACGTTATTACGGTAATTGCACCTCTCGAAAATACTCCTGCCCAAAAAGCAGGACTCCTCCCAGGAGATCAAATTATTACTATCGATGGAGTAGCAACTCAAGAAATGGGAATTGAAGAAGCTGTGCGTTTAATTAGGGGCCCAAAAGATTCCGAGGTTATTTTAGGAATATCTCGAAAAGATATTTTTGAAGAAAAAATATTTGATTTAACAAGAGCAATAATCCAAATTCCTTCTGTGACTTGGGAAATTATGGATGATAACATTGCTTATCTCCAGATTCATCATTTTCATGAAGGATTAACTCGAAGTTTTCAAGCTACTGCTGCCGAAATATTAAAGAGTCCGGCCAAGGGAATTGTCCTTGATCTTAGAAATAATCCGGGTGGATATTTGGATGTGGCAATTGATATTGCCGGTTGGTTTTTGCCGAAGGATAATCTAGTAGCCATTGAAGAATTCAGTTCTGGCCGACAAGAAGCATTTAAAGCTCAGGGCAATAGCAAAATGCTACATTATCCTATGGTAATTCTGATGAATCAAGGAAGTGCTTCTGGCTCGGAAATATTAGCCGGATCTTTGAGGGACAACAGAGAGATAAGAATTGTTGGTGAAAATTCTTTTGGCAAGGGTTCTGTCCAGCAAGTTTTTAATTTGGATGATAATTCTCTTGTGAAAATAACGATTGCTAAATGGCTAACACCAAGCGGCCATTCAATTGAGGAAGCCGGCTTGGAGCCAGACATAACAATTGAAATGGATTGGGGCAAATATTTGATTGATCAAGAAGATCCTCAATTAGAAAAAGCAATAGAAATATTAAAAGATACAATTTAATAAAATGAAAATTATTCTTAGAAAAGACGTAGCAAAAGTAGGTTTGAGGGGTGAAGTTAAGGATGTTAATCCCGGATACGCAAGAAATTATTTATTTCCTAATGGTTTAGCTGAGGCAGCGACTAAATCAAATTTAAATCAGTTGAAAAGAATCCAGGAGATAAAAAATCGATTAAACGAAGAGCAAGAGAAAAAAGCCCAATTATGGGCTAAAAGCTTAGCGGGGAAGGTTTTTGAAATGACGGTTGAAGTAGGGGATAAAGGGCAACTTTTTGAAGCAATTGATTCACAAAAAATTGCTCATCTCTTGACGGAAGACGGTTTTCCTGTTGAAAAATCACAAATACTCATAGATAAGCCGATTAAAGAACTCGGTGAATTTACAGTAAATATTAAACTGACGCCAGAAACTCTAGCTAAGACTAAGATTAAGATCAGCAACGCACATTAAGAATTTTGACAACTCTCTGCCGACCATCGAAACCTATTTTTCTGCGTGTTTGAAATTCTAAAATTCCTTCTTTAACAGCATAAAGAGTGTCGTCTCGACCAATCTTTACATTGTCTCCAGGGATGAACTTAGTGCCTCGCTGTCTAACCAAAATCATTCCTGGTTTAACAGATTGTCCACCAAAAATCTTAACTCCCAGTCTTTGAGATCGAGAGTCTCTTGTATTGCCAGTAGCCTTTTTGGATGTTTTCTTAGACATAATATTCCTTATATCTTAATAATATAACGCAATTAAAAACTTTTGTCTAGATTTTTATGGAATGGGGGAGTATTAAAAAAAGAATAAAGAACAATCAAATTAGGATAAGATTCCTAGTTTTGATAATATTATTGGTCTTCTTAGTATTCGGGATCGGTTACTTGTTCGGAAGATATGACAGCCAAGAGCCACTAGAAATAATTGAAGATTTTAGTCTCTAATTTTTTTTCCACCATGAAAACGCTGATGAAGGTCTTTCAGGCGCTTATTGGTGACATGTGTATATATCTGAGTAGTTGCTATATTCTGATGTCCCAGAAATTCTTGAACTGTTCTCAAATCGGCTCCCTGGTTTAATAAATCAGTAGCAAAAGAGTGTCGAAGAGTGTGGGGAGTTGTTCCGAGAGACAGACCGGATTGGAGGGCATATTTCTTGATTATGTTTTCAACTGAGCGGGCACTCAATCTTTTTGATTTTTGTGCTCCTCTAAAATTTATTAATAACGAATCATCAATTGCTCCGGGCCCCATTAATGCATCTCGGATGTTCAAATATTTTTGGAGCCAGCCAACACATCTTTCAGAAAAATAGACTATGCGAGGATAATTTCCTTTACCGATAATGCTTAATTCGATTGTTCCATCTTCAAATTTGTTGTTTTTGAATTGTTTTCGATTCAAAGAAACTAATTCATTAACGCGTAATCCAGTTGAAAATAATATCTCCATAATGGCTCTGTCGCGAATACCCACTAAAGTGCTAACATCCGGAGCATGGAGTAATTTTTCAACCTCTTCCAATTTTAAAAATTCAACCTTCTTATCTTTTTTTTGTTTTGCTAGTTCGACTTTCTCGGCTGGCAGAGCTTCGATATCTCGGGCGGCGAAAAAGTTCAAGAAAGCCCTTAGGGCAATAAGGTAATAATTTTGCGTTGTTTTCTTTAGTATTCGTCCATTACCCGAAGATCTGGCCAAAAAAACTCGGTAATTCCAAACATGTTCTGATTCAAGTTGATGAGGTTTTAAATCTTCGAGATTGTTTTCTTTTAACCATTTAGAAAATTTTCTTAAGAAACGATTATAATTCTCTTGAGTTTTGTTTGATAAGCCTCTTTCGATGTCAATCCAGTCAAGAAAGTCAGGAATATGACTTATTATTGTTTTATTGCTTTTCTTCATGCTTTACTTCGGTTAATCTACATTATGCGAACTTTACTATTAAATAACATATTACTTCCCCTTTATATTTTCGTCAAATTAAAAAAGGCAGCTTAGGCGAAGATTGTTAAGCCTATAATAATTTGCTGGCTTTTCTCAAGCGACCAATTGTTTTTTCTGGACCTAAAACAGAAGCAACTTCAAATGGGCCGGCAGAATTCTCTTTTCCCGTTAAAGCAACTCTGACAGGCCAGAGAAGTGCCCCTCTATCCCCTATCTTATTGGCTAAAGAGAGCAGTTCTTCGGTAATTCTATCAAGAGTCCATTCTTTTTTTATTCCCAGCATGGCTTTTATGGCTTTTTCCAGATTGTCTTTTATTTCTTTTGATTCTTTATTTTTCCATATAAGTAACTCTGGCTGATAATCTAATTCTTTCTTAAAGAAAAACTCAGTTAAATCAACAATTTCAGACAAAGTCTTCAATCTTTCTTGATAGAGATTAACAATTTTCTCTAAATAACCCAATGAAACTGTTTCATTAAGCTCCTTAATCTCGTATTTAGCCGATCCTTCGATAATGTTTATATATCCGGCTTGTTCAAGGTATGGTAGGCACATTCTTGTTAATACGGGTAAAGATTCTTGTCTTATGTAGTGGCCATTCATCCAATTTAGTCGAGTAATGTCAAAAATGGCTCCCGACTTCTGGATTCTGTTCCAATCAAATTTTTCAATCAATTCGTCAAATGAATATATTTCACGATCTGCTCCTTCGTTCCATCCAAGCAAGATAATGAAATTAATTAAAGCTTGCGGCAAATAACCAATTTTTCGATATTCGCTTATGGCAACAACTTCTTCCCTTTTGCTTAATTTTCTTCGACTAGGGCTCAAAACCAGGGGCAAATGAGCAAAAATTGGTAAAGGCAAGTCTAGAAATTCAGCAAGTATTATTTGTTTGGGGGTATTAGAGATATGGTCAGCCCCTCTAATAACATGAGTAATTTGCATCAAATAATCATCAATTACAACAGCCAAATTATAAAGAGGCTCAGTCAAACTTTTGGCAATGACAAAATCTCCCAATTCAGAAGATTTAAAATCTGTTTCTCCGCAAATTTTATCTTCAAATGAAATAATTTTCTCGGGTGGTGTTTTCAAACGAATAACGGCCTCTTCGCCCATTTTTAATCTTTTTTGAGCCTCCTTTTTATCAATTTGCCTGCATCGCCCCAAATAACGAGGAGGCTCTCCAATGCTGGCCTGATATTCTCTTTGAGCGATTAATTCTTCCTTGGTGCAAAAACAATAATAGGCTTTATCTTCATCTAAAAGCTTTTGAATATAAGGAGCATAAATTTCTGAACGCTCTCTTTGGCGATAAGGACCGAAAAGCCCTTCCTTATTCGGCCCCTCGTCCCAAGATATTCCTAACCATTCAAGTCCTTCCAGAATGTCTTTTTCCCATTTTTTCTTTGATCTTTTGCGATCAGTATCTTCTATTCTGACAATAAACTCGCCCTGATTTTGCCTAGCGAATAAATAATTGAATAAAGCCGTTCGGGCTGTTCCTAAATGGAAAGGCCCGGTTGGCGACGGAGCCAATCTTACTCTAACTTTTTCAGGCGTTTCTAATTTTAGCTTTCCATCACTCATTTAAGTGTCAAATAACTTGTGATATATTCAGCGATTACTCTTGCTGCTCTTGGGCGGCCAAAAAGCAAAGCTGCCTCCCCTCTTTTCTTAAGAGAATCTAAATCATTAAATGTATGTTGTACCGATTTTAAAAAGAAATGAGGAGTAAAATTATTTTCCTCAATTACCTGTGCTCCATAAGGAGCAAAAGCATAAGCGTTTTTTACTTGATGATTAGCCGCTGAATTTGCCAAAGGAATGATAATGCTCGGTTTTCCAAAGGAAGCAATTTCAAATATCGTTCCCGCTCCGGCTCTGGAAACAACCAAGTCAGATGCATGATAAGCATTGCTGGTTTCCCACTCCCCTAAGAATGGATAAGGGTGGTAAGATCGCCAAAATTTATCATCGACTGCTATTTTGGCTGCTATCCTTATTTCTTCAAAATCTTCTTGCCCACAATGGTGAATGACTTCAAATTGTTCTAAAAGCGGCTGAAGCACATCTAAAACCGAATTATTGATCTTTTTGGCCCCCTGAGAGCCCCCTAGAACGAAAATTACGGGTTTATTCGATAAAATGCCCAACGCTTTACGTGCGGCCTGTTTTTCGCCCCTTAAAAGGTCAATTCTGATAGGATTCCCAACATTAATATAGTGGTTTTGATTGTCTTTTGGTTCGGGAAAAGAATTAAAAACTTCCAATGCCCAACGGGCCCCGAATCGATTAGCCTTGCCCATGACAGTATCTGACTCGTGAATAAATAAAGGAGCCTGTAATAAGAGCGACCAGAAGACTGTCGGAAAAGAACCATATCCCCCTTTACTGAAAACTAGATCTGGAGAAATAAAAAAAAGATAGAAAAAAGTCAAAATAAAACTAACCGGGATTTTAAACAAAATATCAATAAAATTAAGCCAAGAAAAATATCGGCGAATTTTACCACCAAGAGTGAATTTCATCCGAACTCCTTCCTTCGGCAAAAAATTAACCGCCAGATGATCACGGGGACCGATATAGTAAAAAAGAAAATTATTCTCTTTATCAAGTTTTTTAATTTCTTTTATTATGGCAATTATCGGGAAAATATGTCCCCCGCTTCCTCCACCGGTAAACAAGATTTTAATTTCCTTTTTTTTATTTTTTTGAGCCATTGAGCAATAATCCTAAGCCAATAAATTGTGAAGCCAAGGCTGATCCTCCATAACTAATAAAAGGTAATGGCATGCCCGTCAAAGGGATCAATCCAATGTTGGCTGCGATATGAATAAATGCCTGGACGGCAATCCAAGAGCCGATTCCAACGGCTAATAATTGACGGAAAGAATCTTTATGATTAAAAGCCAAGCACAGAATCATCCATACTAAAACCGTAAACAAGGCGATAATAATCACTACGCCAAAGAAACCGGTTTCCTCTGCTATTATAGCAAAGATTGAATCACTTATGGAGTGAGGCAGGAAGCCGAATTTTTGTCGACTTAATCCAAGCCCCAGGCCAAATAATCCACCTGACCCAATGGCGTACAACATTTGCTTAATTTGATAACCAGCTGCCAAAGAAGCATTCTCTGGGTTTAAAAAGGTTAACAAGCGCGCCAGACGATAATTTGAAAATCTCATTAACAAGACAAAGCTTAGCGCTACAGTTGTTAGAATCAAAACGATATTTCCGATTGGCATTCCAGAACAGAAATACATTGCCAAGCCGATGGCTGTTATTACGCCGAAAGTACTCAAATCTGGCTGTGAAATCATTAAAATTCCAATGGCGATAATTAAACAAATAAAAACAATAAAAAGACGACGATATTCTAATTTTTTGGTAAAAGTTGCCGCTAAGTGAGCAAAATAAAGAATAAAAGAAACTTTCAATAATTCTGTTGGCTGGAAGGAAATAGGCCCAATGGCAAGCCAGCGGCGACTCCCCCCTAAAACAGAACCGAAATAAGGCAAAAATAAGAGAATTAACAACAAAAGATTCGCCATAAATACATAAGGAATCAAACGTCTGAATTTCTCGAGAGGAATTTTAAAAGCAATTAATCCCAATATTAAGCCGGGAATAACGCCATACAGAATTTGTCTTTTAAGATAATAGAAACTATTTCCATATTTAGATAGAGCGCTGGGAGCAGAAGTTGTTGTCAGGACAAATAATCCTATCAATAATAGAATTAAAGAAAGCGCAGCAATCCAGTAGCGGATTTTATTTAGATCGCGATTTTGCATCATTCTCTGATAATTTTTTAACCCAGTAATTGAAGAGCTCCCCTCTTTCTTCGTAATTTTTGAAAACTGTAAAACTGGCTGAAGCCGGTGACAGCAGACAAATTTTCCCAGGTTTGGTTAATGCATATGACAACCGAATAGCTTCTTCCATGCTTTCGGCTTTTTCAATTCTTAATTTAAGAGATTTGTCTTGGATTTTAATTAATTCAGCTATTTTAAATCCGGTTATCGGAAAAACAATTAAATTTTCAATTTGATGTTCGATAATTGTCTTAGCCAACTCTTTAAAAGAACTGCCCTTATCTGATCCTCCGATTATTAAGGTGTCAACCTGATTCCTCAAAGAGCGTAAAGCCGCTATTGTCGCCTCTGGGATGGTGGCGGCTGAATCGTTATAAAATGTTATGCCCTTATATTTTCCTACAAATTCAAGGCGATAATGAGGCGTTTTAAATGTTTTAATTTGA
>Ga0180433_10012049_pt1 | contig 10155 bp, 9 predicted proteins | sample SS_ome_8_FD_132980 | JGI IMG/M metagenome (GOLD analysis project Ga0180433, IMG submission 132980) | Hypersaline lake sediment archaeal communities from the Salton Sea, California, USA - SS_1_D_1 metaG | ecosystem: Environmental > Aquatic > Non-marine Saline and Alkaline > Hypersaline > Sediment...
TGTGACATGCCCGATTTTGACAGTCTTTTGGGGGAACATCGTGATTACGTCCTCAACTTCTTGGAATACCTCGATGTGTTGGTCTGGGTGACTTCACCGGAAAAATACGGGGACGGTCGTTTTTATGAGTTTCTCCAGATGGTGCCCAAGGCCAAGCGGAATTTTTATTATGTGCTCAACAAAGCGGATCTGCTTTTCCAGGGCCAGGCTTTGGAAAAAGGCTACGCGCAGCTCGAAAGCGTGACCGCGCAATTTCAACAGCACTTGAAGGAAAACGGCATTGAGAACCCATTCGTGTATGCCCTTTCATCTCAGGAGAGTTTGGATTCCGGTACGCTCTCCCCATGGAATCACCTTCCTGCATTTCGACACGCCGTCTTTCAGCAAAGGAACCTCAAACAAATCGCCGCTATCAAAACAAGCAATTTGGATGTGGAAGTGCAGCGGCTCTACGGCGCTTTCGGAAAGGAGATTCGAAATCTAAAGCGCTTCTCACAGCTTCTTGAAAATTCCATAGAAGCATTGGAAAAACACCGTCCGGAATGGATAAAAGCAGGTCAGGGAGCCATTGACCTTTGGCTGGAAAGATACATCAAACAAAACATTTGCTCCCCTCAAAACGATCCATCGCCGCTGGTCGGACCCGGGCACAGCCTGGCGCTTTTGCTGCATGGATGGAAAGGGAAAGGCGCCACCTATGAAAATCCGCAAACGGATGTCGCCGTATTTACACCTCCCGAACACGTAAGGGCCACTTTTCGAGGGCGACTGGAATGGCTGGAAGATCAGGTCAATCACCGCATTCTTCGACAAAATCTGCCCGCGTCCTTCCGCCGACGGGTTCAACAAATCCTTGAGGTTCCAAAATCCTTTGACGGACTTGGGCAACAGTTCTTCGATGCCGTGGCCCTGCGCGTGACTTCCCCTCCCCTCCCCTCATTTTGGGGATTCAAAATCCGTCAATATCTTACCTATTCACTCCTTCTGATCTTTCTTCTCGTAGCACTCGGCGGTAAAACCGCATGGCAGGAAATACTTGCAACTCCTCAAAGTGCTCGTATATTGAATCTGCTTTTTTCCACTATTTACGCGCTTTTCAGCACGAAGGGGCTCGCCGCCCTCGTGAGCTATGGACTGCTCAACCTCTTTTTCGCGTTTCGTTTTTACCGCCGCCATCGGAACCTTCTTCAGAAGGTCACTGAAAAGATAATCGCCTCACTAAAGGCGGATCTGGGGAGCGTTTGGGAAGATAAGTTGAACGCCATCCTCGCGGATCTAACCCAATTGAGGGCGGACATCCAATCGCAAATTGCGGCGCTTTCGGTAATGAAAAAGTGAGACCGGACCGCCTCCGGTTGACCGCCGTCCTTTTCTTGGAAGCCTCTCGGCGCGTGCGGCTTTAAAGTCTATTCCACTTCCAAATCTTGCACGTCCAGCATGTTTGTGAGTCTGGTGAGGGCGGAGACAATCTGTTCTATCTCGGCATCCGAAAGTTTCTTCATTCCGTCGATGATTTTTTGCTGGATGGGTGGCGGGGCATTCGCGGCGAGGCGCTCTCCATGCTCAGTCAACTGAATCGTTATGATGCGGCGATCCGCAGAGTTGCGTGCTCGAATTACAAGGCCTTTTAACTCTAAACGGTCTATGACCCCGGTGACGGTGCTGGATTTGACCATCATGTGCTTGGCAATCTGAGATGGCGGAAGCGGACCGTTTTCATAAAGTGCCAGGACGCAGTTGAGCTGTGCCGCAGTGATGTGGTATTGTCTGTTCAGCTCCTTTGTAAAAAGCTCCCTCCCCTGTATCAGTTTGCGGATCAAAAAGATGATCTCCCGTGTCCCATCCCTGTTAGATCCTTTCTTCGTTTTTCGAGAAGGCCTCGGCTGAATTTTTGTCATTTTGCACCCATCACCGGATCGTATTTGATCTCGATGGCTATATCAGGAAAGCATTGCCCGCACAACCCTTTTTTCGACGCACCTTCCCGGTTTGCTTACGCGGAAATGGATTCAGAGGCGCCTTTCATGCGGCGCTTCCGGAGGTTCTTTCTGAAACTTTCTGCAAGCTTTTCGCCCCATGCCATGGCAGCTATAGGAGGCTGTCCGGCCCGGAGCCGCGCCCGCTGTCAAACCGGAAACGACAGCAGTCTGGTTTTCATTTCCTGGTAGCCTATCTCCATGAGCGGCTTCAGGTTTACAATGTCTGCGGTGTTATATTTGATCAACCGCGCCAGTGCCGTTTGATCGCCCCACGCATAGGCATTCCAAAGCAGAACGGCATCGTAGCCGTTCAGACCGTCAATGTCTGTGTCTCGAACAATACCCAGTTGTTTTTCGATTCTCTTGAGACCCCCCCGGTAACCGAGCCGCTTCAATAAATGGCGAAGATCGATATGCACGGCGGGTAAAGTAATATTGGGGAAAGAGCGGCGAATGATCGGCAAGTCAAACGACGAGCCGTTAAACGTTATGACAAGGTCGTATTCAGCGATGGCCACCTCAAATGCATCCAGATTGTTTCCGTTCACAAAAGTCTGAACGCGATTGCCGTCATAGATACCAATCACCGTAATCTCATCGATTCCTTGGTGCCCATTCGTCTCGATATCCAGGTACGCGGCTCTGCGCTTGAACGCCTCGAACACACGCCACATTTCCCCTGATGAGAGGCGTTCTTGAAAAAAAGTGATGTCGCCACGGCATGCGAAGGAGGTTTTCAGGTCCGTGCGAACCATCTCATCTCGAGCCGGCGAAAAAACAGTTCGCCTATGGGACAGAAAATCTTGCCAGGTTCGGATCCCACGTTCCCACAGGGTGCGCTCTGTCTTGAGGCCGATTCCCTGGATATGAATAAACGTACGTTCAAGCATGAATTTTTTCGGTCAATCAGGCAATCCAGCGCCTCTTGATGTTGTAAAGACTTGCGGCAAACAATCCGACGCAGAAAGCGCCGAGGATCAGCAAATCCAGAAAAAACGGCATCATGTGAACGCCGTGGACCGCCCCATGAAGCACGTCTGCCCCATAAGTGAGCGGGAGCGCATAGGACAAAGGTTTCAGAAAGACGGGCAACTTCTCGATAGGAAAGAACAGCCCGCAGAGAAAAATCATGGGGAATCGGAAAAAGTTGGAAAAAGTCTGCGCCTCAAACACCTCGCTCACCGCCACGGCGATAAAAAGACCCAGAAACGTCGAGGCCACGGAGATCAGCAATACAGCCGGGAGAAACGCAGCCCATGCCACGCGGCCTATGTCAAACAGAAACGCCGCCATGACCACCGGTACAAAGGCGTTGGCCGCGCCGAACAAAATGGCCCCGCTGGTTTTCGCCAGCATCAGCAGTTCAAAGGGGACGGGGGCCAGCAAGAGTCGTTCAAACGAACGGTTTTTCTTCTCAAAGGTCACCGTCACCGCAAGCAGGGATGTCGTACCGAACAGAATGGATATGGCCACCACACCCGGAAGCAGGTCCGGAATGCTTCCCAGGCCGCTTCCGGACTTGATGAAAAACATGCCCGTCCACGCCAGCGGGAAAATGAGACCCCAACTCACATTCGGCGGCTTCAGGTAGTAGGTTCGCATGTCCTTGAGCAAAATGTTCCAGAAAGCGATCCAGAGTTTCATTGGCCACCTCCCTTTTTTTCTTTTTCTTTGCGCATGGCGTCCGCTTCTATGCCCGTCATGCCCACGAAGACGTCTTCCAGCGAAGGTCGTATCCTTCGTGCCTCCGAGACTTCAGCCCCTTCATCTTCCAAAAAGCGCACCAGCGGTCCCACGCGAATGGGCGCGTCCGCCTCCACACGGAGCACACCATGCCTCGGAATGGTGAAGTCGAGGTCGGGGAAAGCATCAGAAAGCTTGCCTTGTATCTTGTTCAATGAGTTGGCACAGGCGATGCGGACCACATGTTTTGCCTGGATCGGCTGAATCAAATGCTCGACGGTGTCGATTCGTACGATGCGACCGGATACGATGAAGGCGATACGATCGCAAAGCCTCTCGGCCTCCTCGATGTAGTGGGTGGTCAAGAATATGGTGGTCCCGGCCCGATTTAAATCGGCGATGAGCTGCCGCAGCTGTCGGGCGCTCGCCACGTCGATGCCCGTGGTGGGTTCATCCAGAAACAGAATTTCGGGCTTGTGGATGATTCCTGCGGCGATGGTCAGCTTGCGCTTCATGCCCTTGGAATAGCCGCCGAACTTTCTGTCCGCTGCCTGGGTCAAGCCGAAAGTGTCCAGAAGTTCTCGAGCCCGGGCCTGTCGTTCGGCCTTGCCCATTCCGTAAAGTGCGGCGCAGAAACACAGGTTGTCAAAACCGGTGAGTTCCGGATACAGATTGCTTTCGTCCGGGACCACGCCGACGAGATGCTGGGCTGCCCTCGGCCTTTCAGTGCAATCGATATCGCCGATACGGATCAAGCCGGCGTCCGGCCGGGCCAGTCCCGTGAGCATGTTGATGGTGGTGGTTTTGCCTGCGCCGTTGGGGCCGAGAAAACCGAACAGCTCGCCGGAGAACACCTCGAAATCCGCCTGTGCGACTGCCTGCACTTCTCCAAACCGTTTCGCCAAACCCCGCGCATCGATTGCAACTCTGTTTTCAGCATCCATTCTTGTCCCCTGTATTTTCCGCTCGTGCCGAAAGGATGTTCGTGCCCGGACCGGCCTTCCACCCTTCCGAACCGGTTGGCTGCATTTTAAAAAATTTTGGGCTCAGTCATCTCACGGCGTCTCCGAATACCTATACAGAGAGCGCTTTCCACTTGAGAAGCCAGGCAATGAGCATCCCCGCGATAAAACCTGCCGCCAGATTGGAGGCCAGGGTGACGCCCAAAATCAATGTCGCGACAAAATAGTCTTTGCGTTGCTCCAGATCCATGATCGCCAGGCTCAATTGGGAGCCCGCAAACATGAGCAGCACGCCCAGTATGGACATGGGCAAAAAGTTTAAAAAGCTGACGATATGGTTGCCGAGAAGAATCGCAAGCGCCGCGAAAATCAGCCCGATCATCAAATTGGACCCTGCCGTTCGGGCGCCGAAACGATAGTGCGCCGCCAGTCCTCCGGCTCCGTGGCACAACGGCATGCCACCCAGAGAAAAGCTGAAAAAATTGGCCAGGGCCATACTCACACAGGCCTTTCGATTGGTGACGATTCTCGATCGGTCTCCGAAATACGCCTTTGAAAGATCCGTATACGCCAGAACGGCGTTCCCCAATGTCATCGGAAGCTGGGGCAGCACCAGGGCAAACAGGGCAAAGGTGAAATCGGCTTTTCCAGGAAATCCGAAGGGAAGGATCTCCGGCAGGTAAAGGCCGATACCGCCATTTCCCGGATCCACCCTGGCACCCAGGACCACGCCCGTGAAGAGTCCCGCAGCGACGACGATCAAGCCGGCCGGGAATTTTCTGTTATCCAGCAAAAACAGGGTGACGATGCCGCCGATGCCGCCAATAATCAGGCTGATGGGAATGAACCCGATGGACTGAAAGGCAAGATAGGGTTCCACCGCATTCTGAATCACCTGGAACTTGGAGGTCCCCATCATGAATTTAATGCCGCCGGAAATCAGCAGCGCCCCGGTGGAAAGTTGCACCCCGCGAATGACCGATTTGGGAGTAATCTTTCCGATGACATCGATGGCGCCGGTCGCCCCGACGATCAAAAGAAAAACCCCCATAAGTAGCGATGAGGCCAGGATTTGCTCGGCACTCATGGCGGTCGCAATTGCATAGGCGCCGATCACCTTCATCGGCTGAACCGGGACCGTAATCCCGAAATAGGCACCCGAGATGATATAGTAAACTCCGATACTCAAAAACAGACCGGCCGGGTTGAGGCCGTTGAAAAGAACCATGGCAATGGCGATGGGCAGCAGCGTACCGAGATCGCCCAAAGACCCGGCCAATTCCATTCGATCAAACTTGAAGCGTTCAGACACGCGCCTCTCCAATTGGTTAAGAAAAGTATTGATGAAGCAACTTGGCGCATAAAAAAAAGAGGATGATGCTGAAAATCACACGAATGGTTTTCCCCTTCAGCCGGGTGCTCATGATTCTCGCCCCGGCTTGACCTCCGGCAAAAGAGGCCAGAGCCGCGGGAAGGATGAACCACCAGTTGATTTTTTCCATGGAAGCGTAACCCAGAAATCCCGTCAACGAAGCGAAGCACACGATAAAGGTTGAGGATGCCGCAGCAATTTTTGTCGGTGTTTTGAGCATATAAATGAGTAGGGGCACAACGAACACCCCACCGCCGATCCCCAATAGGCCGCCCATAAGACCGATACAGAAACCGATACCGATCCCACCGATAATTTTACCCGCAGACCCCATAGCGCTGGATTCAACATCGCCGGTCGGCGACATGAGCATGCGAACCCCTGCCACGGCCAGCACGATCGCCATGAGGATCAAAAACAGCTTCAAATCCATGCGCACATTGAGATACGATCCGATCGGGGCGGCCAGGCTCGATGAAATGATCAGTGGGATGGACAGCGAAAAATCCACCATCTTTTTTCGCGAATAGGTATACGCGGCGGAAGCGGCAGCGATGAGGTTCAGAAACAAGGACGCCGATGCGGCCTCGGATTTTGCAAACCCGAGAATCAAAAAGAGCGGCGAAAATATGAGCCCCCCTCCCAGGCCGACCATCGTCAGCACCAGGGATATGAAAAAAATAGCGCCAATTAGTACCACGGACATGCTTATGACCTCAAAGGACGCTCAATTTCCGATTACCGGTGTTTGGGATCGGGTTTTTGATTTGTACAAGGATGCTCTTCAGTGTCCCCGTGACACGCTTGGATCTGTTCCTCACTGCACTCCGATGTTTTTCCCTTCAATTTGTCGGGATGCTCACAGCAATCTTTGCACATATTCAGTTCCCTCCTTCCCATATCCTTTGTGTGGATGCCATCCGGGACCGACCGGTGACAGACGACCCTGAAATCAGGTGCCTGATCGGTTTTTTTTCTCAACGCTTCAGCGATTTGGAGGATCGCATTTTTTTCAACGTGGTAGTGGGTCCAGTATCCGCGTTTCTCTCCGCTCACCAATCCGGCCTTCCTCAATATTTGCAGGTGCTGGGAGACGGCCGCTTTAGAGATATTCAGATGGCCGGCAAGCGCACCCACGCAAAGGTCATGGGTCAGAAGCAGATTGATGATCCGAAAACGACTCTCATCCGCCAGGGCTTTTAAGGTTAAAACTAAATCACTCATGGTGAAATTCATTTAGCTGAAAGCTTAAATGGATCTTTCTATATTGAATTCGATCTGTCAAACAAAAATCTGTTTCGAAAAATCGGTCATTTGTATCTATTTAGATTTTTGAAAGACTCCGATAAGGGCCGTTGGGATCTCTTTTAGAAGACCTCGCCGCACCCTGTACCCTGCACGGGGAAAGCCTACATCGGAGGGATTTTTGATCCGGAATTCGCCAGCCACGGCAGAGCCGACAGCGCTTATTGCGGCAGCCAATCACAGACTTTGACAAACCGGATAGGTCTGGGGTAATGTAATATTTGGCACCCGGATGATCTTTGAAGCCCGGCGAGAAATTAACCCGAGAGGGATGCCTTTTTATAGAAATTCGGCAAAAAAGGAATAACTGAAATGTCAAAATGGTTCATGATTTTAGTCGCTTTCGTTTTTCTGATGGGTACGGATGTCCTTATCGTTTCTCAATCAAACACAAATGCCGCCAAAAGGATAGCGGTTGCGGCAGATGAAACCGGAGCCGTCGAGCGTCCGCAACAGATTGATCAAATCACCCTTCATTACCAAAGCTATGAAAAAGACAGGCAGGGACCGGTGGGGTTTTCTCATGGGAGGCACGCTCGTGAATATCAGATCAGTTGCTGGGAATGTCACCATGAATACAGTACTGATGGGAAAAACATTTGGGCACCGTGGGGAAAAACGGAGAAATGTATTGCGTGTCACGAACCCAATGAAAAAGAGGATGGAGTTCTCAGTTTGACGGCTGCATTTCACTCGAAATGTATGACGTGTCATGAGGAGCGGGATATCTACAAAGGGGAAATCAAACGATATAAGGATTGCGGCCAATGCCATCTCAGGGAGATACGCATCGAAAACCCGGGTTATGAACAGCCTAAAATGCGACCGGTCATATTCCATCATCGAAAACATGAAAACGAATACTTGAATCTCAATGGGGAACCGATTGCCTGCGAGGCGTGTCACCATGCGTATGTAAACAGCGAGAATACTTGGACGGAAGGGGATAATGTAAAGAGCTGTGGCACCAAAGGATGCCATGATCCGCTGATTGCGAAGGGAGACAGGCAACACAGGCTTCGGATCGCCTATCATCAGAACTGCAAGAACTGCCACAAAGCGCTAAGAACTGTCGATAAATCAAAAGACGCCCCCTACAAAGAATGTTCGGGCTGCCACCGGTAGTTACGATACAGCCAACCGGTGCCTGAACGAAAACCGGGAATTTTCTTTAGGACCGGGAAAGGCAAGAATTATAACCGGAGCAATACGATGGAAAACCGGATTTTTGAGGATGAACCCGCCTCAGGCGGGTTATAATATACCCTGCGCCATGCGCCACGGAAAGAAACCCCAGGGATATTTTTTGCAGTTTCATCCGCACTTAAACTTCCCATCCTCATAAATCAGAACTTTTTTCCCGCTCCTCAAATGGGCCGTGACGATCTTTTTCTCCGTGTTCACGAGGTCCCAGTGAAGGGCTGAGTCGTTGAATCCCAATTTACGTTTCATGACTTTTGAAAGGTCGGCCGGATCGCCGTCGTAAGTATCCCTGTAAGACGAACCCACCGCCAGATGGCAGTTTCCATATCGACCCCCATAGTTTTCATCATACAGCGTATTGGCCATGAACTTATTGATCCTGGAAAAGCGTTTATCGGTGAGAGAAAACTCCCCGACCCGGCTCGCGCCTTTGTCCATTTCAAGCTGGTTCGCAACAAACCCCTCTCCCTTCTCAGCCGCTATCTTCACGACAGAACCTTTTTCGAATGTCAGTCGCACGCCCTTTACGTAATTACCGCTTCGAAAGGATGGTTGATCGGCATAATAGAGCCCTTCCGTGCCTCGCCAGTCCGGAGAGGTAAAAATCTCAAAGCTGGGGATGTTGTGACCCGAAATGCCAATCCACTTGCGATGTCCCCCGGGTCGAATTCTCAGATCCACATTCTCGGATTCAATATGATAGTGCTTTACCTCCATGCTGTTCATCCACTGCTTTATGGCCGTCGCCTCTTTGAAGATACTTCTCCATGCCTGGACCGAATCCGCCCGGTCCAGGTAGCAGGCGCGGATGACTTGGTTGGTGTATTGCCTGAGAGACATCCCTGACTGCTTGGCGAGTTCCGCCGTTGGCAACGCGCATAACGTCCATCCGTATGACCCCTTCGCTTCGCGCTTCTCAAGGATATCACGTAACGGTTTTCTCGCTACGAGTGCGGTGCCAATTTGCTTTGAATCAATATCCCTCAGATGGGTCAGTGAGTCGGGCGCGTAAAGGTAGATACTGCCGTTGACATACTCACAAAGTTGGTTTTCCCAGGGACCCAAAAAAACGAGCTGATTTTTTTCGGCTTTCTCATAGAAGTTGTGTTGCATCTCGGGCGTCATTTCCAGACGCATCACAGGATTCATTCCCAGATCCAGAAGCTTGGCCTGGATAATTTCGGCCATTTTGATTGCCGAGAGATCAAATCGGACCCGGACAATGTCTCCCTTTTTGAATTTTTCTTTTCGGGCGGTTTTCAGTGCCCACAAGAGCACATCCGCATATCTATCAACCTGTTGTTTATTCAGCATGCATCTCTCCCTGTTTTTGAGAATATGAAAATGGGCGATGAGAGTCGGGCGGGGCAAAAGCCTGTCGGCGAATTCAAGCGGCGAATTACTTGCCGAAGATGTGATTTGCAATCACTTTTCTTTGAATCTCCGAAGTCCCTTCATAAATGGTGAAGACCCTTACGTCCCTATAATATCTTTCGACAGGAAAGTCCTTGATGTATCCGTATCCCCCATGAATCTGAATGGCTTGATAGGCAATTTTGTTGGCCATTTCGGAGGCAAAAACCTTTGCCATCGAAGCCGCACCCGTAAAATTTTCGCCCCGGTCTTTCATGGCGGCGGCGTTGAAAGTCAA
>Ga0180433_10012050_pt1 | contig 10154 bp, 22 predicted proteins | sample SS_ome_8_FD_132980 | JGI IMG/M metagenome (GOLD analysis project Ga0180433, IMG submission 132980) | Hypersaline lake sediment archaeal communities from the Salton Sea, California, USA - SS_1_D_1 metaG | ecosystem: Environmental > Aquatic > Non-marine Saline and Alkaline > Hypersaline >...
GCTGGCTGGACACTCGCTTGAGGACCTTGGCGGCAGACCAGAGAATTCAAGATGCCAGGGCTCTGCGCAATGAATTTGTGCTCGATTGAGCAGACAGCCAAAACGAGCAGCGCCAGCTAAAAACAGTACAGACCTACTATCTTTAGCGATGCCAGACAAAGCCTGGGACCAAGGCTTCCTCATGCCTGAGCTACCAGCCGAACAACCATGGAAGCGCTGCCTTTACTGCGCAGGCTTTGAGCTCTGGGAAGGAACGCTAGCCAGCTGCCAAACCAGAAAAATGGTGCTGGCGCCGAAGGCCCATTACAACCGCCGCTGCAACAGCTGGGCACCGAATGCCTACTGCAAAGCGAGGCCCGACTGGAGCGCCGAACCGGCCGCCACGATCATTGCTGGCCACCACTGAGAGGGACAAAAGCAAACAAAACAAAGCCCCCGCCTAGGCGGGGGCAAAGCGCGGCCTGAAGGCCATTGGCTCAGTCGCGCTGCTTTTTGAAAGCTGGAAGATCCGAAGGCTGACGCAAGACGAAGACGACAGCAGCAGTGATAACGACTGTGACGGCAATCAGGCCGTAGATGGCCAAGGTGTAGTCGGTCATCAGTTGCAGCCGAAGGCGCCGAGGGTGATCTGGCTGACGATGCCGTGCCCCGTAATGGCTTCCGTCAGCACACCGATGACAAAACCGAGCATGGCCGCGCGGCCATTGAGCAGCTCAGCCTTCTCAAGTCGCTCTGACTTGATTTGGGCAGCAGCAGCATCTTGATACCAGCTATCGGTAGAAGCGGATGAGGTCATCTGAATTGAGCAGATGAAGAAATGTTAACGCATGTGTAACAAAGCGCTAAGCAGCTTGGCTGAGCGGTGCGTGACTCAGGAATCTTTAAAAATCCGCTCCAACGAGCGCTTGAACTCCCTCTCGCTCATGGGCCTGGCCAAGTCGCGCTGGCGGTTGCGGCGCAACGTGCTGCCAATCCACCAAAGCTGGAGTCCAGCAAATACAAGGGCCAACAAGCCCAGCTGCCAATAGCCCGCACTGAACTGATCCATCGGCTCAGCCTGCTCGATCGCCAGCCGGAATCAGACAAAAAAAAGGAAGGCCCTCCCACAGGCCTCCCAAGCGCTCGACGCATCCCCGGTTTCCCGCCAGGGATGCGGCCATTTTCAGGCCATGGAATGAACTTTATTGTCAGAACGGGCACGGTTTAGGGATTAACCCTTACCAAAACCAAAACAGAGGACCAACAACCCACAGCCAGAGCAAGGCCGCGCCAGCATGTAACGGAATCGTTACAAACTAATGACTCTTGGCGAAGTGTTCTTGGAGTCGATCTCCACAGGCGTGATCACCATCCAAGAGATGGCCTGGGTGGGTGCGCACCAAGACAATTTCAGCCGCGCCGAAGTCGCAACAGCCGTCCGACTGGGCCGCTTGATCGATGAAGGGCAGGTCAACCTTGGCTGCCGAGTCGCCTAGTCAAGTGCTGTTTTGTATCCGTCAGCCACAGCCAGATCGGAGCTTGGCAAGCATGGTTTAAGCCGAACGAGATCGTTGAAAAGCAACGCCACCAATCCCGTCGGCCAAGCCGTCGAAACGCTGCTCGCCCGCAGCGTTCAGAGAATTCTGGAGCAAGAAGCAACCGAGCTCCAACAGCAGAAAGTTCTTCTTGCCATGCGCGGGGACACCATGAGCCCTGAGATGGAAATGGCTGTCTTGCAAGCCTGCCAAATCCTGCAGGACACAAGCGAAGAGTTGGCCTGTGAACTGATCAACACAGTTCTCATCCACACCGACGCCTAATCCGCCCTCGCGAGCTTCAACTCTGAGACTTGAGCTCAGCCTCAGTGAAGTTGTAGCGAACAGGATCACCATTGTTGTCGCTGCACTCAACCCAAAAACGCAGGTCGTCTGTGGTGCTGGTGCTGGCCACTTCCACCATGGAGATCACCTGGCAATCCGGATCGGCGGCAGCGGCGTTGGCCGCAAGCTGGCGAAAGGCTTCCACCTCATCAATTCGAGCGGAAAAGCGGTTGATGAGCTCAGGCGCTTGGTCCTCGCTGTACGGGGTGAGAGCCCCAGCCTGGATCGCCGCCTGATGCACCGGAACAGAGGCATCCTCGAGCGGCATTGAGGTGTCAGGGGCAGCCTTTGGAGGCTCTGGCGCAACTGGTGGAGCGGAATCTGTGGATTGGTTCGCGCAAGCAACCAGCAGGGCCAAGCCAGCGAGCACCAGTGGATGGTGGATCCTCACAGGGTTTGTGCAGTCCGGGGACACTGCATCATCCCGATCAAGCGCCAACGATGGAAGGGCCTCCCTGCCATTTCAGCGGAGGCATCATTGATTTGCTCTTCGGCCTTTTGCTCAAGCCTGCGCCACGGGCAGAGATCGGTAGCTGGAGAGCTGTTCTTCCAACCCGCGATCAATCGTGGCTAAGACGGCCAAGGTTGCAGCGCGTTTTTGACCCCAGACACCACGGCGCTCAGAGATCTCAGCCACCTTGATCTAGTGCGCAGCGGCATGGCTCTTCAAGCCGTTGGCTCCCATGGGCTGAGCTGGAGCGACTGCGAGGAAGCCAGTTGGGTCACCTTGGCAGCGATGGTTGCTTACGACGAAACCTGGGGTGAGCACCTGTTCAGGGAATCGGGGGAACTGCATCACCCGAGCGTCATGGGGCAGCACGGCAAAGGGCAACACCATTGGGTCGAATGGCGCGAAGAGGGTGTCGAACCCTTGGTGATCGATCCTTTGTTCTGCAAGTTTTTGGTGGATGGCTACGACCCCAGAGGGGTTGTTTGGGAACTCAAAGCCTTGCGCTCTAGCTCAGCAGATCCAATGGCATAACGTCGATGGCCGGATCATCGGGACAGAACGCGTCGCGATAAGCCTCAGCCTCTGCTTGCGAAGGAAACGACGCGATGAGATGCCATTGCAAAGAGCCCTCGCAAGCTGTGCCAGAGCTCTGAGCCACAGCCCAGGTTTGCTGATCCATCAGTGCCCCCTCAGACAGGGAAAACAATAGTTTTGTGATTCACAAATTCCTGCATCCCAAGCCGGCCCAGTTCACGACCAAAGCCGCTGTCTTTCATCCCGCCAAAAGGAACGCGAGGGTCACTTTTAACAAAATCATTGATTGCGATTGAACCTGATTCGATGCGCTCAGCAGCCAGATGCTGCGCATGGTCTTGCCGTGCGGTGAAGATTGCAGCCCCCAAGCCAAAGCGACTCTCAGCAGCCAGCTCTAAGGCGTGCTCTTCATCGCTGGCACGAATCAAACTCACAACCGGGCCAAACACCTCATCATCAAAAGCTGGAGTGCCAGGCACAACTCCTTCCAACACGGTTGCCGGATACCACCAACCTGGCTGATCTGGAATCGCTCCTCCACGGAGCAAGCGGCAACCAGCAGCGATGCTGGCGACAACCTGGGCATGCACCTGGTCGCGAAGATCTTGTCGCGCCAATGGGCCAAGACGACAAGCTTGCTCTGAGGGATTAGCCAAGGGATAGGTCTCGAGCAGCTTGAGAACCTCACTCCTGAACACGTCGTAAACCGCATCAACAACGATCAACCGTTTAGCGGCAATACAAACTTGGCCAGAGCAAAGCATCCGGCTTTGCACGCACTTTTGCGCTGCCAGGGCAATGTCAGCATCAGCCAGGACGATGTAAGGGTCTTGACCACCCAATTCGAGAACGCATTTTTTGAGATGAGTGCCAGCCATTGCCGCAACCGCGCGGCCAGCGGCTTCACTCCCAGTCAGGGTCACACCACGTACCAATGGATTCGCAATCACCCTCTCAATCTCAGAGGCGTGGATCGGCAAATTGGTGAGCAGGCCAGCAGGAACGTCGAGTGCTGCGAGAAGTTGGGCAATCGCTCGGCTACAGCCAGGCACATTGGAAGCGCCTTTAAGAAGCATTCCATTTCCCACCATTAAGGCTGGAGCTAAGGCTCGGAACACCTGCCAAAACGGAAAATTCCAAGGCATGATCGCCAAAATGACGCCCAAAGGCCTTGAAACAACTGAGGCGATTGATCCATCCAGTTGAATCTCATCGGCCCGCAAGAAAGCCTCACCCGATTCAGCGAAATAGCGGCATACCCAGGCACATTTATCGATCTCAGCTCCTGCCTGAGCCAGGGGTTTACCCATTTCCCCAGTAATTAATCGTGCGAGGTCATCACGCTGATCCTCAAGCCGGCCGGCCAAGCGCTGAAGAAGTTCAGCCCTCTGCTGGAATCCAACAATCTCCCAAGCTTTATGGGCCCGATGACACCCAAGAACGCTCGCATCGATCTCGTCGAGATCTAGAACCGGGTGGTGATCGATGGTCAATCCCGTTGCCGGATTGATCGCAACTAACGCTTCACGGAAGGTCATGGAGAGATTGCGCGACCCCGTTTTAGGCCATCCTGGCAAACAGGATCAGTGATGCGCATCGCCTAGTTGCCGATGTCTCCCTTGCACTCGACATCAAGCTGTGGCTGACTCGTGGTTATCGACAAGCACAGGCAGATGAGCGAACTGCAGATTGCCTTGAATCAAGTGGACGTCGCCATCGCCGAGCATCAAAGCCTGGTGGATGGCCTCTTTAACGACGGACATCGCCGGCTCTGGGAGACAGCCAGCAGCAAGCTGCAATCCCTGCGGACGATTCGCCGTGAACTACAAAGCGAATTGGCCGGTAGCAAGGGTTAAGGTCTGAGCGACTGGAGCTCTGACCATGAACGGTGACTACACAGTGGCCATCTGGGCCACGATCGGTTTAACCGTGCTGTTCACTGTTCCTGTGGTGTGGCAGTTTCTGCAACCCAACGACGATGATTTCGGCGACATCACCAAACGACCCAAGTAAGTGCAAGCCCAGCGTTGCGCTGGTGGTCGTTAATCCAAGTCGCTGTCTTGGAATTGCTCAGACACGCTAAGCAATTGAGCCGTGCAGGCCCGCATGGCATCAGCTACAGCAGCTGATTGGGTGTGATCTTCAAGCCCAACGGTGCTTTCAATCGCGACGGCCACCAAAGCCTGCAACGCGTCAGCCAAGTCAGGGTTCATCGCTCAGATTGCAGTTTGCGACCGCTCAATTTTGCGCTGCGCCTTCTCCGCTTTGCGGATGATCGTCTGGGCCTGATCACGGCTCAGACAGAGCTCTGCCCGCTCTTTGAGCTTGACCAGTTTTCGCTGCTGCTTCTCCAGATTCAAAGAATTTGCTGATTAATGATTGATTAAGGCTAACGCGAATTGCCCTGCTCCACGACCAGCCAGCGACACAGCAACAAAAAAGCCCCCGCCGAAGCGGGGGCCATGGTGGTTCAGCCTTAAGGCCTAATCACTTGGCGTAAGACACGCCGCGGTAGGTCAGGGCAGGCTTTTGCTGATCAACAGCAGCTTTCGATTGAATGTACTGCTGGCCGCGATAGGTCAGGGTCATGGGAGGTTCCTCTGAGTCAGTCCAGGTCCCCGTTCCATGGCCTGGATCGAACTGCGCCTCGCCGGAGCGAGGTGAACGTGCTGTAGCGGTTGCTACACACATGTTTTATCGGCTTGGAACATCCCTTTGTCGTTCAGCGCGATACACAACGTAAAAATTGGCCACAATCGCCGAAACATCACCATGTCCAACGACGCTGGCGACATCGAGTCGTTCACGCTCACTGGCCTCCTCAAGCAGGAAGCTCAGGCCCGCAGCCAAGGATCGGGGATCCAAACCACAGCGCTATTAGGGGAATGGTCACCCCAACGGCTTTGGAGCAAAGGAGAGTCCCACGAGAGCCAAAGCCAAACCAAAGTGCTGCGATGGCTGAACGCCCGCCTCTCGATCAGCGGCGCCCATGAGGATCAACCCAGTGATTTCAACATCTGCAACGCCGTCAGCCTGGGCCCCCTGAAGCTGCGCTTCAACGGGCCTGGCTGGCTGCAGGGCAAACGGCCCTTGCTGTGCTTTCGCTTCGAGACGCTCACCCTGGAACTTGGCGGAACAACCCTGCTGCAACGACCACTTCCAGCACCCAAACCCAAGCGAACACCGTTTTTTGCCTTGATCGCCGCTCAACAGGACCAATGGCTTATCGCCAGGGGGCGGGGCGGCGGCTTGGCGCTATGGAGCGCCACAAAAAACCCCTAACCAAGCAGGGGCAACACGGTTGCAACTCAAGTCAGTGCTCTGATTGGGTATCGCCAATGCCCAAATGGAACGGGTCGAGCAAGTTGCTGCGCTGATCATCGCGGCTGGGCTGGCAGTTGTGAGTTACCAGCTCTTTTCACCGGCAAGGAGAGACGTGCGCCCTTCCCGAGAAATGCACCAAAAAGCAGAAGCTACTACACCGGGCCCTGTGTTTTGTCAAGCCATGAGCCGGAGTGATGTAAGGAAACTTCACTCTTGAGGTAGAGTTTCTTCATCGCTCTTCAGTCTGCGCAGATGTACACGCTTGATAAGGCCCAGCAGATTTTTCCTGAGACGCTGACGGCAGATGCTGTTCCTGCCATAACAGCTCGCTTCAAGCAGCTCAGTGCTGAAGACCAGTTGGCGCTTATTTGGTTTGCCTACTTGGAGATGGGTAAGACCATCACGATTGCCGCTCCAGGTGCAGCTCGGATGGCTCTTGCTGAGCCGACACTGAAGGAAATTGCCGGGATGAGCGCAGATGAACAGACAAAAGTGATGTGCGACTTAGCCGCAAAAATCAATTCTCCAATTTCCAATCGCTATGCATATTGGTCAGTCAACGTGAAGCTTGGATTCTGGTATGAGCTTGGAGAGCTCATGAGAAAAGGTGATGTTGCACCCATCCCGCCTGGCTACTCTCTTTCCTTGAACGCCAATTCAGTCTTGGCGTCAGTGAGAAAGGCCGAGCAAGGGCAACAGATCACATTATTGCGTAATTTTGTGGTCGACATGGGATTTGACCCAAACATTGATGACGAAAAGATTCAGTCAGAGCCAATTGTTGCTCCAACGCCAGTTGATCAGCGGGAAGAAATTTTCATCCCTGGCATTTTGAATCAAACCATCCTTGATTACATGGTTTATCTCAATGCAAATGATTTTGATCAACTCATCGATCTCTTCCTTGATGATGGAGCCCTGCAGCCTCCTTTTCAACGGCCAATTGTTGGTCGAGAGGCAATCTTAAAGTTTTTCAGAAGAGATTGCCAGAACCTAAAATTGCTGCCGCAGGGAGGCTACGGGGAGCCTGCCGAGGGAGGTTTCAATCAAATAAAAGTTACTGGAAAAGTTCAAACACCATGGTTTGGCCGAGAAGTGGGCATGAACGTTGCATGGAGATTTCTCCTAGATGAGAACAACAAAATTTATTTTGTTGCCATTGACCTTCTTGCATCACCCGCTGAATTGTTGAAGCTTGGTGCAAAATGATTTAAAAGCCAACAGCTTCTACGGATTAGCAATCACCCTTATTGTAGGGTTTTTATGGCTGACAACATTCGTTTCTGTTGTTAATTTGCCATCAGAAAGTTCTTATTGGTTTGTTGGCTTTGTTCTCCTCCTTCTCCGTGTTTTTGCGTATACCGGTTTATTCATAATTGCGCATGATTCAATGCACCAGAGTCTCGCACCCTCCTTCCCTGAGTTAAATCATCAGATCGGCAGGCTCGCCTTGGCCCTTTATGCAGGTCTTTTATTTGATGTCTGCGAGTTGAATCACATCAGTCACCACAATGATCCTGAATCTGAACACGATCCTGATTATTGCGTAAAGACACCCGACAATCCTGTCTCGTGGTACTGCAGCTTTATGCTTAATTACCTAAGCGCGAGCCAAATCTTTCGGCTTTCACTTGTATTCCTTATCTGTTATGCCACATTGCAAGTTTTCAGCGAAGATGCGCTGTTCAAGCTGATTCTATTTTGCATCATTCCTCTCTTTCTTAGTTCCATCCAGCTATTTCTATTTGGAACATGGCTTCCCCATCGCAAATCCAAATCCAGATCTGCGGATGAAACGCCGAGAAGCCTTGCTCTACATCCGTTGATTTCACTCGCAGCTTGTTATCATTTTGGTTACCATAAAGAGCATCACTCTTTCCCTCATATCCCCTGGTTCAGGCTTCCTCTGCTGCGGCAGCAGTGCCTGAAATCAACAGCTGTGCGGGACTCCTGCAACTAACTAACCGGTCAATTTAAAATGAGCGCCAACGAGTGGACAGAGCAAGAAAAAACTATTGCTGAACAAGCCTTCGAATCAGGCAACAAGAAAGCAATGGAGGTGCTCATCAGAAGCCTGCAAGAACTCTCGCTGAGACTGGATAGCCCAGAATCGGTTTGGAAGTTCCATGATTATCTAAGCAGTGAGCGATATGCCTATGAAGGTCGTTCAGCTTTCGATGAAGCTAATGCTCTTTTCTCTCTTGCTGAAATGGTCAAACTGAAATTAATTGTGCTGGAGAACTTGCAAGGCCTTGACCAATCAAAAATCGGCAAAATCAAAGCAATGTCGATGTTCTAAGCAATACGTCCTTTTTTTTGCAAATTGCTTACCTAGGCTCAAAGATTTCATACCATTTGGTTAGTGCTGATATTTGGTTCCGGACCCTAAAAAACTTTTTTCAGGTTGGGCCACTTTTCAGGTGATTGATCTGCAGCAGTTCAGTTGCGTTCCTCGTCGGTGAGGTATTCGGCAATGATTGGAGATTCTTCGCCACGCTCCAGCGCCTCGATATCTCGCCTGATGTTGTCGATAAATAATTGATTTCCGTTTTTCTCCGCCACCGCCAGGACCATCTTCAACTTCGACAATTGCTCCTCTTTGGGATCAGCCATGGCCTGCAGCAAAGGCCAACATCATGGCGCCACAGAGCGTCAAAGAGACAAAAAAAAGCCCCGGGCTGGCCGGGACGTCTCGCATTGAAATAATTAAGCCAAGATCAATGCTCTTCAAGACTGCAACTTAAACTCTTCATAATCAAGCAATCTTGATGACATCAGCCTCTTTTGATTCATGAATCACGACCAGCGCTGGGTGGTGATGGCACCAACCGCTAGCGAGGGCATCTACCGGGAGATCGCCAGCTTCACAAACGAAGCAGATGCCACCGAGTTTTGCGAACAAGAGGGTGATGGGGACTGGCAGGTGCTCGACGCCACTGAGATGGACGTTGAATAACCAGGCGCTCCCAATACTCGGTTCAAAGCCGGGGGTTATTGCTTGGGCTGAAACTGCTTGGGGATCGAGCGGAGATAGGCCTCCGGGCCACTGAGTTCTGACTCCAGGCCTTGGGGGAGTTCAGGCAACTCCATCCGAGGTTCCCTGCCCTCAAGAGCAGCCTTCAGGGACTCAACCATGAGCGGATTGCCCTTGTCTTGGATGGCAGCCAGGGCAGCCTGCAAACGCTGTTGACGCGACAAACCGCCAGTGCCGTCGGTCACAACACCCGCTGTGGTGTCTGCTGCACGCACGCTGTCGAGTTGGCGCGCCAGGTTTTCCCAGAGCAAAGGCATGGGGCACTCTCAGATCACTTCAGACTAAAGAAGCCAGTTGTTGCGGACCAATCAGCCAGCATGGAGGTCAGACGAAGGCTGGATAACGGCTGAATGACCACCAAAGTGTTTTTGACCCCAGAGCCGGTCCGGCTGCTGGAAAGCCATCGGCAGGGCCTGATCGCCTTGGTTCCGCACTTCGTCATCAATGAACTGCAGCAGGATCGCGATGAGCAACTGCAGCATGTGCTGGAGAGCGTTATGCAACGCGGCGGCGAATGCCTGCCTACGCCTTGGACTCCCCACGATGAACACTGCCATGCCATTGCACTGCAATGGAGTGATGGAACAGGCCCCCACAGGCTCGATAGCGACTGTCAGCCCGTGATGGGTGACGAGGTTGCAGCCCAAGGCGCTGAGCTAGTTCGGCTGGCCATGCTGCAAAAGCCCTATTTGCAGCAAGACGGGATGGGCTGCGGAACGGTGCTGCGCTTGATCGGAATTCAGTACTGCAGCGCCCCATCGATGCCAAGGGAGCCCAGCTTTGAAGCGGTCGCTGAGCTGTTTCGACAAAGCGCTGTAAACAGCTCTGCTGGCGAGACATTGCTGCGCTCGCAATTTGTGGCGTCGTTTTTATGAGCGTCAACCAAAGGGTTTGTTCAACAGCCAAAGCACCACCGCAAAGACCAGAGCTGTGATCGCCGAGTTGCGGTTGA
>Ga0180433_10012051_pt1 | contig 10154 bp, 9 predicted proteins | sample SS_ome_8_FD_132980 | JGI IMG/M metagenome (GOLD analysis project Ga0180433, IMG submission 132980) | Hypersaline lake sediment archaeal communities from the Salton Sea, California, USA - SS_1_D_1 metaG | ecosystem: Environmental > Aquatic > Non-marine Saline and Alkaline > Hypersaline > Sediment...
ATCTGAATTATATCATTCAAATTACCCTCAAACATTCATTACTATCATTCATCTGAAACTTGGCAAGGTTGCTTTTGGAACCAATCCCGGTGAAGCGATTTTAATGGCAACATTACGAAGCAGTAAAGACGAAGTTATGGAGAAAATGAGTTCGGAAATCATAAGAATGGTAGAACAAACGATGTCGAACTACGATATAGATTGGTGCCATGAATGGGTTGAGATATTCCCAGCTCTTGTTAATTCTGAGGAGAATTTGGCAGATGTAATATATGCTGCTAATGAACTGAAATTGCCAGTAAGGGAACTTGTCAACCCATTTAGTTGGTCTGAAGATTTCTCATATTTCCAGCAAAAATATCCATCGGTCTTCTTTGGTATCGGTTCTGGCATTCATCAGCCTGCACTACATCACAATTCATATGATTTTCCAGATGATCTCATACCTATAGGACTTGATCTCTGTTTTGAAATAATCTGCCAGAGCTCAAAACGACCAAAGGAGTGGTTTAAATGAAATACACTTCCTATATAGAATTGAATCAAAAGGCTTTGTCCCAAAATATCCATTATTTGCAGAATGTTATAGGCCCTAATGTTAGGTTTGTCTCAGTAATTAAAGGAAATGCATATGGTCATGGCATCAAGGCCTTTGTCCCAATGGTTGAGAAGTGTGGTATCGATTTTTTTGCAGTTTTTGATGTGTTCGAGGCGCAACAGGCACATCATGTAAAGGCTGATAGATCAAAGGTAATGATCATAGGCATTATCGATTCTGAGGATATGCCCTGGGTACTGTCGAATCAATGCTCCTTCTTTGTCAGTGATCTTAAAACCCTTAAGAAAGCACTATCTGTTGCTGAGGTCATTGAAGAAAAAGCTTGTATCCATCTTGAAATAGAAACTGGGATGCATCGAACAGGTTTTGAAGAAAGTGAACTTCCCAGGGTCATTGAGCTTCTTGAAAGATATAAGAATAATGTTGTTGTTGAAGGTTTATGCACTCATCTTGCTGGAGCTGAGAGCATTTCTAACTATGTTCGTATTCATGAACAGATGGGACGTTTCAAACGAACGAAAGAGTGGCTTAATGAACAAGGTATCACGCCTACATTCTATCATGTTGCCTGTTCTGCAGCAGCTTTGATGTATCCTGAATCTCGTATGAACATGGTTCGAGTGGGTATCGCACAGTATGGATTTTGGCCAAGTAAAGAGACAAAGATCCATAAACTTCTTTCAGATAGTTCTCAGTATAAAAGGAATCATCTCCGAAGAGTGCTAACCTGGAAAAGTAAGGTCGCTGGGGTGAAAAGGGTCCCCCCTGGTGAATTTGTTGGGTATGGTAATGAGTATCAGACGATGAAAGAAACTCGCATTGCTACAATACCTGTTGGGTATTATCATGGATATAGACGTAGTTTAAGTAACGTTGGTCATGTGCTTATCAAAGGGAAAAAAGCTCCGATAGTTGGAATGGTGAATATGAGCATAATGATTACAGATGTTTCAGGGATTTCCGATGTGACAAAAGATGATGAGGTCGTCCTTATTGGTAAACAAGGGACCCAGAAGATCAGTGTGGGATCGTTTTCTGAGCGATTGAACCTTGTGAATTATGAATTGCTTTCTCGCTTACCAATGCATATACCTCGTTTTGTTAAACAATGAGTATCCCTTCAATTAATATCATATTTTAGTTCTTTTTTTCTATATGATTATGGCATTTACATAATGAAAAATTGAGCTTAAAAATTTTAAATTGGTCAAAAATTTTTAACAATTGTTTCAATTTAATTAGTAAGATTTATATCATGATACAAAATTATTATTTTATTAAAGGTAGAGATCTATGCGATATGATGTTGTCGTAGTTGGCGCTGGTCCCGCTGGTTCCACTGCATCAAAATTTCTCTCAGAACAAGGAATCAAAACAGCAATAATCGATAAATGCCAGTTCCCAAGAAGAAAATCCTGCGGAGGTGGCTTAACAGCAAAAGTCCTGGAAAACTTCAGATATATCGATAATGACAGATTCATAGATACCTACTGCTACGGTGGCATCCTTTATTCAAAATCATTGAACCATTTGAACATAAGATCAGACCGACCGATCATCGCAATGGTTCGAAGAGAGAAATTCGACCATGAGCTATTAAAAGATTCCATCGAACAGGGTACAACACATATTGAAAAGAAAAAGATAAACGATATTACAATAAAAGAAGATGAGGTTAGATTATATGGAGAAAAAGGTTTTACAATATCATCAAAATATGTCATTGGTGCAGATGGCGTTTGGAGCAAAATTGCAGAGAGAACGGGCCTAAGGGCAAACAATACATCATTTGGAATATCACTTTACAACGAATATGAACTACCAAAAAGAACAATAGAGAAACATTTTTTAAAAGACCACTATGGTCATTTACATCTTAAATTCAATGGCATCCCAGGATATGGATGGGTGTTTCCAAAGAAGAACCATCTCAACATTGGTATCGGAATTGCAGATTCAGCACTGTTCAAAAATGAATTTTCCTACAGATTGCGAGATGTCTATAATGACTATTTCAACTTGTTAAAGAAAGAAAAAATAATCCCAAAGAATCTAAAAATAGGCGATATAAAAGGTGGAACACTCCCCCATCATCCATTAAAAAGAACATATACCGATAGAGTGTTACTCTGTGGCGATGCTGCAGGCCTCATCAATCCATTAACAGGTGAAGGTATCGATTATGCAATGTATTCTGGAAAGATCGCTGCAAACACATTAATCAATGCAATTGAAAAACAGAGAACCGACAGGAATTATCTTTCACACTATCAAAAATCATGGACCCATCAATTTGGAAAAGATATCGAGTTATTCTACAAGGGAAGCAAACAATGGAAGAATGATAACGACAGATATTTCTCACTGATGAAACAGGATAAGAAGATGAGTGATATGTTCATACAGATCACAACTGGTAATGAGAGCATCAGTAAGATAAAATGGAAACTCATCGAACGTTTCATATATCTACGAATAAAAAATATGATACATTGAACAACAATAATAGTAGCCTAGTACAATCTAATACCCATACTGATCCTATCCTCAACTATGAAACCTACCGTTTCATAAAATGAAACAACATCTGCATTATCCCCTTCAACCTGCAGATTCACCTTAAGACAACCAAGATCCTTTAACTCTGATAAGGCCCGTTTCATTAAATCAGATCCAATCCCTCTTTTCCGATAATCTCTACGAACCGCTAAAGAATATATCCAACCCCTATGCCCATCAAATCCTGCAAGAACAGTTCCAACTATCAAAGAATCATCAGCTGCAACAAAGAACAAATCATCGTTATTTTTAGTTTTCATATCAATGGCTAACGCAGGATCATTATGAAAATCTGGATTATTGAAAACCTTTTTCCAAAGATCAATAACCATTACCCTATCTGTTTTTCTATATGTTCTTATAATCACTGCCATGGCATAGTAACAAATACAAATCAACGTTTAATATCTTATTCAACCTAAACAAACAAAAAATGAAATCAAGTAAAATATTGTGAAGAATAATTTTGATAAGAGATCACAATTGAGATTTAATAGGATTTGGTCCAAGTTTTCTAATATCCTCAGTCATCTCATTGATAAGATCTGCATATTTCTTACCTTCAGAAGCTGACACATATTCAAATCGGACCCTTTCTGGTTCCAGTCCAACCTCAATTAACATCTTTTTTAAAAGTTTCATCCTTCTATTCGCCTTATAATTGCCAGATTGATAATGACAATCACCAGGATGACACCCAGCAACAAGGACACCATCAGCCCCTTTTTTCAGAGCCTCCAGGATGTAGACCGGGTCAACCCTTCCTGAACACATTACACGTATCGTCTTGATATTCGCAGGATATTTCATTCTACTGGTGCCAGCAAGATCTGCTCCCGCATATGAACACCAATTGCATAAAAACCCAATTATATTCGGTTCAAATTCACTCATATTTATCTCACCTATGTTCATGTATGCAAATGTCTTATTCCATCAATTTTCTCAATCAGATTTTTATCCACTATTTCAGAGAGAACCATATTCATAACAACAGGGATCGTTTTCTGTATCTCTTGGCTAAGAGATTCGCTGAACTCCGTTGGTATCCTTTTCAGGTTCACTCCAATGATAATGATCTCCTTTGGTATCTGGACATCACCAATACGTTTTGAAACTTCGATTGCCTCAACGAGATTTACATCATGTGGATTACATGAATGCACAGTTTCGATCTCAGTGATATCATATCTTTTTATGGAAGCATGTGCTTCATTTTTTATCGAGACCGCATCAATGAGAATTGCTTGGTCGAATCCCCTTATCAGGTCAACAAGGTTCATTCCACCGGTCTGGGCCTCATCGATTACGAGATCAGATGTCTCCTTGATTTTTTTCCTTAGTTCTCGGGCAACATGGACACCAATTCCATCATCGCCCAATATTGGATTTCCTATACCTAGGATGATTGTTCTCATGAATTAACCAGTTGTCTCATTGAGTTAATGTCCTAATTAATTGTTTTTTTGTATCATAAATATCGACTTGCATTGGCATCCCACCTGGTAACGAGTGGGTCGCACATGCAAAACAGGGATCATAGGCACGAAATGCCATTTCAACCTTGTTTAAAATGCCATCGGTAATATTTCCTTTCGAGATGATGCCTTTTGCTGCATCTCGTACGCTCATGGTGATAGCACCAGCATTATTTGTCGTTGCTACTATTAAATTAGCCTTTTCTACGAGCCCTTTCTTATCAAGTTTATAATGATGAATCAATGTTCCTCTGGCTGCCTCTGTTACTCCAAATCCTTCACCCGGTTCTCCAACAGGGTTTCGTATATCTTCAGAGGTTATCTCAGCATCATCAATGAGTTCCATACTCCGCTCGGTTGCATAGAGCAGTTCTATTAACCGAGCCCAATGATAAGCAAGGGTCGAGTTCACTGGTTTTCCACCAAGTGTCTTGAACATAACTTGATATTCTTTATCTGCAAGCGGAGTTGCCATACCATCAGATGCATTCAATCGACCAAGAGGACCTACTCGATATATCCCACTTTTCTCTCCATCTGTTAGACCGTTCCAGCCAACATCCTTCAAATAAGGAAATTTCATGTAGCTCCATTCTTCGACACGTTCAGCAATGATATCATAATACTCTTTAACATCAAATTTCACATGCTCCTGTGCCTTCTGATCCGTGACCCGTATTTTACCATCATAGAAATTAATCTTATTGTTCTCATCTACCAATCCCATATTATATGTATTTAATTGATAGGGATCACTTGTTATAAGATCTACATAGTCCTTATTCTCAAGTACGATATCATGGAAGAGTTTCAATGAGAACTGTGCAAAGTCAACACAGGATTTTGCCATATCTCTAATATCTTTGACCTCATCATCGTTCAAACCCTTTGATACACCACCAGGTAGTCCACAAACAGGATGTGTGGCCTTACCTCCAAGTATTCCAGTGATACGCTGGCCATATGCTCGATGTTTGATGACCTCTTTTCCTATCTTCACACCTGCTTTCTCAATAACACCAAGAACATTTCTCTGTGCAGCTGGTGCATCAGGTCCAACAACAAAATCGGGACCCCCAAGATAATAGAAATGAAGTATATGATCATAGATGAAATATCCACAGTACATCAGTTCCCGTAGTTTTTTTGCTGCACTGGTCGGTTCAACATTGAACGCATCATCAAGGGCTTTGGTACTCGCAAAATGATGAGCAACAGGACAAACACCGCAGATGCGGCTTGTGATCTGAGGCATATCCTCTGCCCGCCGCCCTTGTGAAAATCGCTCAAAACCACGGAGCTCGGGGATCTGCAGATATGCATTTTCGACGTTTCCAGCATCATTTAAGAAAATATTGATCTTCCCATGGCCCTCAAGACGGGTGATTGGATCAATGGTAACTGTCTTCATTCTTTCACCACCTTCCTGTTTATAATGGACGTTGGTAATGTATATTTATAGAATGTGCCGAGCGGATCAACTATCTCTTCGATAAGCTTATTGACCTCTTCATCGCTCATTCCTTCTTCACCTTCCACACCGAGGATCCCTGCAAGACTTGAGATCATCTTTCCACCCTGATCAAGACTATTTGGAGTCGGGCCACCGCATCCAGTACAGGGCATATTTGCATCAAGACATCGTGCATTACAACCACCCCGTGTCGCTGGCCCCATACAGATAATTCCTTGTTCCAATAGACATTTATCCTCTATCTTATCAACCTCATAGACCCTGCGGATCTTTTTGATTTTCTTCTCAGTCTTTTCAAATCTACATTCATCACAGACCGATTTTAATGGCCCAATGACTGACCCCTTTGGCGGAAGTCTATTCTCAACGATAGCGTTGACCGCGGTCATAATCTGATCTGGGGTCGGCGGGCATCCATGAAGATAATAATCGACCTCAACGGTTTGATCTAGACTTTTCACAGTATCAAAAAAATCAGGGAGACTTAACTCTCCTTCTTTGACTTTTACCTTTGTTTTTGGAAGGATCTTCTCTTTATTGTCCGTAGAAGGATTATCTAGATATGCAACCTCGAATACTTCTTTTTTGTTAGCAATATTTGCAAGTCCCGGAATCCCACCATGAACAGCACATGCACCAAATGCTACCAGTATCTTTGATTTCTTTCTCAGGAGAAATGCGAGATGTTCTTGTTCCTCAGTTCTAATAGCACCATTGAAAAAGCAGACATCAATATGATCATCATCCATTGCTTCAACATCTATATATTTTGTATCAATGGCTACTGGCCAAAAGAGGATATCTGCAATTGCTGCCACATCAAGGATCTTATCGTCGATATCAAGTACTGCGATTTCACAACCACCACAACTAGCGGCCCAATAAAAAGCAATTTTCATTTTTTCCTTTTGCGAAGATGATGTTTTTTTCGGCATAAAAGTGCCTCCAGCGCCAATAGGAATTGTAACATGTTTTATAATATCTTCCCTGAACGCTATCGACAATATTTGAAGAAAATAAAACATAGAAATTGCATTACTACTTAGTATTAGTTTAAAGACTTCCAATTTTTATACCAATGTTTAAATGTACAAAGTATTTCCATGCAATAGATAAGCATGAAGTATGAAACAGTAACAATTGAGACTAAGGATCATTGTATGTACATTACACTCTGTCGACCAGAACGATTGAACGCTTTTGATATTAAACTTGGTAAAGAACTTTATATGGTACTTGAAATGGCTGCAAAGGATATATCCATTAAGTCTGTGGTTTTAAAAGGGACTGGAAAAGGCTTTTGTGGTGGTGGAGATGTTAAAGAGATGCATAATGCTGAAGACAAACCAGGTTTTTTAAGAGAACTTACAAAGGTTATTCACAAATGTGTCATTGAGATGAGAACAATGGAAAAACCTGTCATCGCAGCAGTAAATGGAGCATCGTTTGGCGCAGGATTCTCTTTGGCCCTCGCAGCCGACATCATTATTGCTTCAGAAAATGCGACTTTTGGAACAGCATTCATTGGAATAGGTCTTGCACCAGGTTGTGGAACACAATTATTTACTCGTTTGGTTGGCTACCAGAAGGCATGTGAATATATCCTTACCTCAAAGATATTTTCTGCAAAGGATGCATTTGACCTAGGAATCATCAATAAGGTTGTAAAAACTGAGGATCTTGATGGATCTGTCGAATCATTTGTCGATATTTTCCGTAGATCCCCGACCCTTGCTGTAGGTAAAGCAAAGATGTTGATCAATAAAAGCATGGATAATAATTTCTTCAATCATCTGGAACTTGAGAGTATCACTGCAGCATATACTGCTGGAACCCATGATTTCTCAGAGGGAGTAAAGGCTTTTACGGAAAAACGTAAACCAGCTTTCTCAGGAACATAATTTTTATCGACGATTCAAGTAAATATTTTGAGAAAGATTTATGTATTTTACCTAATATGGACTGGCGATTACGAAAAGGTTGATAAATAGAATCCTCTGGTGAAAAGAATGGAATATACTACAATCGAGGTCAAAAAGCAAGAAGGGACTGCTACGATCTTGCTCAATAGACCAGATGTTCACAATGCCATGAATGAACCTTTGATGCGAGAGTTAACTGATTGTTTTAATAAGCTCAAAAATGATGAAAACATCCGAGTTATCATACTCACAGGTAATGGCAAATCTTTCTGTGCAGGTGCCGATCTTAATTGGATGAAAAGCATGGTCAACTACTCCAAACAAGAAAATATAAGGGACAGCCGTCTACTCCTCGATCTGTATGAATCCATCTATACCTGTGAGAAACCAACAATAGCAAAGGTCAATGGCCACGCTTTTGGAGGTGGACTTGGATTATACGCGGTTTGCGATATTGTCTTTTCTGTTCCCGAGTGTAAGTTTGCCTTCAGTGAAACAAAACTCGGTATTATACCATCGGTCATTTCTACCTATGTTCTTCGTCGAGTTCACTCATTATCTCATGTGAGACGATTATTTATAACAGGGGAACGTTTTTCCTCTGAATACGCTGAGAAGATGGGATTGATAGATTTTGTGATTCCACCTGAAAAAATAGATGAAGAGATACAGAAATATGTATCGATACTCAAAACCTCTGGTCCAAAAGCCATCATTGAGGTTAAACAATTATTACAAGCCTTTGAACATCATTCAATAAACGAATATAAAGAATATACTGTAAGAAAGATATCTGAATTACGTGTCTCCAATGAAGGCCAAGAAGGCATCAATGCATTTTTAGAGAAACGAAAAGCCAGGTGGTGTGAATAAACAATGTTTCAAAAAATCTTAATCGCAAATCGTGGTGAGATCGCAGTTAGGATCATTAAAGCCTGTCAAGAAATTGGTGTAAAAACCGTTGCGATCTATTCAGATGTTGATATGAAAGCACCCCATGTTCTCCTTGCTGATGAAGCAGTGAACCTAGGCGATCCTACACCCGTGGAGAGTTATCTAAACATCCCAAAGATAATCAAGATTGCTAAAGAGAAGAACTGTGAGGCGATCCATCCGGGATACGGATTTCTCGCTGAGAACCCGGATTTTGCTGAGACCTGTAACAAGGCAGGTATCAAATTCATCGGGCCATCGCCTAAGGTCATAAGCCTAATGGGCGATAAGATCGCAGCAAAGAAGACCATGGAACAAGCAGGTGTACCCGTCATCCCAGGCTATCATGGATCCAGTCAGGATAATGAATCACTAGTAAAAGAAGGAAAGAAGATCGGTTTTCCACTTCTAGTGAAAGCTGCAGCTGGCGGTGGCGGTAAAGGCATGAGGATCGTTAAATCCGAAGATATGCTCCTTGAATCCATTGAAAGTGCGAAACGTGAATCAAAATCATCCTTTGGTAATGATACAGTGTTTCTTGAAAGATATCTTGAAAAACCACGTCATATCGAATTTCAGATACTTGCTGATGAACATGGAAACGTTGTTCATCTTTTCGAAAGAGAATGTTCCATTCAGAGAAGACATCAAAAGATCATAGAGGAATCCCCATCACCCGTGATGACCCCTGAACTACGGAAAAAGATGGGTGAGGCAGCAGTTACTGCTGCAAAGGCTGTTGGGTATACCAATGCGGGAACCGTCGAGTTCATGGTAGATGGATCCCTTAATTATTATTTTATGGAGATGAATACTCGTCTTCAGGTTGAACATCCGATAACAGAGTTAACGACAGGTATCGATCTTGCAAAATGGCAGCTGCGTATCGCCTCTGGTGAAAAGCTAACAATGGTACAAAAGGATGTCTTCCAAAGAGGTCATGCTATTGAATGTAGGATCTATGCTGAAGACCCTAAGAATGGTTTTCTTCCTAGTGTTGGCACCTTATTGAAACTTGAGGAACCTACAGGCCCGAATATCCGCGTTGACTCAGGCATCCTTGCAAATAATCAAATCTCTCCATATTATGACCCTATGCTTTCAAAACTCATTACCTATGCAGAGAACCGTAAGGAATGTATCAATAAGATGACCTGGGCTCTTTCACATTATATTGTTCTAGGGGTCACTACCAACATCTCGTTCTTACATGAGGTCTTTAAACATAA
>Ga0180433_10012055_pt1 | contig 10148 bp, 11 predicted proteins | sample SS_ome_8_FD_132980 | JGI IMG/M metagenome (GOLD analysis project Ga0180433, IMG submission 132980) | Hypersaline lake sediment archaeal communities from the Salton Sea, California, USA - SS_1_D_1 metaG | ecosystem: Environmental > Aquatic > Non-marine Saline and Alkaline > Hypersaline >...
ACTGCTTCTACTAATATTGAGGCCATGCTTCTTTTTGCGCTTTTGGCATGCTTTACTTTGTGGTGTATTGTTGACCTGAAGCAAAACTTGCATGTTCCTCTCTCACAATACCAGCTAAGAAAGATGCATCTACCATAATAAACATCTTTCCCCCAGTTCTCTACAAATATTTTGTTTGCTTGTTCTATTGTGTTCATATTCAAAGCCCTCGAAGGGATTTGAACCCTTGACCTACTGCTTGCCCGCACAGTATTACGAGGCAATCGCTCTACCAGGCTGAGCTACGAGGGCGGATTTATTTAATATGGCTTAGAATCTCTTCTTTAGTCTTGAGTTTCTTTTGACACTCAAAGCATACAATATGCTTTTTGCCTTTTTCATCTTTTATATACGTGCCTATTACTTTTTTCAGGAAAGTCTCCCCTATTTTATTTTTGCAAATCTCGCATTTCATGAATCAAAAAAGAAAGAAAGAGTATTTAAAGCTTTGTTAACTTTTGCATACACTCTAAAAACGCAAAAGGTAATCTGTTTAAATTTTAACTAATAAAATATATAAATCTAAAATTGAAGTTTGCTTAATCAAACTTCTTAAATACTGTCACCATAACAATTCCTGCTATTGCCACAACAGCTGCAACAGTCACGAAATTTCCAGACAATCCTGTCACAAGGGAATTAACAACACCTCCTGTTGGTGAGCTTGATTTGGTTACCATCCAAACTAAGCCTACTAAAAGAATTGCTGCAAATGCAAAATGTAATTTTTTCATGATGTTCACCTCTGATTTGTTTTTGTTTATTACCTATTTAAATCTTTCGCCAGTCAATAACATTTATAAACCAGCTTTGTCTCACGAGTATTTATGCCAAGAATAGCTGTTGTTCAGAAATCAAAATGCAACCCTAACGGATGTGGGGGGTATCTTTGTATGCGGCTCTGCCCTATTAACAGAAAAGGCGAAAACTGTATTTCAAAAGATGAAGATAACAAGGTTAAGATAGATGAGAAACTTTGTACAGGTTGTGGAATTTGCACTAATCGGTGTCCGTTTGAAGCTTTGTCTGTTGTTAATCTTCCAGAAGAGTTGGCTAAACAGCCTATTCATCAGTATGGAGCGAATGGTTTTCATTTGTATAATCTGCCGATTCCTATTTTTGGAAAAGTCGTAGGAATTTTAGGGAAAAACGGAATAGGTAAATCTACTGCTATCCAGGTTCTTGCAGGTCTTTTAAAGCCTAATCTTGGCAAAGAAGATGAAGCATCTTATGATGATTTGATTGATTTTTTTAAGGGCTCTGAAGCTCAGATTTTTTTTGAGAAAATTAAAAAAGGTGAAATTACTGTCAGTTATAAGCCTCAGCAGGTTGATTTGATTCCTAAGAATTTTAAGGGCAAGGTTCAAGATTTGTTGAAAAAAGCAGACGAGACGGCTAGTTTTGATAAAGTTGTTGATGCTCTTGACTTAAAACACGTGCTTGATACAGATGTTGCAAATGTTTCAGGCGGAGAATTGCAGAGAGTTGCTATTGCCGCAACTGTATTGAAAAAAGCAAATTTTTATGTTTTTGATGAGCCTACGTCTTATCTGGATATTAAGCAAAGAATTAAAGTTTCAAAATTCATTAAGAGCCTTGCCACTGAAGATACTGCAGTTTTGGTTGTTGAGCACGATTTGATAATATTGGATTACATGACTGATTTGATTCATATTATGTTTGGTGAGCCAGGCGTTTATGGTATTGTTTCTCTTCCTAAAGTTACTCGTGCAGGCATTAATGTTTATCTTGAAGGATATCTTAAAGATCAGAACATTCGTTTTAGGGATTATTCTCTTAAGTTTGAATCTCGTCCCCCGCTGGCCGAGCAGGCAGGAACTGAACTTACTGCTTGGGAGAATCTTCAGAAAAAACTAGGCAATTTTCAATTGTCTGCAAAAAAAGGCATTCTTAATAAAAAAACTGCTGCAGGAATATTAGGGGAGAATGGTATTGGTAAGACTACTTTTGTCAAAATTTTGGCAGGTGTTATAGAACCAGATTCTGGCGAAATAAAAGAAAAAATAACTGTAAGCTATAAGCCGCAATATTTAGAAACTTCATCAGAAACCCTTGTAGCAGCTTTGCTTAAAGATGCTGTTGAAAAATACGAGACCCAGATTATTCGTCCTTTACATATCAAACCATTATTATTAAAACCATTAAATCAATTATCCGGTGGAGAATTGCAGCGGGTCAGCATTGCCCATGCTCTTGCGCAAAAAGCAGATCTTTATCTTTTAGACGAGCCTTCTGCTTATTTGGATGTAGAGCAAAGATTGATTGTTTCTAAAGTCATTCGAGATATTATTGAACAAAGAGGTTGTTCTATTCTTGTTGTTGATCACGATTTAGTGTTCATTGATTATTTATCTGATGAATTAATTGTTTTTGACGGCATTCCTGCTAAACAAGGCGATGCTAAAGGTCCTTTTAAGATGGAAGAAGGAATGAACATTTTCTTAAAAGACTTGAACATTACAATGAGAAGAGATAAAGAAAGCAACCGCCCGAGAATTAACAAGCCGGATTCAAGAATGGATAGAGAACAGAAAGAGCACAATAAATTGTATTATAGTTGAATAGCAAAGGAAGTATCAGGATTTTCTTTTTAATTCTTTGACATATCTCATTACATCTTTTTTTGTCAGATTTGAAAAATCTGCTGCTTTTGAATCGCTTCCTGGTGCTGCAAGTTCTTTCACTAATTTTCCTGATTTCTTGTTCTGCCACCAGGTTTTGCCGTATTTTTCTTCTAGCGGTGTTCGCATCAGTTTTTCCTGCTGTATGCTTGCAAGCATGTAGCTTGGCACATACATGAGTGATTCTGGCAGGATATGATGCAGTTTCCAATATGCTCCAGGTATATCCATGCCCATGCTTTTCTTTAGTTCTTTTGCATATTCTTTATCGCAGTCTCTGAATTTCATTTTATTTTTCCAATACTTAATTCTGAATAAAGAATTGCCTGTATAGAAAGCTATTGAGAATATGTTTGAGAATTGGTGTCTTCTTATTAGTTCATCTGCATATTTTGCATTCAAGTTTAATTTTTTTGTAAGGTATTTTTTGTCCATCATAAAATGGTCAAAAAATATAGAGAACGTCTCTGCAAGACCATTGGAAATAAGGTTCTTTTTCCAGTACGGTAGTTTAGGGTCTATCATGTTGAAATGTATTGCATGACCGAATTCATGGTATATTGATTTAGCGTCTTCTACAGGGTTTTCTTTTTTGAATGACACCCACACATTATTTGGAATCTGTATTGCCATGCAGAATGGTGATGCATATTTTTTGGGCCTGTCTTTTGAATCTACTTGTATTTTATTTGGATTCAAGCCCATTTCTCTCATGGTTCTTTTTATGCTCTGTATTGGATTTATATTGCAGAATCCACAAGTCATATCATTAAACAAAGCATTTCTTACAAAATAGAAATCATCATAATATTCTGGTTTTTTGTTAAAAAGTCTTTGTGCATATTCTTTGAACTGTTTTTTAAATGTTTTCTTGACTCCGTCTCTTAGTTGTTTCATGACGTTTTCCAGTTGGGTTAGGGTCATTTTATGTTCTTTAAGATAATCTTCAAGAGGGTCCATATCGTATTTGCGGTATATTTTTGTTGCTACGTCAAATTTTTGTTTGATTAAAGGTGATATTTTGGATGTTTTCTTTATGAATGTGTCAAAAACTTCTTTTCTTGATTTGTCATCTGCATGAACGACAAATTGCCTCCATGTGTTCCAATTTACAGGTTTGCCGGCAAATTTGTATTTTTTTGTAGATATTTGTTTTCCTCTTTGTTCATGGAATTTCATTTCTAGATGATATGTTTTAGAGCCTGCTATTCCTCCTACGCATGCTTCTTTTAGTATTTCCGGCTCTTCAAAATGTTTCAGAAAGTATAATGCATGTTTTTCGCTCTCTTTTTCTAGTTTTTTTATTTTTTCTTTGCTATACTTAAGACCTACATTGAATTTAAGATATTCTTTTCTAAGTCCTATGCTATTTTTTTCATCTTTGTCACACCATTTTTTTAATTCAGGATTCATCTTATTCTTCTCACAAATGTCAAGAATGCAGTATGACCGATTTCTGCTGATTGCGGCCGAACTCTTTTGCCATCTATGATCCAACCTCTTTTTATTATTTCAATTGTGCTGTCAAATAAAAATGCTTCGTTATTTTTGATTGCTTCCACAAACCGGCTTGCTTGCGTTGTTGTTGGAGTGTACGCAACAAGCCACCCGCCTATCTTTAGGGCTTTCTGCACTGTTTTTATTGCCTCCCATGGTTCTGGAAGATCTAGCGTGATTAAATCAACGTTCTTTTCAGATATTCCTTTTGTTACATCTTTGTTCTTGATTGTTATGTTCTTTAGTCCTAGTGTTTTTATGTTTTCTTTTGCAACTTCAATATGGTCTGTTCTTGCTTCATAAGAAACAACTTTCTTGCAGATGTTTGCTAAAGCACAAGCTAGTGCTCCGGCTCCAGTTCCTGCATCAACAACCACATCATTCTTTCCTAATCCGGTCTGTGCGATTATCATTCCAAAGTCTTTTGGTATGATTGTTTGTGGAGCTCTTTTTAGCTTTCTGAAATCATCTGCAAATTGAGAAGTGAATATGATAAATTCTTTTCCTCGGTCTGTTTTTATCTTACTTCCGTCTTTCTTTTTCAGGTCTTTTTTAGAAATTATTCCATATTTAGTGTGAAAATCTTTGTTCAAGTCTGTTAAATAATATCTCAAAGCCTTTACAGTTGTTATTTCTCTCTCTAGTTCTGGTATGTATTCTTTTTTTGCTTTTCCGATTAGAATTTTTGCCATTATGATAAAAAAGCGGAGGGAGGGACTCGAACCCCCGATAAGCCGGGTTGCAGCCGACCGCCTTAGCCGCTTGGCCACCTCCGCATAACCTCGATAATAAAGAATACCTACGTCGTTTAAAAATGTTATGTTTCAAAATAGCGGTGCTGATAAAGAAAATACGGACCCGGAGGGATTCGAACCCTCGATCTACAGCTTAGAAGGCTCTAGCGGGACTACTCTGTCCTGTCGCCTTATCCAGACTAGGCTACGGGTCCGTTTTGGATAAAATGACTATGGATCTAATTTGCCTTCTAAAATAGCTATTCTTTGAAAATAGCTAGTATTAGGAGGAACAAGACCGTACTTTTTAAATATTTCGTATCTGGTAGAATGATTCGTATTCGAAAAGCCTATTTCTGATTATTTGCATTTGATTAAAAAATCAACTAAAGAAGAAACAAAGAAATGGTTGCAAAAATATGAACACGAATCTGAAAATGGTAAAAAAAAACAGGTAATCCCTAACTTTTTTAAATACTGTCTGTTTCTATGTTTTTATGAAAATTTATGTAGGACATGCCAAAAAATTAAATTACAAAAACGAACTTTATGCGCCTTTGAGAAATAGTTCATTAAATAAAAATCATGATATTGTGCTGCCTCACGAAGAAAGCGATAAATCTTTTAACTCTAAAGAATTCTTGAAAACCTGTGACGTAATGATTGCAGAAGTGACATATCGTGCAACAGGTTTAGGTATCGAGCTCGGCTGGGCAGATTATTTAAACGTTCCTATTATTTGTATTTACAAAAAACAAACAAAGCTCGCGGGCTCTCTTAAATCAATAACTAATAATTTTATTGAGTATTCTGATGAAAAAGATATGATTTCTAAGCTGGAAAAGAAATTAAAAGAATTTGCAGGATAATCAAAAAGTTTTTATAATATATCTTTCGCAACAAATCAAAATGATAAAACAATACAGAAAAAAGATTGACAAAATTGATTCTGAAATAATTGCTTTGCTTAAAAAAAGAAAAGCTCTTGTTGAAAAAGTTAAAAAAATTAAGTTAAAAGAAAATCTGCCGATAAAAGATATAAAAAGAGAAGAGCAGATATTGAAAAAATCAAGCGTGTTCAAGAATGTGTTCATAGAAATACTTAAAAAATAAAAAGTTCTTATTACTTTTTAGAAAATAGCTCAGAATAAGTCGCTATTTCTCTGTCTTTCTTAGCTTCTTGTATCTTATTTAATATATAATCAAAAAGTTTTTCATTCTTTATATCTTGCGGGTGTATTCCAAAGCGTATTGTTTTTTGCTGTTCACATTTAGTAATTATATAAGCCAGGCTTTTGGTAAAATAATCTGCAAATTTGTCACGGGGTTCAAAGCAAATTTCTCTAGACTGGTGTATTTTTCCTGTTTTAAGGTCAGTGATAGGAACTGCAGAGAATCTTCCAAACAGATTCCAACAATCCGTAGCCATATAATAATTAAATACTTTAGAATCTATGATTGCATTTTCTGCTTCTTTGCTTACTTGCCACCAAGGCGGAATAAATCCCACAGCATTTAATCCTGAGTCTGTTAAAATTTCATGTCCTTTTATTATTCTTTCAAATGCTTCAGCATAAGTTAAATTTTGAAATTCTGCCATGCCTACTGCAACAAATTCTCCCATCAGCCATCCAATCAGCCCGGCATATTTTTGTTTGGTAGGAGCAAGATGATAATAACCATGTTGTGCAAGTTCACATCCTGTTTTTTTCAGCTCTTTAATCCAGTCAACAAAGCAGGGATGATTTCGCAAATCATTTTTTTCATGCCAATTTGGCACAAGAAGTAAATTAGTCTTATCAATACCTGCTTCATGCAGTCTATCAACTATTTTTTTAAGTTCGCTTTCATGATTCGGCGATACATCATGTATTGACACACTGATATTTTTGGCTCCCACAAGAACATAAAGCTAAAGTGTGCTTATAAAGTTTCACTAAGGCAGCCACTTCTTCTTATCTTTAAGCTTTTCAGGCAGGTAATTAGAAATAACATAATTAAGCCCATGCTGTGCAAGCGCTTGTTGCTCTGCCCTTTTCTTTAGTTTCAAGCTTAAATTAAGTGCTTTTTGCCACTCTTTGTGTTCTTTTACAAATGGATCATTTTTCATTCCGTCTTTTAATCTTTTGATATCTACTTCTTTCAAAGGGTGTGTCGGTAGTTTATAATCCAGTATATCCTGTGCAGTTATGCCTATGAATTTTGCTTGTGGAACACAAAAATATTCATTTAAGTGCGCTGCATTACCGCTTCCAACCTTCAAAGTTCTGTAGATGTTCAGCCACCCATATGGGTCGCCGTCTGTAAATACAAATACAGGTAATTTTTTGTCATCTGCTAATCTTCGAATAAATCTTCGACAAGCTCGGGTAGGTACTCCTCCCATTGAAATCAATATGCAATTAGCAGACTTCCAATAAGCATGCTTAACAAGTCTTTGATACATACCTGCCGTTTCAATAGCTAAAATAAACTTTGCTTTGGTTTCAAACTTAAGGTGTTCTACTGAACTTGGAATAGAATAAGCGCCGGTTCCCATTTTTGTACAGTCAATTTTGATTTCTTTTCCAGTATCTGGATTTTTATCTACAACAATAAGCTGTCCTGCAACATCGCCTCCTTTTTCTTCTGGAATAAACCCTAACTGCTCTCTATTTACGCCAAATGTTGCTTCTACATCATCCATTACTGAATCTGATTCTGGCTGCTCTTTGAATCCTGCTTCTCCCCAATTCTTAGAAACATAATATGCTTCTCTTTTTGTTGCTATGTCATCTGTCTCAATAAGAGTTTTAGACAAGCCCATCATCCGCAAAGTTTGTGCAAATGTTTTAACAGTTGCTGCAGTGAGTGTTCTTGTTTTTTCTTTTCCTAATAATTCAAAATAGCCGTGTTTTGGGTCAAATTTGACATTAGAAAGGCTCCTGACTGGTGAAGATATCTCTGGTTGTTTTTTCTGCAATATTTTTTTGTAAATATTATTAGCAAAATCTGTGATTTGTGTTACTACCGATTTTTTTTGGGTCATTTTTCTTCTTTACCTATTTTAGCAAACTTTTCATCATATTCAATATTTTTCATTTCAACTTTTTCAAGTTTGCCTCTATGTTTTTCAAGCATGTCTTTAAGTAATTGTTCTACTTTTGCTTCATCTACTTTCTTAAGGCCAAGCAATTCTTTAAGTGCTTCTGCAACGTGCGGGATATATTTTTCTATATAGCTTCTTTTCTTGCTTTCTGCATGTATTCTTTTCTTTTTATTTACATAACTTCCTAGTTTTCTGCCGCACTCCTGCAAAGCAAGTTTAATCTCTTTAATAATTTCCGGATAATGAGCTAGTGCTTCTTTTGCTTCAGAAGTAAATGGAGGCCAAACAGATGCAAGATGAACAACAAGTGTTACCGGGCCCTGAGGAAGTGCTCCAGAGCTTTGAGATAGTCCATAGCTTCTCCAGCTAGTTTGCACTACTGATTTAAATATTGCTCCTGCACTTTGCTGGTAAAGCAGCGGAACTCTGTTTGCAAATCTCATTAATTTTATTGATGAGTCTTTTGGTTGGTCTCCGCCATAAGCGATAGCGCATTCAATTACAAAAGGGTTCCCTCTGTATACAGATGGACTTCTTGTTACAGCAGTATAAAATTCTGCATTGATTTCTTTCTTTAGGCCTTTTTCAAGAAGCTCTGCGCCGATTGGAACTATGCAATCTGTTGATGGAGATATGATTTTAGTTTTTTTGATTCCTTCCATCAATTTTTCTGCTTGTGGATGATTGATATCATTAGGTTTTGTATTTGGCATTAGTGCCGCTTTTTCGCATATTTCTTTCGCAGTTCCTGCTCCGACTCTGCAGAATTCTTTGGTTAAGAATGCTTGTAATGTGCGTGTTTCTGTATCTTTAAGCATCTTTATTAGTATTCCTAATTCAATTCCGTATGGGTGCGGCTTGATTTCTTTTGGTTCTTTTGGTAGTTTATCTGTAACTCTTGGAAATACAAACTGTTCTGCTTTAGGATTAGTATATACTATTGTTGCATGCGGATTGACTATTGCTGTTTCTTTGATATATGTATCAACGCTTTGGTCTCCTTTTTGATAAGATGCTTCTATGTCTAATTCTATTCTTGTTCCGCGCGGTTTTTTCCATTCTATTTTTTCTTCTTTTATTATTTCTGGCTTGTTGTTTTTTGTATCAATCTTTAGCTCAAACAGCATTGCATCCTGTTTTTCATCTATTCTTGATTTTATTTTTGCAGGTCTTCCTGTTGTTAATTGCGCATAAAGAACTGCTGCGCTTATTCCTATACCTTGCTGACCGCGTGCTTGTTTTAAAGTGTGGAATTTGCTTCCATAAAGTAATTTTGCAAAAATATTAGGAACTTGTTTCTTGACTATTCCCGGGCCATTATCTTCGATAATAACTCGGAATCTGTCATTGCCCATATCAAGAAGTTGCACGTTTACTTCTGGCAGTATTCTTGCTTCTTCACAGGCATCTATTGCATTGTCTACTGCTTCTTTAACAACAGTCAATAAGGCTTTTCTTTTGTTGTCAAATCCTAATAAATGTCTGTTTCTTTCAAAGAATTCTGCTACACTTACTGCTTTTTGTTTTTTTGCAAGTTCTATTGCTACCGGTTCTTTTGCCATTATCTTAATTCTCTTTTTCTTTTTTCAATCCACCTGAACACCGGCGTGTGCAGGCTTCCGCTTAATAATGATTCAATTGCTCTTCGAGCGACCACGATTTCATCAAACGGTCCGATTATCCCTATTGTTTTTCCATAGACGCAGATATTTGTTCCAGTAAGCTCTTCTAATTTTGCTCTGGATTTTCCATCTTGACCTATCACTCTTCCTTTCAGTCTTTCTGCATCTTTTTTTGTTTTTGCGTAATCATTTATGTTGATTATGTCAAAACCGTAATCAACTTTTAATAATAATTTTGCAACATCTGGATTAAACCCTCGTGCAATTGCTCGGATAATCTCTCTTGTTGTATAGACGCTTAATGCATCTGTGCCGGATATTATCACATCACCTTCTTTTGAATCAACGTGTATATGAACATTTAATGTTTTTTCTATTTGCTTTTTTATCTCGCCTTTGGTTCCTATTAGTACTGCGACTCTTTCTTTAGGTATCTTTAAGGTATATTCAAACTCTTCGGTTTCAGTTTTTTCAGGCATATTTTTAAAGAAAATGCACCAATCTTTTAAATGTGATGGTTACTTGG
>Ga0180433_10012056_pt1 | contig 10147 bp, 6 predicted proteins | sample SS_ome_8_FD_132980 | JGI IMG/M metagenome (GOLD analysis project Ga0180433, IMG submission 132980) | Hypersaline lake sediment archaeal communities from the Salton Sea, California, USA - SS_1_D_1 metaG | ecosystem: Environmental > Aquatic > Non-marine Saline and Alkaline > Hypersaline > Sediment...
GAGCGGCCAGCCAATTGGCCATGATCATACATTCAGACACCATCATACGACTGGGGCTTTCGCGGTTTATCTGGGTCACTGAGATTTCCCTATCCCGGTCGACCCAAACGTTGATTTCAGGCAAGATGATTTGAAGCGCGCCGTTCTTTAGGCGGATGTTGCGAAATTTTTGGGCAAGCTCGTAGATGGCGCCTAGTTCTGGGTTCTCTTGTACCAACAAGTTGGCATTGTAGTAAGTGAGCTGTTGTTTTACCCGGATAATACTGGGGACTATTTCATAGGCGACCACGTTTGCCGAGACGTCAAGGTCAGCCATAATGCTTATGGCAAAACGGTCCTGTCCCTGTTTCAGGCTAAAGAGATCTTCTGCCAAAGTCGGCGGTAGCATGGGGATACGATCGTCGGGCATATATATGGAACTGGCGCGGCTGAAGGCTTCTTGATCCACCAGGCTTCCTTTTTCCACGAAGTGGCTCACATCGGTGATATGAATCCCCAACCGGTAGCCGTCTCCTTTGGGCTCAATACTGATTGCATCGTCAAAATCGAGCGTACCCTGGCCGTCGATGGTGAGCATGGAAAGATGAGTAAGGTCTCTCCGACCGGCATCGGGCCTTGGCTTGGCGCCTTCGCAAATGAGGCGCTCTGAGGCCTTTATGACGGCCGAGGGAAATGAATGAGATACGCCAAACCGATGGAGGTTCAAATTCTCGTCCTCGGACCAGACTCCCAGTTTAACTAGAAGATCAAAAGGTCCTTCCTTTGGATCCAAGCCAGAGGATGAAACGATCTCCTTGCCGATCTTGTAATGAGGGCTATTTTTCCTGAAGAGATAGAAAGACCTTAGTATCTCGACAATTTCTTCTTTATCCGCAGGCGCCAGGGCGTGCTCACTTTCCATCACCTGCCGAATCCAACGGCTTCCTTCCGCAATGGTATGGGCCTTTTTAGCCTCTTGGGCAGCCTGTGCTGCAATCCGAGCCACTTGTTCCGGGCTATTTGGAAAAAACCGATCCGTATCAAACTTAAAATAGAGGCGGTCTTCGAAGAGCGCCCTAACCAGTGCTGAGGTCTGGTCGCTGGAAATCTCGCCTCCGAAACATAATTCGGCCATGCTTTGCAGGTCGATCCATGTGGCTTCGGTATGGACAACCTCCCAGAGTTCTTGAATATCGATCTGATTCTGAAAGTTCCTTCTAATTTCCGCCACCCCTTGTAGACGCTCCACCAGCGCATCTCTGCCTGTGCTGAGATCGAGAACTTGATTGCCGGCGTGGGCCAAGCGTTTTTCTCCATGGGTAAGCTCACGATTATGCTCAGTTAGCATTCGGACCCTTTGATTTTTATGTTCTAAGACAACGGCGCAAACCATCTTCTTGCGGTCAATGTATTCCACAATCGTACCCGGTTCCATGTCAAAAGCTATAACAACGGGCCCGGTAAAAGTCAATCATCGCTGCCTTTATCACTCATGGTAAAGCAGAAATGCTTTTGACTCTCTAACCCCTGTTTGTTAGCATAAAATGTTATTGCAAATAAATTCCTTCCCCCCGGTCAAAGCCATTGGGAACAGGGAGCAGTAAGGGGACTTAGGCCCATAAAATCATTCCACCTGATCAAACCATACTTTGCAGAAAAAAAGACTGTCATTATGCTCGGCCTTTTTGCTCTCTTGGTGGTCGATACCCTTCAATTATTCATTCCTCGCATTATCAAGTGGGCCGTGGATGATCTGACCCTCTGTTGCACCGCGACAGGCACAAGGCTTCTTCGTTATGGCCTCTACATCGTTGGTGTGGCCCTGTTGATCGGGGCATTTCGTTTTGTCTGGCGCAGATGTCTTATAGGGACATCCAGACGGGTTGAGGAAGGCATACGAAACCAAATCTTTTCACATATTCAGACCCTCTCTTCGGCCTACTTTGATAAGACAAAAACCGGGGACTTAATGGCCCACGCCACCAATGATGTTCAGCACGTCAGGATGGCGGTGGGCATGGGGATGGTGGCCCTCACCGACGCGGTGGTACTCGGTCTGGCTGCCATCGGGTTCATGCTCTACATCAATGTAAGGCTGACCCTCTTTGCCTTACTACCCATGCCGATTATTGTCGTGTTGGCCCGGGTTGCGACGCGTCGGATGCACCGTCTTTACAGAGGCGTTCAGGCCTCGTTTGCCGATCTGACCGAGGCCGTCCGGGAACGTTTTGCAGGTATTCGGGTGGTGAAGGCGTATGGTCGAGAGGCCGCGGAAGCCAAGAGACTTTCAGAGCGCTCAAGAGACTACTTGGGCAAGAATCTTCAACTGGTAAGAATTACGGGGGTCTTTTTCCCGGGAATGCTATTTTTCTCCAATCTGAGTGTGGCGGTAGTGCTTTATCTAGGTGGGCGACAAACCATCGATTTTACCATCACGCCAGGGGATTTCGTGGCCTTTATCAGCTACCTCGGTCTCCTCACGTAGCCCATGATGGCCATGGGGTGGGTCATGAACTTGATCCAACGAGGGGCCGCTTCTTTGGATAGAATCAACGTGATCCTGGAAACCCGGCCTCAGATTGTCACTCCAAAACATCCAATGCCGGTACCAGAGCTTTCAGGAAATATGGTGTTCGAGGACGTGGCTTTCACATATCCTGGGGGGCAGGTGCCAGCCCTGTCAAGGATTTCATTTTCTATGGCATCAGGGCAAACCCTGGGTGTGGTGGGCCCCACAGGCTCTGGTAAGACCACCCTGTGCCATCTGATCCCAAGGCTTCTAGACGCCACAAACGGGCGGCTCTTACTTGATGGCGTGGATGTCCGCGAGATACCCCTTGCCACCCTAAGAGCCCACATGGCGGTTGTACCCCAGGATGCCTTCCTTTTTTCGGGCAGCATCCGAGAAAACCTTTCTTTTGGCAAACAGGACGCTTCAGAAAAAGAGATGATCAAGGCTGCTCAATCTGCCCATTTGTATGACGCCATTTTAGGGTTTCCCAATCAATTCGACACGCTCATTGGGGAAAAGGGAATCACACTCTCGGGGGGCCAGAAGCAGCGGCTTGGTCTTGCAAGGGCCCTTTTGATTTCAGCACCCATCCTGATCTTAGATGATCCCTTGAGTCAGGTGGACACGGAGACGGCAGCGGCCATACTGACCAGCGCCCAAGGGCTTTGTGCCGGACGCACCACGGTGATGGTTTCTCACAGAATCAGCCAGGTAAGGCATGCCGATTTCATCATCGTTCTGGAAAGGGGACGCATAAGTGCAGCAGGCACCCATGAAGAACTCATGGCTCATGAGGGTTTTTACCGCAGGATGTTCCGGTGGCAGGAAGTGGAAGCAGGATTGGATGCCAGCAATCGTGGTTCAAAAGCTATTTCGTCTTGACGGTCCATCAGGAACGGGATGGATGATAGGCACCTGAGAACCTCGACCTTGATTAACGGATTCTATGCGAAGCGACTACGGATATTTTGAAGAAGATCAACTGGGCAAACCCTACGATCTAAGGTTGCTCAGAAGGCTCTTCCCACATGTTCGCCCATATGGATTCTTGCTTTTGCTATCCATTGGGCTTGTTACTGCCATCACGGTCTTGGACTTGGCCCTTCCTTATCTGACAAAGGTCGCCATTGACCGCTACATCGTTCAGGAGGTCGTGGATGACCAACCCACCGTTGATCAGCAAGCGCGGTTGTATACGGCGGACCTTCGAACGCCAGGCGTTGAGGATGTCGTTGATCGGTATGCCTCGTTTTTTGAGGTCAAGTGGCCCTACGCGAAGATCCTTTATGAGGATCTCTCCCGGCTCAGTAAGTCTGACCTGGCGGCGCTGCGCAAGCGAGACTATGGCGGGGTGGCACGTGTGGCCTTGGTCTTTCTGGGCGTTATCATTTGCCATTTTGTCTTCAGCTTTGCCAATGTGCTTGTCATGGAATATGCAGGGCAATCGGTCATGCACGACCTTCGGCTGAGACTTTTTGGCCACATCCAGCAACTTTCCGTGGCATTTTTTACCAAGAATCCGGTTGGACGGCTGGTGACGCGTGTGACCAGCGATGTTCAGAATCTGCACGACTTTTTCACTTCCATCATCACCGTGTTCTTCAAGGACGTCTTTCTTCTCCTCGGCATTGCGGTCGTGCTCCTTGTTATGAACTGGAAACTCGCCTTGATATGTTTTGTGATGCTTCCCATCATCTTCGTCACCACCGCCTACTTCAGGCACTTGGCCAGGGACGTCTTTCGGGCGCTTCGGGTTAAGATCGCAGAGATCAACACGCGCCTTCAGGAGAGCATTGATGGTATTCGCATCATTCAGCTATTCTTGAAGGAGGCCAAAAATTATGAACGCTTTCGCAAGCTGAACCACGAGAATTACCTCCTAGAGATTCGTCAGATCAACATATTTGGTGTGTTCATGCCTGCTATTGAAGTCCTGAGCTCAGTATCGACCGCCCTGGTTGTCTGGTACGGTGGCGAACGTGTCCTTGCCGAGACCCTCAGTCTAGGAGCTCTGGTGGCGTTCATCGCCTACATGAAAATGTTTTTTCGACCCATCCGAGACATTGCGGAAAAGTATAACGTCATGCAGTCGGCCATGGCCTCCTCTGAGCGAATTTTCCTCCTTCTTGACAGCCGGGAGAGGATTTCGGAGCCCGAAATGCCAAGTGAGTTGCCTGACGTGACCGATGGTACCGCTGTTTCTTTCGACAAAGTCTGGTTTTCCTATACAGGAACCGACTGGGTCCTGAAGGATGTGTCATTTACAGCTCGACGTGGCGAGACGGTAGCTGTTGTGGGGCCCACCGGGGCCGGAAAATCGACCCTGATCCATCTTGTCGAACGGTTTTATGACCCCAACCAAGGAAGTATCTGTGTGAGCGGGGTGGACATACGCCAGATTCCTAAGACCCAGCTTCGGGCTGGCATGGCCTTGATTACCCAGGATGTGTTTCTCTTCGCAGACACCATTAGAGAGAACATCACAGCGGGAAACCCCCATCTCAGTCCTGAACGTCTGGAAGAAATCGTCACCGGCTGTAATCTTGACCGGTTGATTCAAGGTCTCCCTGAGGGGCTTGATACAGTTTTAACCGAAGGAGGCCGCACCCTGTCAAGCGGTGAGCGGCAACTGGTGGCCTTCGCTCGGGCCCTGGCCCGGGACCCAGAGATTCTGATCCTGGATGAGGCAACATCGAGCGTGGATACGGAAACGGAACGACTCATCCAGGAAGCCACCTTGAGGTTGATGGAAAATCGCACGGCTATCGTGGTCGCCCATCGTTTGTCTACCATCCGCCATGCCCACCGGATCATTGTGCTTCACAGGGGGAGGATCAAAGAGGTCGGCTCTCACGACGAACTGATGGCCCGCAAGGGGCTGTACTATCAATTATACCAGTGGCAGAAAATCTCGTGACGGGATGGTTGTAAAGTCTCTCGGGAAACACCAGCTGGATGCTGCTGGTCAGACAGCCGCTTTGTGGCTGCGTTTTTTCCTTTGGTAAAGCCAATGAAGACCCACCGGAGACAGCGCAATAAAGGCAAGGATGGTCAAAGTCAGTGTCAGCCCGAGATGCAGCATTGAATAGCTGAAAGCCACCAAGGGCAAGAGACTTGCGCGAATCACAGCACGCAGCGTTTCATGCCTGGAAACATAATTGGCTATGGGTGGCGAGATTGCATAATAGGTCCTCACAAAGACACATCCCAGCGTGTGGGGAAGAAGATAAGTGTCCCTGAAATGCCTGAGTGTAACCACGTGAGGCTCCACGAGCGAGCCGTAGGCTGCTGTGGCAATGAAGCAGTCGTCCTTGGTTCTTTTCTCAAACTCATTCGAATACCCTGAAACACCACCAGCGTCGTCATACGCCTGCACACGATAACGATAAGTGGTATAGGGCTCCACGTCCACGTCTCTGTAACTGGTCACGTTGGCCCCCACTTCATCTATTTTGGTGAAAGATCCTGTGGCAGCTGTTGTAATGTCTGCCGTACCAGAGTCACTGTTGGTGGTATCAGAGTCACCGTTATCTAAGTCACTATCAGTATCTTCGGAGATCTTCATCCGCTCTATCTCCACGCCTGATTCACCCACGGAGTTGTCAGTCCAAGCAAGCCTGATTCGGCTGTGGGATACATCGGTTGCAGTGAGGTTGGTTGGGGCCTTAAGTATTATGGCTGTGGTGGCATCAGCTTCGTCAGAATAGTCTGAATCTCCGTGGTCGTTGTAAGCCCTCACCCGATAGCTGTAAGTGGTATCGGGCTCTAGGTTACTGTGGCTGTAGGTGGTTACATTCGGGCCCACCGTGACCGTGGCTGTTGTCCCGTATTCGTTTTTTGTGTCTGTTTCGTCGCCTTCCTGGGAAATCCTTTTCAGCTCAATCTCGAACCCGGATTCATCAAAAGAATTGTCAGCCCAAGACAGATCGATCTGGCTTTCTGATTCGGTTGTTGCAGTCAGGTCGGTCGGGGCTTCCGGGACTGATATGCTTCCGATAAACTGACCAAAGCTTGCGGGTCTTTCTCCAAAATCTTCTCTTATGTCGACGATTTGCCTGTTGGACACGCGGATAACATACACCGAGCCATTACTAGAACCATCCCCGCGATTGGTGACAACTAGATAATCTCCATCGGGGGTGAGGGCCACGCCGACAGGTCGCTCTCCGACGGGTTTTATTCGGTCGATAAGCTGGAAGTGGTCAGGGGCTTTCGAAGTGTCAATGACAAATATGGCTCCCTCATCAAGATAAAGGCTTGCCACGTAAACAAGGCTTCCATCGGGCGACACAGCCACACCTAACGGGAAGTTTCCCACGTTGGGGCGGGGAGAGGTTGCGGTGACTTCTTGCCGGCGGAAGGTGTCAATGACAGACAGTGTGCCTTCGGCGTAGCTGGTGACATAGACATAGTCTCCTGTTCTTGGTGTCACGGCCACCCCTACGGGATTTTCTCCAATATCCTCAATGGTGTCAACATCACCGTTGGCGTCGATGATAGAAACAGACCCACTCTCATAGTTTGCGACCCAGACAACGTCTCCCTCAGGTGATACGGCCACACCTATGGGGTTGTCCCCGACCTCGGGGTTAAGCACATCCCCAAAGGGCTCTATGTATCCACCCGAAGTGTTGATTTTGGATACCCTTCCCTCCCGACTAGTTACATAGACATAGTCCCCGGTGCATGACGCCGCAACGCCCACGGGTGTTAAATCTTCAAATTCGACATCGCTAACAACGCCGTCGGCGTCAATGACATATACGGCATTAGCCCCGCGGTTGGCCACATACACCTCTCCGTCTCGCGTAACGGTCACGCCAAGGGGATATGGATATCCCTTGAGGGGCTTTGGGAGATCAATAAAGTCGACGATTGTCAGGTCGGCAATCTTTATGTCCACTATATAGGGACTTTGATCATCTGAGATATAAGCGTAAGCCGTGGCTTCACACTGACTGGGGCGGAGCAAACAACATACAGCAATAGCAATAAGAATGAGGATTCCTCTTTTCATAGCTTTCTCCCAGATAGGGTCCTAGCTAGGCACTGGCGTAGACCAGCCCTCAAACCACCAGATGAGCAAGAAGTGTGCACAACATACAACCCAAAGAATTTATCATTCAGTTTCAATTAGTTATATGACGTTCGCATGGAAAGCACAGCTCATGACGAGCAATCAGGGCTATACAAATGGTAAGCAAGTACCCATTAAGGCAGCAATCCATTGCCAAATGTGAAAATAAATACCACTTGAAAGCCAATTGCCACGTTGGGCAGGGGAAAACGGGTGCAAAGTCGGCAGGACTCGGCTGAGCAGAGGAGCCCGAAGGCTGGGCACACATCAAACCTACGCAGACAGATGGCCCTTTTGCGAGGCTGTCAGGCCCAGGTCCGAAGGGTTTCAGAAACTTCACGGGTCATTTCAAGAACCTTGATCGCGTCGCCGGGTGAAAGGGACCCAGTGCCGCAGCTTGGCGTAATCAGTGACTGGGCCAGGATCCTCGTGCGATCAATGCCCAGGGTCTCCAGGTGTGAGACCTGAGCTTCCCATTTTCTTACTAGGTTGGAGGCTGTTTCCCGGTTGATGTCTTCGCTGGATGAGGTGGGGACAATTCCCCAGGCCAGGATGCGGCCCTGGTCAAAAAAGCTGTGAAGAAGATCGTGGTAGAGGGCGAGTCGGTCAAAGAAACCATAAGCATCAAAGCTAAGGATGTCTGCCGGGGATTCGAGAATCAAAGACCAATCCGTATTTGCGCACACATGAACCCCGGCGAAACCGCCTGCCCGGTGGACAGCGTCAATGACCTCTGAGAGCACTCTGCCGATATCTTCCCGTGAAATACTGATAAAAGCGGACGTGCCGAAACCTGCCAAGCCTGGTTCATCTATGAAGACCATGGTAGGCACGCCCCATTGAGACAGTTTTTCCACCTGCCACCGCGCCTTCATGGCAAGGGTTTTGACTACCACATCAAGGAGCCGGTCATCATAGAAGACAGCTCGTTTCTCCTGATCTGTTAGCCCCGTGGCCAGGGTCAGTGGTCCGGTAATCTGGCCTTTAAGGGCCACTGGGGGTCGTGGGGGCGACTTCATCACCTCTAGCAGGGTGAAAAAGCCCTTGGCGGCCTCCTCGGTGAGGGCAAAGCGGGTGCCATCCAATGGTTGACCCCCCTCAGAGACCGTTAGATAGTCTTCATAGAATCTAAGCAAATCCTCCTCAAAGGTAGGCCCAGTGGTATCGATAAAAACGCGGTCTTCATTTTGGACAACGCCTGGCATCCCGGGTAAGAACTGGACCATCATGCCCTCCTGTGGGTAAGCTGGCAGCTGAACCCACAGGGGAATGTCCCCGGTGTATTCGAAGACCATGCGAATGGCTTCTTCATGCGTGGTCACGGGGAGGCTTCCAATAAGTACAGCCAATCTGTTTCCTTCAAACTGAGCCATGATGAGTCTTCCCCTCACGTATTGTTCAGGTGCAGGTGTGTTGAGTAGCATAGTGAACGGCTGCAGGCAACAGGGTTCTCTTGATCATGGCTGTTCCCCTTGACTCTAAAGGCAAAATGTTAGATAGTTTTCATTAATGAGCGAAAAAGCGGGGAAAAAAGATCAAGGGAAGCTTCACAAGGCCCTCGGGGCAGGCATTGGCTGGATTGTGGCTGGACCCGTGGGGGCCGCCCTCGGTTGTCTGGTTGGACATACGCTGGAAAAACACCCAGACCTGCTGGAAAAGGGGCTGTTCGGACACGGGCTAAAGCCTTATTATGACGTGCTTGAAGTCCCGTATGATGCCGAGCCGCAGGAAATCAAAGCTTCCTACAAGAGGCTGGCACAAAAGTACCATCCTGACAGATTTGCCGATACAGACCCCGTGATTCAGGAGCTGGCCAAGGGTAAAATGACCGAGATTAACGAAGCCCACGCTAGGATTATGGACAGCATGAAAGATACCTGACATGGGTGATGATTGACATGCTTTGGTTTAGATGTTATCATCAATTGCAAGACTTCAAGGCTTGACAGTGGACGGTCCATGAGATTTTTTCCAAGGGACTAAGACGAGGAGACGTTATATGTTCGGAATCGGGATGCCAGAGTTAATTATCATTCTGGTCATTATTTTGATCATTTTCGGGGCGGGAAAACTGCCGGAGATTGGAAGCGGTATTGGAAGGGGGATCAAGAACTTCAAGAAAGCCACCTCTGGCGAGTTGGATGACGAATCTGAGCCCCGGGAGCCGGAAAAACTGGCAGGAGGAGAAAAGAAAGAAGAGATAGAGAAAAGCAAAGCAGAAAACGAAAAAGAAGACTAGATACGGGGCTGTTTTTTTTCAGATAAAGCCGGTGTTATATTCCAACCTCTCCCGCGAGTGGTTTTCTCTTTGCGGCTAGAACGGGATGTCATCCTCGGAGGGTTTCGTGACCGGTTCTTCCGCCTTGTCGTTTTCCTCTTGACGGGGCCCTGCGGGACCCCGTGATCCCAGCATTTGCATCTTCCAGGCCTTGATTTTTGTGGTCTGTCGCTTATTCCCTTCCTGGTCCTCCCACTCGTCTGTCTGGAGGGATCCCTCAATATAGACCTGGCGACCCTTGGAAAGATACTCTCCGCAGATTTCTCCCAGTCGACCCCATGCCTCAATGCGATGCCATTCC